>OLSN01002164.1_pt1 | contig 14988 bp, 10 predicted proteins | sample 1672411 | NCBI WGS metagenome assembly OLSN01 (sample SAMEA3136683, study PRJEB25190) | human gut metagenome | biome: human gut; feature: human-associated habitat; material: faeces | place: Austria | collected 2013 | reverse complement strand
GACCAACTATGTGAAATCCATCGTCACCGCACAGGGCAAGATGGATTTGGAGCGCAAGGGCAAGCAGAGCTATCAGGGATGGATGTGCGCCCGGCTGCTGGCTTTCTCCAACGGAGATTTGCAGGCGCTGTTTGACCGGAGCGACGGATTTTACCGCCGCCAGCTGGTGCTGACCACAAAAGAAAAACCGGCTGGCCGTGCGGACGATCCCGACCTTGCCGAGAAGATGAAAGCCGAGGTGGAGGGCATTCTGCTGTGGGCTTTTGAGGGATTGCAGCGGCTGGCCGCCAACAATTTCAAGTTTACCGAAAGTGACCGCACCAGAGAAAACCGGGAGGCAGTCAAACGGGACAATAACAATGTCTACGATTTTCTGGATTCTGACGGATATGTTCGCCTGAAAGCCGATCTATCTGCCAGTTCCAAAGAGCTGTATGAGGCATACCAGATTTACTGCGCCGAGAACAATCTGCCTGCCCTGAAACCCCGCAGCTTCAGCGAAGCCCTGATCGCCTGCCAGAGCTGCTATAATCTGGAATACTGCAACAATGTTACCAACGCAGCCGGACGGCGGGTGCGTGGATTTCTGAGGATTGAGGTATTGGTGAGAAATCATATATCAGTGTTTTCCGGTGATTCGATGCGTACGTACCGGAAGATGTGCCGGAGGAATGGCGGCGCTGAGCCATGTACGTACACTTTGATTGATCGTTGTTCTCCCTTTTATAGCAATTCAGCGGCTATGGCAGTCAGAATCACCGGTCAAATCCCCATGCTAAATCAAGGCAAGTGAGAATCGAAAAGTATTTGACGATTGGAAGAAATCATTTTACGAAACCGTGCTTCTCGCTCCGGTGAACCGGGTGCATGGAATCATGGGAAAATGCACGGTTTCAAACCAAGTCACACGGAACGGGAAAGTCGGAAGGTGCGACCTATGGACGGGACATCACACCGACAATTCTGAACGGATTTATTGATAAGAGAATTTTTCACGACACAGCGAAGCGGCTATGCCAGAGGGCGTACCGGCTTCGCTTTTTTATCAAGTAAATTTAGGAGGATTTTTGATGATGACGGTACGCAACGAAATTAAGGCACAGATCGTCCGGGCGGGATACACCATGCAGGAGCTGGTTGACCGGCTTCATGAGGAATACGGCTGGTCGGACAGTGTTTCCAACCTGTCGGCCAAACTCCAGCGAGAATCAATTCGCTACAAGGAGGTTGTGGAGCTGGCCGATGTGCTGGGCTATGACCTGATCTGGCAGAAACGGAGGTAAACCTATGACAAGTGAAGAAAAGAAACTGTTACAGGCAAAGCACCGCTTGGAGGAAGCCCAGGCACGGGACCGGGTGAAGGAACGAAAAGCCCGGACAAGGCGGCTCATTCAGGAGGGCGCTGTACTGGAAAAAGTGCTGCCGGAAGTGCGAACGATAGAGCTGTCTGTACTGGAGGATTATCTGATACAGAAGCTGCCGCAGCACGATTGAGTCCGCTGGGAGGTCTCCGGGAAACCGGGGGCCTTCCTCTTTTTTCTCCCGAAGGGCGCACTTACTCACCACCCCGAAGGGGCGGTGGTATGCCTACGGCATCGTGCGCTCTCCGAGGGGGATTTCGCTTTCTGCGGAAAGCGACAGACAATGCCACAGCATTTGCGGATGCTGCTGTCATCGTCTGCGCGATTGGGCAAATACCGTCGCTTCAACCGACGCTATTTTCCAACCGCCTGCGCAAACCTGCCACCGGCAGCTTTGCCGCAGAAATGGACAGGCGTTCAGCCCGTCCATTTTCTCTTTTACAAAAGAGAAACAGAAAAAAGAAAACGAGGTGAACGAACAATGGCAATTTACCATCTGGAAGCGAAGGTGGTCAGCCGGGGTGCGGGACGCTCCGCTGTGGCCGCCTCCGCTTATCTGAGCTGCTCCCGCTTGTATAACGATTACGACGGGATACAGCATGACTACACAAAAAAACAGGGACTTGTCTGGCAGGAAGTGTTTCTGCCGGAATATGCCCCGCAGGAATGGCAAGATCGTGAAAAGCTCTGGAACGCCGTGGAGGAAGTGGAGACAGCCAAAGACAGCCGTTTGGCACGGGAATTTGTCGTTGCCTTGCCCATAGAGCTGAACCGTGAGGAGCAGATTGAGTTGCTGCAAGAATTTATCCGGGAGCAGTTTGTGGCCGATGGAATGTGCGCCGACGCAGCCATCCACGACACCGACGGTCGCAACCCTCATGCCCACATTCTCTTGACGGTGCGCCCGTTGGATGAGCAGGGACACTGGCAGTACAAGACCGAGAAGGAATATCTCTGCATGAGAAACGGTGAGGAACGAGGTTTTACTGCCGCTGAGTTTAAGGCGGCACAGAACGAGCGATGGGAGAAACAATATCCCTACAAGGTCGGCAAAAAGAAGGTGTATATGGTTCCTTCCGAGGCCGATGCGCAGGGGCTTGCCCGTGCAGATAAGCACCCCAAAAGCACCCGCTACGGCAGACAGAATCCTATCTCCGAGCGCTGGAACAGTGAGGAGCAGCTTGCGGCATGGCGGGCGGTATGGGCAGATGTGTCCAACCGCTGTCTGGAACGCGCCGGGCACGAGGAACGCATTGACCACCGCAGCCATGCAGACCGAGGTTTGACCGAGCAGCCTACCATTCACGAGGGAGTGGTTGCCCGTGCATTGGAGAAGAAAGGTATCATCTCTGACCGCTGTGAAATCAACCGCCAGATCAAGGCTGACAATGCGTTGCTCCGGGAATTGAAAGCGACGGTCAAAAAGCTGATGCAGACAGTGAAGAACAGCGTTCCTGCCATAGCGGAGGCAATGGAAAAGTTGCGAGGCAGTATGCTGATTTTCAGTTATCAGCTTCGTCATATCGGCATTGGCAAGCACAACATCGGTAGGCGTGTCAAGGCAATCAAGCCAGAGTTAGAGCGATATACGGGCTTGGTGCAGCAGATCAAGGCGAAAAGCAAGGAATGTAAAAATCTGCTTGCGGAGAAAAAAGAAACGCCGTTTTATCAGATACCCAAGCTGCATGACCTTTCCCGCCGTATCGCAGAGCTGACTGAAGAATTGGAGGAACTGAATACCGAGAAAGAAATGCTGCTCCGTTTTCTGGACTGCGCCGATGATACCGGTATTTCTTCTGTAAAGAAGGATATTGCCGCAATGGAAAGTGCGCTGAAAAAACTGGAAGCGCAGGAGGCAAAGTATTCTGCTGAACTGGATGCCGCACTGAAGGAATACAGCGGATTGAAGGAACAGGCTTCAGAATTTGACGCCGGTGAGCTGATGGAGGCACGGCTTTCCATCCGTGGGGAAAAAGAACGCTCTGCGGTTACTCGTGTGCAGGACGCCTACGGCGAGAAATACGATTCGCTGATGATGTTTGACAGCAAGCGAGATGTTGCAAATCTGCTCCATGAGGAAGCGGAAGCACACTCCGTCCGGGAGCGCCTGCGACAGAAACAACAGACAAAGACGCAACGGCAAAGGAAACCCAAACACTACGAACAGGAACGGTGAATCCCGTTCCTGTTCAGTATTGTAAAACAGCATATTGCAGCACCTCACTGTAAAGTCATTGTCCAGAGGAACAGCTTGCTACCTTTCATTGGATTCCATCAGCAAGGAGAGCCCTATTGTTCGCCAATAGGGCTCTCCTTTCCAACCTGTATTTTCACTTTGTTTTGTTGCACGATACACGTAATATGCTTTTTAAATGTGTTACTCCACTACGAACGGAATTCCATACTCCTTGGCAAAGGATTCAATATAGCTGTCTGCCGGACCGTAGATGGTGAGGTTGTCGCAACCGTAAAAATTTTCTTCGTCATCAATACTGGTTAGTGCATCTGTAAAGTGGAGTTCCATTAACCGGCAGCAGTTGGTAAATGTACCAATACCTACTAATTCCTGCACATTCTCGCCGAGAATGACTTGACGCAGGTTAGAGCAATTCCCAAAAGTCAGTCCTCTGAATACGGTTACACCCTCACAGATTACAAGTTCCACTGATTCATTGTTCGTAAATACTTCTTCTAATTCTTTTACGCTTTCCGGGATCAATACCGCACGCACAGGGTTATTGTTGGCAAAAACGTAATCATAGAAACCCGTAACCGGCTTGCCCTCAATCTCTTCAGGGATGACAACAACGGTATCGCTGCCCGTATAGCTCCTGATTTTGATACCATCATCCTCTACATCATAGGTGAAGTCTTCTGCCGGAGCGACTGCATGGTTGCGAAGCATTTCTTCGGTGATTGGGGAATTAGGGTCAACCTTGTTGTTCTGCGTCTTGTGATCTTCCTCTTCTGCGGTCACAGTGTTGTCCGTACTGCCGGTCGTGCCATCCGTGGCCTTGCCGCCGCAGGCCGTCATACCCAGCACCAGAACAAGTGCCAGAAACAGCGCTGGAAGCTTCTTATTCATTTTGCTCATGATATTTTCTCCTTTTTGGGATAAGTTTTAAAAAATCAGGAAACACCGCAAATAGGGCCAGAAAACGTTCGATCCAATTACATCTTCCGAAATTCTTGCACCTCCGTTCCAAAGTAACCGGATAAATAATAACGCCAGCTGAAAATAGTTTTGTCGGGATCATTCATTAAATATTCCCAGTATAGGCTCCAAATTACCCACGACGCTTCTTCCGATTCGTTGCGTTTGTTAATGCAGATTACGCACAACATGCATTAGATTTGCAACTTCCATATCCGCTCTCAGATACGCATCCGTCATAAGTGCAGGCAAATCTCTGTAGCACTGGTAAATGTACGGGGTGGAGAGTCCACATCAATACGCCGATTTCAAAAAATATGTCAATATTTTTCGCAGAGTTTGCCACTCTATGTGAGAGCCTGTCTGCTATATTCGAAAACATTATAGCATTTGGATGGACAAAAATCAATATCAACTAATACAATATGGGAAAAATACCCTTGACAAATCTCGTCTCAAAAACTTCTGCTCGATAAGTATGCAGCTGAGAAAGGATTCACCAACACCCTCTTCCTGTATGACGACGGTTACTCTGGAACGAACTTCAATCGCCCAGGCTGGCAGCAGGTCATGGAACTGATGGAAAACGGTCAGGTGGAAACACTCATCGTCAAGGACATGTCCCGATTGGGCCGTGAATACCTTCAGGTGGGTCAGTACACGGAACTCATCTTCCCAAGTTATGGTGTGCGCTTTATCGCCGTCAACGACGGCGTGGACAGCCTGTGCGAGTCCACCAACGACTTCACGCCCTTCCGGAATCTGATGAACGAGTTCTATGCCAAGGACTGCAGCAAAAAGGGACGCTCCGTGGTTCGTCTCAAGGCTGAGACTGGTGCCAGAGTCTCCTCCCGTCCCCGCTATGGGTATATGAAAGACCCGGCAGATCCCAAACGGCACATGGTGCCTGATCCTGAGACTGCTCCGGTGGTGCGTTACATCTTTGACCTCTGCGTTTCCGGAAAGGGTCCTGCCCAGATCGCAAAGCAGCTCAAGAAAGACAAAATTCCCACGCCTGGGTATTCCTACTACCAGAAGCATGGGGTGGAACTGACCGGAGTGGACATCACCCAGCCGTACAACTGGTCCACCAACACCGTCGCTGGCATTCTGGAGGATGAGACTTACCTGGGGCACACCATCAACCTGAAATCCACCACCCTGTCCTTCAAGAACAAGAAGCGCATTGAGCGTCCAGAGTCTGAGCAGCTCCGCTTTGAGAATACGCATGAGGCGCTTATTTCGCGACAGACCTGGGAGATCGTACAGGATATCCGCAAGCATAAGCGGCGCAGAGCCAACATGGCCGAACAGAATATCTTCTCCGGGCTGGTCTATTGCCTGGACTGCGGCGGCACCATGGTACTGCACCGGGCGCACACCATGGATGCGGTGAAAAACAACTTCATGTGCTCCACCTACAAGAAAAAAGGTAAGGAGGTCTGCTCCGGTCATTACATCCGGGAACAGGAGCTCAGTGCCATCCTGCTGGATGATATCCGCCGTGTTACGCACTTCGCTCGTCAGAATGAGCTGCGGTTTGCGGAGCATATCCGCAAGAAGCAGGGCAAGGAGGCGCAGCAGGAGATTGCAGTGCTCCGGAAGAAGATCGACACCATGCAGAAGCGCCAGGCTGAGCTGACAAAGCTGTTCAAACGGCTCTACGAGGACGGCGTCCTTGGCCGTATCCCGGATGAGCAATACCGCATCCTCTCTCAGGAGTACACCACCGAGCAGAAAGAGATTCAAGAGCAGCTCCCCGCCATGGAAGTAAGGCTTCAGGAGCTGAAAGACTCCAGCACCAATATTGCCCGGTTCATTGAGAACGCCAAGCGGTACAAGGAGATCCCGGAGCTGACCGCTGAGATCTTGCGCATCTTCATCAAGCGAGTGGAGGTCGGAGCGCGCGCGGAGAAATACTCCCGCACCGCACCGCAGGAGGTACGGATCTACTACCGTGACATCGGTCTGGTGGACGAACTGCCTCAGAGCATGGCCGAGGCTGTGGCTGATCAGATACCCGATGAGGTCGCATGAATAGGAAAGGGAGGCTGTGCCGAAACACAGCCTCCTTCCACAGGAACAAATATTTACTTAATGGGGTAGGTTCACAAATTGTCCCTATGAAACGCCGGAGAAAGCGGCGGTCTTGTTTTTTATGGTTACATGGCTTCGCGGTGTCACAGCGCCGCGTCCTTTTTACACTCGGCGGTGATCTCCCGCTTCAGGCGCTGCATGTCCGGCGCGGACAGGTCGCGGGGATAGGGGAGGGCTGTCAGGTCGAATTCCCGCAGGGTGCTGTCCGGGTGCATCACCACGATCCTCTGGCCCAGCAGCAGCGCCTCGTCCAGCTGGTGGGTCACCAGCACGATGGTGCGGGGCATCCGGGCCTGGATCTGGAGCAGCTGGGTCTGCAGCTCCTCGCGGGTCAGGAAATCCAGCGAGGCGAAGGGCTCGTCCATCAGCAGCAGCTCCGCCTGACCGGCCAGTACGCGGGCCAGGCCCAGCCGCTGCTTCATGCCGGTGGACAGCTCCATGGGCGTCAGGTCGGCGTAATCCTCCAGCCCCACCAGACGGACGAAGTCACGGGCGTGTGCATAGCGCTCTTCCGGCGTTTTGCCCACGCCGCAGGCCATGGACACATTGCGCTGCACGTTCGTCCATGTGATGACGTAGGGGTCGGGGCTCAACATGGCGCTGTGCCAGCCCTCGGGGATGGCGATCTCTCCGGCGTCCGGCTGCTCCTTGCCGGACAGCAGCATCAGGAGCGTGCTCTTGCCGCAGCCGCTGCGGCCCACGATCACCGTGAGCTGCCGGGCGGGGAAGGTGACGGACAGATCCTGCAGCACCTGGCGGGTGCGGCTCTCCCGCTGCTGGCCGGTGATGACCACCTCGGTGCTGTAGGAGGTATAGGCTTTGTCAATGTGACGGAGTGTAACGGCTTCCATAGCAATGCCTCGGTTTCTTTTGATAGTACGGACAGCATCATAGCAGATGTCTGCCCGGCTTGTCAACCGCGGCGCATGAGCGGTAGCGTTCCGCGGCCTGGCGGACGGCAATGGAAAGGGGAGGAAAGGGACAGACACAGCTGTGCCTGTCCCTTTCCCTACCTAAATCTGCATGAGGAGAATGAAGAACGGTTATTTGCGGTTATTTGCCCTTGCGGCGCAGCCACGCGCAGCCGGTCAGGCTCAGGAGCGTCATGCCCGCGTAGAGGGCCACGCCTGCGTCGCCGGTCTTGCCGGACTGGACGGTCTTGCCGGGAGCGGTGGGCTTGGTGGGCTTACTGGGGGTGGTGCTGCCGCCGGACAGCTTGGGGATGACCGTGCCGGTGCTCAGCTTGGTGTTGCAGCCCTTGCAGTAGGTGTCGCCGGTGTAGCCTGTACTGGTGTAGGTGGCGTCCTTTTTGTCCCGCAGCTCCGTGCCGCCGTCGTGGTTGGCGGCGTCAAATTCGCCGTATGCCTGCTGGCAGACCTCACATACCGCCTTGGTGTGGCAGTTGGCCTTGCCGCCGGTGTGGTTGGAGATGACTTTGCCGCAGGTGTCGCACTTGTGATCCTTGTTGGCGTCCTCGTGGTTGGAGACGGTCTTGCCGCAGACATCACAGATGTGGTCGTTGTTGGTGTCCTCGTGGTTGGAGACGGTCTTGCCGCAGACATCGCACTTGTGGTCGTTGTTGGTGTCCTCGTGGTTGGAGATGACTTTGCCGCAGGTGTCGCACTTGTGATCCTTGTCGGCGTCCTCGTGGTTGGAGACGGTCTTGCCGCAGACGTCGCACAGGTGGTCGTTGTTGGCGTCCTCGTGGTTGGAGACGGTCTTGCCGCAGACATCGCAGATGTGATCCTTGTTAGCGTCCTCGTGGTTGGAGATAATCTTGCCGCAGGCATCACAGATGTGATCACTGTTTTCATCGGCATGAGGCAACGTTTCGGTATGGCTGGCGCTGCGGGAGCAGGTGCGGGTGTGGGTACCGTCGCCGTTGGATGTCCACGCACCCCAGTCGTGGTTGTTGGCGTCAACAGTACCATAGGGCTTGCCACAGGTCGAACAGATAGCTTGTGTTGTGCAGGTAGCCGTGCCGCCGGAGCAGGTGTGGACAATATTTTTACCGATCTCCAACTGCTTGCTGCTGTTATAGAGGATCTCCTTGCCGGCGTCCGAGAAGAAATAGCCGCTGTAATCTGTGTCATAGGCGTTGGAAAATACCACGGGGTAGTTCGTGTTTTCGGTGGTCACGCCGATAGACGCGCCGAAGGACATGGCCCCGCTGATGGTCAGCGTCTTGCCGGAGGGCAGATACACATTGTTGGCCTTGTCAGAAACCGTGTTGCCCTTGACAACGGGGATGCCGCTGATGTTCAGCTTGCCGGAATTCTTGGGACTAATATAAATCCCGCCGCCGCTGCCGTTGGCTTTATTTCCGCTGATCGTACCATTGGAGAGATTGCAGACCGAGCCGGAGCGGTAAATATACACACCGCCGCCGTTGCCGGTGGCCGTATTGCCGGAGATCTCACCGCCCGTCATGTTCAGCACCGACGGTTCCTGATTCAGATAGATGGCACCGCCGTCGCCGCTGCTGCTATTGTTGATGATCTTGCCGCCGGAGAGATTGAAGGTGCAGTTTGCATCCAGCACTTCAACCGCACCGCCCTCGGCGGCCTTGTTGCCGCTGATCTCGCCGCCGGTCATGTTGAGTACAGAAGTCTTATTCGCATCGGTGCACAGGCAGATGGCGCCGCCCCAGCGGCTTGCGGTATTGCCGGTGAGCCTTGCGCTGTCGGAAATGGTGATCGTGCCCCAGCCCATAAGAATGGCGCCGCCGTCCAGACTGGACGAATTGCCGGTGATCTCGGCGCTGCCGGTAATGGTAATCGTGCCGCAGCCGCGCATGTAGATGGCGCCGCCGCCGGCATTGTTGCTGCTCATGGTCGCTTTATTGCCGGAGATGGTGCCGCCGGTCAGATTGATGCTGCCGCCGGTGGTGGAGAAGAACGCACCGCCGTTCTTGGCGGTGTTATTCTTGATGGTGCCGCCGTACATATTGAAAGCGCCGCCGGTGGTGTTCGGCTTGTTTGCATCGAATTTCCGGAAAATGGCGCCGCCGTAGTTATTGCCGTTGTTGCCGGAGATCTCACCGCCGTACATGTTGAATATGCACTGCTGGTCATCCATGGCGATGGCTCCGCCGCCGCCACCTTTGGTGACTTTACCGCCGGTGAGCTTACCGCCGAACATGTCCAGAGTGCTGGTGTAGAGGTAAACGCAGCCGCCGCCCCAGACGTTCTTCGTTGCGCCCTTGATGGTGCCGCCGCCCTGACAGTCGCAGAGAACAAGCCGGGCGTTATTTCTCACTTTGACCTTCTTTTCGCCGTTGGAGGACAGTGTCTTGCCGTTCAGGCACAGATACAGCGTCCGGCCGTCAACGATCAGATCGCCGTTGAGGGTGGCATTGCCTGTCAGATAGACATAGGCGGTATTGTTGGTATACGAAATGCCGCTGGTGCCGTTCCATGCCGTATAGGTCACATCGGAATGGGCGGTATGGTCGCCCGCGTTGACATTACCGCCGCAGATGCAGTGGGTGTGCGCCGCCTGTATGGCGATGCCCTGGTCGGCGGACTGCACCGCGGGCTCTACTGCGGGTTTATCCGCGTCGGGAGCGCCGGTATCCGGCTGTTCCTCATCCGCGGGCTGGGCCGCTTTGTCCTCTGCCGGAGCGGCGTACTTGCCGCAGCGCTCCACCGCCGCGCCTTCCGCGCCGCAGATGGGGCAATCCGCGTTCATGCCCTCTGCCGTGCAGGCGGCTTCACAGACGCATACTACCTCTTGCTGCTGCTCCTGCTGTGCATTGCTGGCCGCGGCGTCCTCGCCATCGGCGAATACCGCCACAGGCAGCAGGCTCAACGCCAGCGTCAGTGCCAGCAGGATCGCAAATAGTCGTTTTTTCATGTACCTTTGTCCTTTCTTGTTATCCTGTCGTCGTTTCCTCGTCCTCTATTCTTCTATCCCTTTCGGGGAGAATTCAGGTGATACAGCCGGTGCTGTACATTTTGGTGTGCGCACCATTGGTGCGCACACCAAGGATACCATAGACGGCCGGGAAAAGCAAGCCGTATTTTCCCTTTTCTGGAAAATAGACGGGGCGGGGTGTATAAGAAACGGAATATGCAGAATATTCTGCATAAAATCAGTTGCGAAACGGCGGAAGATGTGGTATGATATGAAATTACTGAACAGCGGCGCAGTATCCTAGTCAGATCTGCCGTCTCCTAAGAAGGGCCTAAAAATCCTTTAAAGGGCACAACTGTGAAACCTCTGGTGCTTGCTTCTTACGCCCAGTTTGGGGTGGGTGCTGGAGGGAGGCGTGCGAAATGCTCGCCTGCGGATGTAGGGCGCCCCTCAATGGCATGAGGGACCCGACCCTGCCTCCGTGGAGACCTGCTGTTGTGCACAGGCGTACTCCCCCTGTGGTAAGCGACCTGTGTACGAGGCAGATGACGCCATCGACCCCCGATGGCAAGAAACCTGCATTGCGGTGCTACCCGGCCTTTGCTGCCGTAACGCTGTGTGCAGAGTAGCCTGCCTTGCGTGGGCACGGTGGATAGGGGAGCTGAAGCACCAAGGGCCCCGGCCAGGGCCCGCGTGCGATTCCCTTGAAACCCTGCCTGCAAAAGAGGATAAGAGGCGGCGTGACTGCTGTGGAAATCACCTAGGCTGTCCATTTTCATGGGGCCTTGGGAGGATTGCAGTGCGGACTAAGTGGCAGTCGGGTATCACGACGCGGTAACGCCGTGATGCAGCACCTAAGGGGAAACCACCTGATCGGCGACGAGAGGCATGCTGTGGGGAAAACCAACCCGTACCTAAGCCGCAAGATTTACTCCCGATGCTGCCCTGTTCAGTTTTTGACTTTGACCGCCGGAGTGCGTCCGGCGTTTTGAAATGAGGTTTTTTCATCTTGAGTAGTGACAAAGGCAAGCCCAAAAAGAAGAACGACCATTGGCCGCTGCGGGTATTTTTCCTGGCAGTGGCGCTCAGCGCGCTGCTGAGCTTTTTCTCCTCCACCGCCCTGAGCGGCGCGGGCTATGTGGTGGCCATCCTGGTGCTGCTGGCCTTCATCGCCCTGGGCATCGTGTTCGACATGGTCGGCGTGGCGGTGACGGCGGCGGACCCCAAGCCGTTCCACTCCATGGCCGCCCATAAGGAAAAGGGCGGCAAGGAGGCCATCCGCCTGCTGTCCAACGCCAACCGCGTCAGCTCCGTGTGCAACGACGTGGTGGGCGACATCTGCGGCATCGTCAGCGGCTCCACCGCGGCGGTGATCGTGGCGGCCCTGCAGCGGGATTTCAGCACCACCAACGTGATGATCTCCATCGGCGTGACGGCGCTGATCTCCGGATTGACCATCGGCGGCAAGGCGCTGTTCAAGAAGGTGGCCATCAACGAATGTACCGCCGTGGTGTACCGGGTGGCGCGGATCATGCACGCGCTGCATCTCTATCGCTGAAATGAGGAATGACCCCTGATGCTGGAATCCATTCACAGCCCTGCTGATGTGAAGCAGTTGAATATGGCCCAGACCCGCCAGCTTTGCGACGAACTGCGCGCCTTTTTGGTGCGCAATGTGGCAAGGACAGGCGGTCATTTGGCGTCTAATCTGGGCGTGGTGGAGCTGACGGTGGCCATCCACCGGGTGTTTGACACCTCCCGCGACCGGCTGGTGTTCGACGTGGGGCACCAGTGCTACGTCCATAAGATCCTGACGGGCCGCCGTGAGCGGATGGATACCCTGCGGCAGCTGGGCGGCATCTCCGGCTTTCCCAAGCCCTATGAGAGCGTCCACGACGCCTTTATGGCGGGACATGCCTCCAACTCCGTCTCCGTGGCGCTGGGCATGGCCAAGGCCCGTACCATGCAGCATCAGGATTATGACGTGATCGCCCTGATCGGCGACGGCGCGCTGGGCGGCGGCCTCAGCTTCGAGGGGCTGAACAACGCCGGCGCCTCCGGCGAACCCATGATCGTCATTCTCAACGACAACGGCATGTCCATCGCCCCCAATGTGGGGGCGGTCAGCCGTCATCTGTCCCGGCTGCGGACAAAGCCGGGATACTACGAATTCAAGAAGCGCTATCGCAGGCTGCTGGGCACCGGCGCGGTGGGCGGCAGGATCTATCAGATCAGCCACGACGTGAAAACGGCCCTGAAAAAGACGCTGCTGCCGGGCAGCTCCATGTTCGAGAGCATGGGCTTTGCCTATATGGGCCCGGTGGACGGCCACGATGTGGAGGCGCTGGAGCAGTCTCTGCAGTGGGCGCGGGAGCAGCGCTGCCCCGTGCTGCTGCATGTGCGCACCGTGAAGGGGAAGGGCTACGCTCCCGCGGAGGAGCGCCCCGCCGACTATCACGGCGTGGGACCATTTGATCCCGAGACCGGCAGGCCGCGGAAGCCCTCCGGTGCGGATTTCTCCCATGTGTTCGGCCAGGAGCTGACGAAGCTGGCGGGGGAGGATGAACGCGTGTGCGCCATTACCGCCGCCATGCAGGAGGGCACAGGCCTGACGGAGTTTGCCGGGGCTTACCCCCGTCGGCTCTTTGACGTGGGCATTGCCGAGGGCCACGCCGTATCCATGGCGGGCGGCATGGCCAAGCAGGGGCTTTTGCCGGTGTTCGCGGTGTATTCCAGCTTTTTGCAGCGGGGCTATGACCAGTTGATCCAGGATGTGGCGCTGGACAGCCTGCATGTGGTGCTGGGCGTTGACCGGGCGGGCCTGGTGGGCGCCGACGGCGAGACCCATCACGGCTGCTTTGACGCGCTGTATCTGGCCCAGGTGCCCCATATGACGGTGCTGTGCCCCGCCAGCTTTGCCGAGCTGCGGCAGATGCTGCGGCGGGCGGTCTTTGCGCTGACCGGCCCGGTGGCCGTCCGCTATCCCCGTGGCGGGGAGGGCGTGTACCGGGGCTGCTGCGGCGATGAGATCTTTACGGAGCTGCGGCAGGGGAGCGACTGCACCATCCTGGCCTATGGCATATTGATCAATCAGGCGCTGGAGGCGGCGGAGCTGCTGTGTCAGGCGGGCATCGAGGCCCGCGTGGTGAAGCTGAACGCCATCGCGCCGCTGCGCAATGACGAGGTGCTGGCGGCACTGGGCGCGGAGAAGCGCCTGCTGGTGCTGGAGGACTGCATGGGCAGCGGCTGCGTGGGCCAGCGGCTGACGGCCATCCTGGCCCAGCAGGGCCGGATGCCGGGCCGGCTGATTCTGAAGAACCTGGGGGACACCATCCCCTGCCACGGCAGCGTGCCGCAGCTGTACGCCCAGTGCGGACTGGACGCGGAGCATGTGGCGGCGGCGTTGAAGGAGGCGTGCCATGAGCAATAAAACGAGACTGGACGTCCTGCTGGTGGAGCAGGGCCTGCAGGAGAGCCGCCAGAAGGCGCAGGCCACCATCATGGCGGGCATTGTGTACGTCAACAATCAGAAGGTGGACAAGCCGGGTACGGCAGTCCCCAACGACGCCCATATCGAGGTGCGGGGCAAGACGCTGCGGTATGTGAGCCGGGGCGGCCTGAAGCTGGAAAAAGCCATGCAGACCTGGCCCATTGTGCTGGAGGGAAAGACCTGCGCCGACATCGGCTCCTCCACCGGCGGCTTTACCGACTGCATGCTGCAAAACGGCGCGCGGAAGGTGTACGCCGTGGACGTGGGCACCAACCAACTGGCGTGGAAGCTGCGCACCGATCCCCGGGTGGTGTGTCTGGAAAAGACCAACGCCCGGACGCTGACCGCCCAGCAGGTGCCGGAGGCGCTGGATTTCGCCTCCATCGACGTGTCCTTTATCTCCTTGAAGCTGATCTTCCCGGCGCTGTATCCGCTGCTGCGCGAGGGCGGCGAGGTAGCCTGCCTCATCAAGCCCCAGTTCGAGGCGGGCCGGGAAAAGGTGGGCAAAAAGGGCGTCGTCCGTGACAGCGCCGTCCATCTGGAGGTGCTGGAGCACTTCCTGGAACACGCAAAGGAAAATCATTTTGCGGTGCTGGGCATTACATACTCTCCCATCCGCGGACCGGAGGGGAACATCGAATATCTGGGATACCTTCGCAAATCCGACGAACAGGACGCGGCCGTCGACCTGCGCGCTGTGGTGACAGCATCCCATGAGACATTGAAGGAGGGAGAAGCGCGGTGAAAAAGAAAGTCATCCTATGCCCCAATCCCTATCGGGACAGTGAGCTGAAGGTGGCCAAGGATGCCAAGGCCATTCTGGAGAGCATCGGCTTTGAGACGGTGGTGTGCCTGCCCTTCCATCGTGACGGCTACGGCGACGAGCTGGGTGTGCCGGTGCGGCAGCTGCAGCAGGAGATCAAGGCCGCCGACCTGATGATCGCCTTCGGCGGCGACGGCACCATCCTGCACCTGAGCCGCACGGCGGCACTGCAGGAAACGTGCGCCGCGGCGGAAAAGGAGCTTGCCTC
>OLSN01002163.1_pt1 | contig 14995 bp, 15 predicted proteins | sample 1672411 | NCBI WGS metagenome assembly OLSN01 (sample SAMEA3136683, study PRJEB25190) | human gut metagenome | biome: human gut; feature: human-associated habitat; material: faeces | place: Austria | collected 2013 | reverse complement strand
AGCAGCAGGCGCAGCGTGAACACGCTGCGCCTGCTGCTTATTTCTTTCTTATTACGTCCAGCTCTCCAGACTGCGCTGCTTCTCATAGGCCGCCGCGTCCTCCGGCGACACGGAGGATTTTGCCCGGGAGATGATGTCCAGGATCTCGCCGGTGTGCAGCGGCTCCTCCTTACCGGCCACGGAGCGGTGAACATACAGCACCTTGGCCTTGTTGACGATGGCCGCCACGTCGGCGCAGGTGTAGCCCGCCAGCGCCGCGGTAACGGCGTCCACGTCCGCGTCGTTGGGAACGTCGCCCAGATACCCCAGCACCATCTGACGGATGGAGTCCTGATCCGGCAGCGGGATGTAGATCTTGGTGTCGAACCGTCCCGCCCGCAGCAGCGCGGGATCCAGCGACTCCGGCCGGTTGGTGGCGGCGATCACGGTGACGCCCGACAGGGACTCCATGCCGTCCATCTCCGTCAAAAGCTGGTTGATGATCCGCACGGAGCCCGCGTTGGTGCTGCGCGCCTCCGCGATGGCGTCGATCTCATCGAAGAACAGGATGGAGGGCTTCGTCTCCCGGGCGTCCATGAACGCCTTGCGGAGATTCTCCTCCGATTCGCCCACACCGCGGCCCAACAGCTCCGGCCCGTTCACCACATAGAACGCAGCCTTGCTCTCGTCCGCCGCCACCTTGGCAAAGAAGGTCTTGCCGCAGCCCGGAGGTCCGAACAGCAGAATGCCCTTGGGGCGGATATGCCGTATTTCTTGTACTGCTCGGCGTTCTGGATGGGCAGCTCGATCTTCTCACGCAGCAGGGCCTTGACGGAATCCATACCCTTGATGTCGTCCCAGCACAGGTGCTTGGCGGTCTTGTTGCGGTTGTCCTCCTGCGCACCGCTGGAGCGGTTGTACTTCTTGCCCCACAGCTCGTACATCTTCTGCATCTCCAGCGTATAGCTGGGCCGGGTGATGGACAGGCGCATCATCAGCTGCTCCTCGGTGACGGGCTTGAAGTCGTTCTCCCGGAACGCCGCCTCGCACAGACCCCGGATGTCCGCGCCGGTGAAGCGCTCGCTGTTCTCCGCCAGCTTCTGACAGTCCACGCCGGTGCCCGCCTTGCCCCGCAGGTACTTCTCAAACATGACGGCCCTGGCCGCCTCGTCGGGCACGCCCACATAGATCAGCTTGTCGAACCGGCCCGGCCGCAGCGCCGCGGGGTCGATCAGCGTGGGATTGTTGGTGGTGGCCACCACCAGCACGTCCTGCAGATCCACATAGCCGTCCATCTGCGCCAGGAAGGTGCTGACGATGGAGGTCTCGTAGCTGCGCTCCGCCTTGGAGCGATCCATCAGGAAGGACTCGATCTCGTCGAAGCAGATGATGCAGGGCGCCTTGTCCCGCGCCTGTTGGAACACGCGAACCAGATTCTTCTCCGACTCGCCCACATACATGTTCAGGAAGCTGCTGGCATTCACCACGATCAGCTTCATCTTCGTCTCGTTGGCAATGATCCGGGCCATAGTGGTCTTGCCGGTGCCCGGAGGGCCAAACAGCAGCAGGCCCTTCACCGGGGCCATGCCCGCCTTCACCAGCCGGTCGTACTCCCGCTTGTCGGTATAGGGCCGGATGATGCTCTGGATCTCCTTCTTCGTCTCCTCATAGCCCGCGATGGAGTCCCACTTGTCAAAGGTGATCTCCGCGTTGGACACGGCGTTCTTGCTGCCCTCCATAGCGGCGTCCCCGGCGGACAGCTTATGTACCATCGTCTCCGAGGCAAAGGGCCGGCTGATCAGATACGCCGCGACCATCTGCAGCACAATGGCGCCCACCGGCAGCGCGTCGTCCACGGCGAACACCATAGCGGTACCGAACACCGCCGCCGTCAGCGCCGCGGCGGCGATCAGGAATTTCAGTCCGTCCGCCGCGTCAAAGGCCAGCTTCTTCCCCAGCCGCACCTTGGCGAACAGATACAGCAGCGCCGCCGCCAGCACGCCGTAAACGGCGATGACGATGATCAGCGCGGTGATGTTGCACCGGAGCAGCGCCTGATACATCTGCTTGAAGTTCAGGCTCCGCAGATACGCCTGTGCGTTGGTGTAGAATACCCGCCGGTAGTGGAAGGGAAACACGCCGCCGAAGCCGCTCACCAGCGCCAGGAGGCTATAATAAACGCCGTACAGCACGCACAGCTGCTTCGAGCCGATGCGGGACAGCAAACACAGCCCCACCAGCAGTGCGCAGAATTGCCAGCCGCTGAAGACGTTCCCCGGCAGGAAGCACAGCGGCAGCAGCATGACCCAAAAGCTCAGGACATGGTTGCACCCGCAGAAAAACAGCGTCAGCGCCGCGATGACCACCACCAGCAGCGCGTTGATGTGGGCCAGGGACAGACACAGCACCAGCGCGTTGGCGAATATGGCCACGCCGGGCTTAAAGAAGAACAGCGCCCCCATGACCACCGCGATGAGCCACGCGGACATGCCGTCAAACATACTGGTAGCCAGCAGCACCTTTGCGGCATAGCAGACACCCACCGCGCCGATCAGCCGATAGACCGTGGCGTTATAGACCCGGTCCAGCTTATCGCGCAGCATCTCGATACGTTCCATCATACTCTCTCTACCTCATAATTTGTCGATTTTCGTCAAGGAACACTTCATTTATTATAGTATTCCCTGTAAACCCTGTCAACAGAATTTACGATAAACAGTGCATTTTACGCAGCGACAGAAAAAGCTCCCGGCCCTGACGACCGGGAGCTTTCGATATTCACGATTTCAGCTCTTTCCGCGGATCTCGTGGCGGCACTTGGGGCAGGTGATGACGATCTTACCCTTGCCCACCGGCACACGGCACACGGTCTTGCAGTTGGGACAGGTGAAGTATTTGTGCTCCTTGTCCATCCGCTGCTGCCTGCCGCTGTCGAACCGCCGCTTCAGCGGCCACCACACCTTCTGCAAAAAGGCGGCGTTCTCCGCCCTGCGCCTCTCCAGATTCCGCGAGAATACCCGGAACAGCGCCCACAGCACCATCGCCGTGGTGACAAGCCCGATGATGCCGGACAGCAGGGGCACCTTCTTCACCAGCATGCTGACGATGTCCAGCAGGATGGCCGCCCAGATGATGCAAAGTCCCAACTGGTCGGCGCCGTTGCGCCCATACATAAACCGGCTCAGTCCGTTGCGCAGACGCTGAAAGAAACTCATAACTCCGCCTCGATTTCCTTGAGTATACCAATATGACAAAGTATTTTAGCGGAAAATACCCGAAAGGTAAAGGGTGCATCTGGAAAATTAACAGATTGGTCAAAATTTTGTCCATATTGACAAGGCAAACGGGAACTCTTTATTGCAATCCAACGGGGAAATTGCTATAATAAATCAGTTAGAAGCACACTGGGAGCCGGCGGGTCACCCCACCGGCCCCCTATCTGAAAAGCGGCGGAGGGCCCTGCGGGGAACTTCGCGCCGCTTACTGCATCATATGCCGCGCCGCCGGAACCGGTGCGGCGAAAGGAGCGCCTCCATGATCAAGATCGCACCCTCTATCCTGTCGGCGGATTTCGCCAACCTCCAGCGTGATATCGAACGCATCTCCACCGCCGATTACGTCCATGTGGACGTGATGGACGGCCTGTTCGTCCCCAATATCACCATCGGAATCCCCGTGGTGAAGTCCATCCGCCCCACCACCAGCCTGCCCCTGGACGTCCACCTGATGATCGACCGTCCCGTGCGGTACGTCGAGCAGTTCTGTGACGCCGGCGGCGACATCATCACCTGCCATGTGGAGGCGGACACTGAGGAGAACATCCACGAGGCCCTGCGGCTTATCCACGCCAAGGGCAAGAAGGCCGGCGTGGTGGTGAAGCCCAAGACCCCTGCCAGCGCCGTGCTGCCCTTTATCAGTGAGTGTGACATCATCCTGGTGATGACGGTGGAGCCTGGCTTCGGCGGCCAGAAGTTCATGGCCGACATGATGCCCAAGGTGCAGGCCATCCGCGGCTATATCGACGCCATGAACCCCACGTGTGAGCTGGAGGTGGACGGCGGCGTGGACGCCAACACCTGCCATCAGTGCATCCATGCCGGAGCCAACGTCCTGGTGGCCGGCAGCGCCGTCTATAAGGCGGCGGATATCCCCCAGCGCATCAAAGAACTGAGAGGTTGAGCCCATGGAATACTTTCCCGCGCCCCTTGAAAAGCTGGTGGAGCAGTTTGCCCGCCTGCCCGGCATCGGCGGCAAATCCGCCCAGCGCCTGGCCTTCCATGTGCTGAACCTGCCCATGGAGGAGGCGGAGGGCTTCGCCCGCGCCATTGTCGAGGCCAAGCGGGGCGTGACGCTGTGTCCCGTGTGCCGCAACCTGACGGCGGGTGGTCTGTGCCCCATCTGCGCCGACCCCAAGCGGGACGAGACGGTCATCTGCGTGGTGGCCGATCCCCGCGACGTGCTGGCCATCGAGCGGAGCCGGGAGTTCAACGGCCATTATCATGTACTCCACGGCGTGCTGTCCCCCATGAACCATGTGGGGCCGGACGACCTGCAGATCAAGCCGCTGCTGGATCGTGTGGCCAAAGGCGGCATTCAGGAGGTCATTATGGCCACCAACCCCGATACCGAGGGGGAGGCCACCGCCCTGTACATCGCCCGGCTGCTGAAGCCCTTCGGCGTCCGCGTGACCCGCCTGGCCTACGGCATCCCCGTGGGCGGCCATCTGGAATTCGCCGACGACGCCACGCTGATGCGTGCCCTGGAAGGGCGGCGTGAGCTATGAAAAAGCTGACCTGCCTGCTGCTGGCCTGCCTGACGGCCCTGTCCCTGACGGCCTGCGGCGCGCCCAAGACCGAGACGCTGGACATCTTTGCCATGGATACTTACATGTCCCTGGTGGCCATCGGCGACGGCGGCGCGGCGGTGCTGCAAAGCTGCTCCAATGAGATCAACGCCCTGGAGCAGAAGCTGAGCCGCACCATCGACACCAGCGACGTGGCGCAGCTGAACGCCAACGGTACCGCCCAGCTCAGCGGCGACACGGCGGCGCTGCTGTGGTCGGCGCTGCAATACAGCGCCGAAACGGACGGCGCATTTGATGTGACCATCGCGCCCCTGGTGGAGCTGTGGGGCATCACCACCGACAGTCCCCGCGTCCCCGCACAGGAGGAGATCGACGCCCTGCTGCCCCTGGTGGGCAGCGGCCATGTCCGGCTGGACGGCACCGCCGCCGCGCTGGACGAGGGCTGCGCCATCGACCTGGGCGGCATCGGCAAGGGCTACGCCTCCGATAAGGCGGCAGAGCTGTTCGCCCAAAGCGAACTCTCCGGCGGCTTCGTCAGCCTGGGCGGCAATGTCTACGTCCACGGCACCACTGCCGAGGGCAAGCTCTGGAACGTGGCCATCCAGGACCCGCGGAATACGGAAGCTTACGCCTGTACCCTGCGCCTGTCGGACGCCTTTGTGGTGACCTCCGGCGGCTATCAGCGCTATTTCACCGGGCCGGACGGCACGGTGTATCAGCATATCATCGATCCCGCCACCGGCTATCCGGCGGACAGCGGACTTTTAAGCGTCTCCATCGCCACCCGCCGGGATGACGGCGGCACCGGCACTATGGCCGACGCCTATTCCACCGCCCTGTACGTCATGGGCGAGGCCGCCGCCGTGGACTTCTGGCGGCAGCAGGGCACCTTCGATATGGTGCTGGTGACGGCGGACGGACGGGTGCTGTATACGCCCGGCCTGGCGGATTGCTTCAACGAGACGGAGGGCAGCGGCTATGACTACCAACTCCTCGCGGCCTGAACTGAAATTCAACCGCTATGACGCCGTCGTGGCGGTCATCGTGGCACTGCTGGCGGTGGCCGTGGCGCTGTGGTTCTACCTGCCCAAGGTCCAGTCGGGGGATGTGACGGTGGTCATCTCCACCGGCGGCCGGGAGACGCAGCGTGCCGCCCTGAAGGACTTTGCGGGAACCACCGTCTCCCACAACGGCTATACGCTGGTCGTATCCGCCGACGGGGACGGCGTGTGGGTATCAGACAGCGACTGTCCCACCCAGGACTGCGTCCATACCGGCCACATCCGCCGGGCGGGACAGTCCATCGTCTGTCTCCCCGCCCAGGTGGTGATCCATCTGGAGGGCGCGGCTTCCGCCGACGGCCCTGACGTGATCGTGGGGTGACGGCCATGAAGAAGATGCAATGGACAACGAAGCATATCGCCCTGTGCGCCGTGCTGACGGCGCTGGCCCTGGGCCTCAGCACGCTGGAGAATCTGTTTCCCGTGTCGCTGGTGGTGCCGCTGCCGGGCGTGAAGCTGGGCCTTGCCAATATCGTCACGGTGTTCGCCCTGTATGAGCTGGGGGCGGCCCCGGCGCTGGTGATCCTGCTGGCCCGGTGCGGTCTGGGCAGCCTCTTTGCCGGAAATGTGTCGGCTCTGCTGTTCTCCCTGCTGGGCGGTCTCACCGCCATGCTGGTGATGATCGGCCTGAAGCATTGCCGCCGTCTCAGCATCTACGGCGTGTCCATCGGCGGCGCGGCGGCCCATAATCTGGGCCAGATGGCGGCGGCGGTCATCACCCTGGGCAACACCATGGTGCTGGGCTACCTGCCGTTCCTGCTGGCGGTGTCGCTGGTGACGGGAACGCTGACAGGCTTCGTCTCGGCGCTCCTGTTCCGGGCCATGGCCCATGTAAAGCTCTCGAAATAGCGTAGGGGCGGGGCTCTGTCCCGCCCGCGAAAACTTCCCTTTCAGGAGGTAACAGAATGGATCAGAAGGATAAGATCATCCTGCAGCAACTGGATGTGATCCGCTCCATGACGGAAAACGGCATCAAGCGGATGAACAGCGACTTCTGGGGCGCCCCTGCCGCACCCCAGACCCCTGCCGCGCCCAAAGCGCCCTCCGGCGGAGAGAGCGAAAAGAAGGCCGCCGTATCCACCGGCCAGAAGGAGGCGGAGCCCAAGGAGGAGCTGCCGCCGCCGGAGAAGATGGAGGATCTGCTCTCGGAGCTGGACAGCTACATCGGCCTTGACGTGGTAAAGGACGAGGTGCACAGCCTCATCAACATGGTGCAGGTCTATAAGCTCCGCCGTGAGCATGATCTGCCCACCACCGATATGTCCCTTCATATGGTGTTCACCGGCAACCCCGGCACCGGCAAGACCATGATGGCCCGTATGATGGCCCGGATCTACCGCTCCCTGGGCATTTTGAGCAAGGGTCAGCTGGTGGAGGTGGACCGCAGCGGCCTGGTGGCGGGCTATGTGGGCCAGACGGCCATCAAGACCCAGAAGGCCATCGAAAAGGCCATGGGCGGCGTGCTGTTCATCGACGAGGCCTATGCCCTCAACGGCAAGTCAGAGAACGACTTCGGCCAGGAGGCCATCGACACGGTGCTGAAGGCCATGGAGGATCACCGGGACGACCTGGTGGTGATCGTGGCGGGCTATACCGACCTGATGGAGAAGTTCATCCACTCCAATCCCGGCCTGGAGAGCCGCTTCAACCGCTTTTTGCTGTTCCCCGACTACACGGTGGACGAGATGATGGCCATCTTCAAAATGCGCTGCGGCAAGGGCTATGTGCTGACCGAGGAGGCCGAGCCGCTGGTGCGGGACTATATCGCCGAGGAGAGCGCCGCCGGAGACAGCTTCGGCAATGCCCGCGGCGTGCGGAATATCTTCGAGCATATCCTGGTGGCCCAGAACAACCGCCTGGCCAAAATGGAAAATGTCACCCGGGACAACCTGATGGCCCTGACGGCGGACGATGTGCTTCACGCAAGAGGAAAGATCGACGAATAACCCCTTTTTATTGGTACAATAACCCCCTTTATAAGGTACAATAACCGGCTTTATCGGTACAATAAACGGTCTTAAAGTATGCAAAAAAGAGCACCCTGTGCGGGTGCTCTTTTTGTATGCATTTGCATTCAGTCACCCACGCCGGTGTGGATGACCTTGCCCATGTTCCAGAGCTGTGCCACCCGCTGGGCGGCGGCCAGCCGCTCCTCCGGGGTGTGATAGCTGGCGTGGGCGGTCTCCGCGCCGCAGTCCATGCAGCAGACGGAAACGCACCAGCCCTGCTCATCCTGCATGGCGCCCGTGCCCCGGCAGACGGGGCAGTCCTCCAGCTCGATTTCAAAGATCGGATCCATAGAAGTTATCTCCTTATTTTCGGTATCAGATTCGTTCAAAGGCCACACGGGGCGTGCCGTCGGCCACATGGATGACGCCGCAGTAGGTGAAGCCCTCCCGCAGGATGCAGCGGCGCATCACCTGGTTGTCGGCGTGGGTGTCCACCCGCAGGTGGGCGATCCGCCGGGCCGCCCACTCCACGCACTCGTGCAGCACGCCCCGGTGGGTGCCGTCGCTGCCGATGCGGTGGATGGTGCCATAGGGGGTGGCGGTGTCCCGCCACGCGCCGTCGATCACGGCGTAGGTGGGGTCGTCACCCATGACCAGGGCGAAGGCACAGTAGATGCCGCCCGTGTCCTCCATCACATACAGGTCACCGTTTGCGATATCCTGCCGCAGCAGCGGCTCCGAGGGGTAGCCGTTGACCCACTGCACCAGGTTGCCGTTTTGCCGCATGAAGCGGCGGGCGATTTCGTAGATCTCCAGAATACGGGGGAGATCGGTTTGCGTTGCGTGTCGGATCATGGGCTCAGTTCTTCAGACTCTGCAGCGGAGCGGGGATGCGGCCGCCGCGGGCAATGAAGTCGGCGCTGGACTCGGTGTGCACCGGCATCAGCGGGGCGCTGCCCAGCAGACCGCCCATTTCCACCACGTCGCCCACGGTCTTGCCCTCCACGGGGATGATGCGGACGGCGGTGGTCTTGCTGTTGACCATGCCCACCGCCGCCTCGTCGGCGATGATGGCGGAGATGGTCTCGGCGCTGGTGTCGCCGGGGACGGCGATCATGTCCAGGCCCACGGAGCAGACACAGGTCATGGCCTCCAGCTTGTCGATGGTTAGGGTGCCCTGCTGAGCGGCGGCGATCATGCCCTCGTCCTCCGACACGGGGATGAACGCGCCGGACAGGCCGCCCACATGGCTGCTGGCCATAACACCGCCCTTCTTCACGGCGTCGTTCAGCAGCGCCAGGGCCGCGGTGGTGCCGTGGGTGCCGCAGACGGCAAGGCCCATCTCCTCCAGAATACGGGCCACGCTGTCGCCGATGGCGGGGGTGGGGGCCAGGGACAGGTCCACGATGCCGAAGGGGGTATTCAGGCGGCGAGACGCCTCGGTGGCCACCATCTGGCCCATGCGGGTGATCTGGAAGGCGGTTTTCTTGATGGTCTCCGCTACCACGTCGAAGGGTTCGCCCTTACACTTCTGCAGGGCGTGGTACACCACGCCGGGGCCGGAGACGCCTACGTTGATGACGCTGTCGGCCTCGCCCACGCCGTGGAAGGCGCCTGCCATGAAGGGGTTGTCCTCCACGGCGTTGCAGAACACCACCAGCTTGGCGCAGCCCAGGCCGTCCTTGTCCTTGGTGAGATGGGCGGTCTCCTTGATGATGCGGCCCATGCGGGCCACGGCGTCCATGTTGATACCGGCCTTGGTGCTGCCCACGTTGACGCTGGAGCACACCAGATCAGTCTGGGCCAGAGCCTGGGGGATGGAACGCAGCAGCAGCTCGTCGCCTTTGCTGAAGCCCTTCTGCACCAGGGTGGAGTAGCCGCCCAGGAAGTCCACGCCGCAGGTCTTGCCCGCCCGGTCAAGGGTCAGGGCGAAGGGGACGTAGTCCTCCGTGTCGCAGCTGCCCGCCACCAGCGCCATGGGGGTGACGGAGATGCGCTTGTTGACGATGGGGATGCCGAACTCGCTCTCGATATCGCAGCCGGTCCGGACCAGCTTTTCGGCGCGGGAGCAGATCTTGTCGTAGATCTTGTCGCAGCAGCGGTCCATGTCCTCGTCGGCGCAGTCCAACAGGGAGATGCCCATGGTGATGGTGCGGATATCCAGGTGCTGCTTGTCCACCATGGCGATGGTGTCAAAGATGTTTTGCAGACTCAGCATATTCCCCACCTCTTACAGCTTGTGCATGGCGTCGAAAATGTCCTCCCGCTGGATGCGGATGGACAGGCCGCGGCCCTCGCCGTAGGCCTTCAGATCGGCGCGCAGGGCGTCGAAGGGCGCCTGACACTCGGTCAGGTCCACCACCATCATCATGGTGAAGTAGCCCTCCATGATGGTCTGGCTGATGTCCAGAACGTTGATGCGGCTGGCCGCCAGGGTGTTGCACACACCGGCGATGATGCCCACCTGGTCCTTGCCCACAACGGTAACGATCGCTTTCATAACTATATACTCCTTTCGGATGGTTTTTGTTTTGGCGCGGGAGGCGCGGTTTGCAGCAAACCGATGGATCCTGCGTCCTGTCGATGGCAGGCCGACGACGGCGTATCGGGTATACGGCGAGGAGACCTGACGATGGCAGGGCGCAGGAGGCGCGGTTTGCTATTCCAATTCGTCTAATGTCAGCGAATAGCTGGGCAGGAAATGCTCGCGGAAATAGTCCAGCTCCGGCAGGGCCATGGCGTCCATGGCGGCGGCGGTCTGGGCGGCGGCCTGACGGAACTCGGTGTTGCCGGCCTTCAGCTCCTCGATGCACTTGATGTGGGCGGAGAGCTTATCCGCCGCCCTGACCAGCTGCTCGATCTCCGGGTCGGCGGGACGGAGGGCGTCCTCGTAGGCGGGACGCAGGTCCTCCGGCAGCATGGAGAGGAGCTTGTCCTCCGCCACCTGCTCCACGGCCTTGTAGGCCTCGCGGATACCGGGATTGTAATACTTGATGGGGGTGGGCATATCGCCGGTGAGGATCTCGCCGGCGTCGTGATACAGCGCCGCCACGGCCACGGCGCCGACGTCCACCTGGCCGCCGAAGCGCTCATTCCGCAGCACCGCCAGCGCGTGGGCCAGCACCGCTGTCTGGTGGCTGTGCTCCTGGATATTCTCCGTGTAGCTGTTCCGCATGAGCGACCAGCGCTGGATGAAGCGCATACGGTTGATATAGGCGAAAAAGTGGTTCATGTTATGTCAACTCTCCTATCAGTACATCACCATCTATACCGACTATTTTTGTATCGATAATTTTATTATGTAAATCTTCGGCGCGGACGCACACCTCACAGTAGTTGGGGGCGTGGCCGGTGTAGAGGCCGTCCTTCTCCTGCTCATAGAGCACCGGGTAGGTCTGCCCCACGCAGCCCTCCAGATAGGCGCGGTGCATAGTCCGGGCCACGGCCACGGCGCGGCGGGTCCGTTCCTCCTTTACCGCGGCGCTGAACTGCACCAGCTCCGCCGCCTTGGTGCCGGGACGGACGGAATAGGGGAAAATGTGCATATCCGCGAAGGCGCACTTTTCGATAAAGGCCATGGTCTGCTCGAATTCCCGGTTCGTCTCGTCGGGGAAGCCGCAGATCAGGTCGGTGGTGACGGCGGGCCGGTGGAAATACTGCCGCAGCAGCGTGACGGACTCGTAAAACCGTGCCGTGTCGTACTTCCGGTTCATGCGGCGCAGCGTCTCGTCACAGCCGGACTGCAGGGATAGGTGGAAGTGGGGGCACAGGTCGGGCAGCTCCGACGCCCGGCGGCAGAAGTCCTCGGTGATGGTACGGGGCTCCAGGCTCCCCAGCCGCAGACGCATATCCCCCGCGGCGGCGGATACCGCCTCCAGCAGGTCGATGAGGCTTTGGCCGTTTTTTAGATCGTGGCCCCAGGAGGATATCTCGATACCGGTGAGCACCAGCTCACGGTAGCCCTCGCGCCGCAGCTGCTCCGTCTGGGCTACGGCCGTCGCCAGCGGCAGGGAGCGCACCGGGCCGCGGGCATAGGGGATGATGCAGTAGGTGCAGAAATTCACACAGCCGTCCTCTACCTTCAGCATGGCCCGGGTGCGCTCGGCCATGCCGCCGGCGGGCAGCACCTCGAATTCCCGGCGGCGCAGGGCGTCGTCCAACAGTCTCACCGGCTCCTTTTCGTGGGCTGCCTGCTCGAACAGGTCCAGAAACGCCATGCGGTCACCGGTACCGGCCAGCAGGTCCACGTCCAGTGCCGCCACCACCTCCGGGTGGGTCTGCACATAACAGCCGCAGGCGGCCACCACCGCGTTGGGGTTCAGCTTATGACACCGGCGGATCATCTGCCGGGATTTCTTATCACTGATGGCGGTGACGGAGCAGGTGTTGACGATATAGCCGTCGGCCTCCGTCTCGCCGGTATAGAACGCCAGCAGCGCCGCCATCGAGAACGCAATCCGACGGGGGAACGCACCGCGCGCAATGTCATCCTTGAACGTATTGAGCAGCCGCGCGCGCCACTTGGAAAACGAGTTGAGCGATATGCTTATCAGCTGATGCTTTACATACGGGTTGCGGAAGCGCTCGATTACGCTCAGGGCAAACGCGTTCGCCTCCTCAATGGGCAGCGGCACGCAGGGCGCCATTTCTTCGAACATAGCGTCCTTCACAAACCTGCCCAGCAGCGGGTCGCTCATCATCTCCAGCACCGTGCGGCACCCGGCCAGATACGCCGCCGCCACGCTACAGGTGTGCGCGCCGTTGAGCAGGCGTACCTTGCGCTCCTTGTACGGCTTCAGATCGCGCGTGAATACCACGGGCAGGCCGCACTTGTCCAGCGGGAATTCGCCGCTTATGTCGCGCGCGCTTTCGATAACCCACAGCGCGAACGGCTCGCCGGTCGTGATCAGCTTGTCGGTATAGCCCAACTCACGTTCAACGTCCTTTATGTCGTCGCGCGGGTAGCCGGTTACTATGCGATCGACTAGCGTGCACGCAAATACGCACTCCTCGTCAAGCCAGCGAGCAAACTCTTCACCTAAGTCCCATGCCTTACAATAGCTGTCCACACAGCTTTTCAGCATGTCGCCGTTGCGGTCGTTAAGCTCGGCGGGCAGCATGATAAGCCCTTTGCCCTTAACGCCCTTAAAATGTTCAAACCGCGCATACAGCATTTGGGTGAGCTTGCCGGGGAAGGTAAGGCTCATGCCTAGTCCCTCAGGCTTAGGTTCGCCCGCGCGGAACTCTATACCGGCTTCGGTAGTGTTGCTTATCACGAAGCGCAAATCGTCGCTGCACGCCAGCTCGAAAAACGCCTTGCCGTCCTCGAACGGATTGATTATCCGATCGACCGAGCGCACCACGCGCGTCTGAACCGTAGGCTTGCCGTCCACAAGGCCGCGCAGCTGAACGGTGTATACGCACTTCTGGTCGTTAAATGCGCTTATATCGCCATGCGCGCGCGGCTTGATTATCGCCACGTTTCCATCGAACGCGCCGCTTGCGTTGGCCACGTCGATCATCCAGTCCGCAAACGCGCGCAGGAAATTGCCCTCGCCAAACTGTACCACTTTGACCTTACGCGCAACAGGCGCGTATTTTTCACTTATGTTCTGCATTTGCTGCCTCGCTTTCTCCGACGGTGACAACGCCGATTTTGTCCGCGTATTCGCGTATTTTTTCAAAACTAAGCTGGCTTATCACATGCTCTATCCGGCAGGCGTCGTCGGCCGCGGTCACTTCGTCCACACCAATGAATTTCAAAAACGCAGTCAGCGTCCGGTGACGCTCGTATACCTGCTGCGCCATCGCGTGACCCGCCTCGGTCAGGTGAATGCCGCCCGCGTCGTCCACCGTTACCAGCAGCGCGTTTTTAAGATTCGACATCGCGACCGAAACGCTGGGCTTTGAAAAGTCCATAAAATTCGCCACGTCGATCGACCGCACAAATCCGTTGCGCTGCGTGAGTATGAGTATCGCTTCAAGATAGTTCTCGCGGGATTCCTGTACCTTCACTTATATCGACTCCTTTCCGCGAGTGTTTTGCATCAATTTGTCCGCGATCATACGCGCCGCCTCGTCGGGCGCGATATTGGTCGTGTCGATTATCGCCGCGCCTTTAAGCCCGCCATACAGCGCCAGCCGCTCGGCCGAGCGCTCTATAACGTCGGCTTTGCGCAGACCCGCGGCCACATCGCCCATTATGCGCCTTTCCAGCGCGTCGCGCGAACAGGTGATTGCAAATACGCTTAAATCAAATTCGCCCTTCAGCCGCGAAACGATGCTGTCGATTATGGCCTGCTGGTGCATTACCCAGCAGAAAATCACGTTTTCATAGTCGGGGCAGGCAATGAAGCTGTTGAGCATGTAAACGATGTTGTCCACCACCATGCGCTTTGTAAAATCATTTACGACAAAGGGCTGCGCGTCCCAGCACCAGTCGCCGTCCAAAAACACGTTTCTGTCCAGCACCTTTTGCAGCTCCCGGCACGTGCGCGTCTTGCCCACGCCCATTGTGCCGCATATCAGGATTACACGCTTCATTGCTCGCCTCCGTAAAGCCGCTTACGCCATTGCGATAAACTGTGAATCGGTTTCGGTCAGCTCGTACCGCGCTTCGCCAAGTACAAAGGCCGCGCCCTTGGGATCGTCCATGTGTACGTCGATGACCAGATGGTCGTCCACGCGGTTTATGCGCACCGATACGCGCCCGCGCGGCGTGGCTATGCTGCCAGATACATAGTTAAGTCCCACGACCGGCTGCGGCTTTATCTCAATCTTGTCCCAGCCCGCGCCCACATGTCCTATGCCCAGCAGGTACTCGAACAGATACCGCACGACGCCGCCGAACATGGGATGGCTGTGCGAGCGCTCGTGCTTTATCGGCCACTCCTCCCACAGCGTGGTCGCGCCCAGCGCGCGCATGGCCTCGAAGGATACCGCTCGCTCGGATGAAATCAGGTTAAACGCGGTCTGCGCATAGCCCCTCTCAAACAGCACGCGCGGCACTATGTCGGTTCCGAATATGCCCGTGTCGAAGCAGCCGATCTCGTTGTAATGCCGCACCATGTTTTCCAAAGTGCGCTCGTCGCCCAGACCCAGATCGATTGCAAAGGCATTAGAACCCTGATCGTTGTTGGCAAAGTCTCCGGTCGCCGGGTCGAAATAGTTGTCCATGATGGCCTTAACGCGCTCGTCAATGC
>OLSN01002154.1_pt1 | contig 15035 bp, 13 predicted proteins | sample 1672411 | NCBI WGS metagenome assembly OLSN01 (sample SAMEA3136683, study PRJEB25190) | human gut metagenome | biome: human gut; feature: human-associated habitat; material: faeces | place: Austria | collected 2013 | reverse complement strand
GACGAGCTGCTTTGAGACCGTATTTCTTACGTTCCTTCATACGAGGATCGCGGGTCAGGAAGCCAGCCTTCTTCAGGGTGCTGCGCAGCTCGGGGTCGAACTGCAGCAGAGCGCGGGACAGGCCGTGGCGGATAGCGCCAGCCTGGCCGGAAGTACCGCCGCCGACAACGTTAATCACGATGTCAAACTTGCCATCGGTGTTGGTCAGAGCCAGCGGGCTGCGGACCATCAGCTTCAGGGTTTCCAGGCCGAAGTAATCGTCGATATCACGATTGTTGATGGTAATCTTGCCGGTGCCATTGTAGACGCGGACGCGGGCAACGGAATGCTTACGACGGCCAGTGCCGTAGAAATACTGTTTAGTTTCGTACATCTTCTATTGCCTCCTTATCAAAATTCCACAACTTCGGGCTTCTGGGCAGCATGTGCATGCTCAGCAGTCTTGTAGCAGTGCAGGCGGGTCATAGCCTTAGCGCCCAGGGTGTTGGAAGGAACCATGCCCTTAACAGCGTAGGTCATAGCCTTATCGCTGGCTTCAGCCATCAAAGTCTTATACTGGGTTTCCTTCAGGCCGCCGATCCAGCCAGAATGGGTGCGATGATACTTCTTTTCCAGCTTCTTGCCAGTCAGAACAGCTTCGTCGCAGTTAATCACGATGACATGGTCACCGCAGTCAACATTGGGGGTAAAGGTAGTCTTGTTCTTACCACGCAGCAGGACAGCGGCCTGGGCAGCAACGCGGCCGAGCGGTTTGCCGGCAGCATCAATAACATACCACTTGCGGTCGACCATCTCAGCGGGCTTAGCGAGAGTAGTGCTCATGATTTGAATCCTCCATACTTTATAGTGACGCATCCGAATCATTTCGGTTTATTCAAAGCGCAATGCACAGCACGGCACTGCGCTGATTTCGCGCAAGTATGATTTTAGCAAATACGCGCTGTTTCGTCAAGGGATTTTGCAAATAAAATCATTTTATTCTCGTGTAGCTCTTGTTTTCTTGTGTTTTCTCTTGTTTTCTAACGTTTTCGCAAACGGCATTTTACTGTTTTGCCTTTTGCACCTGTTTTTGTGTACCCTGCAGCAAAGTGTTCTGCCCGCTTTGTGCAGTCTGCTGGTTTCCGGTTTTCTCCCCTGCCCTGCTTTGCCAACCAAACTGCGGCGCGGGCGCGGCTTTGTTTTTGCAGCTCCTGTGCGGTGCTTTGATAAAATTCTTCCGATTTGGCTGCGGCTGTTGGCATTGGGCAGCAGGATGTGCTATAATAGCGATGTTTATAGTATCGTCTTAGAGTGTATAAAGGTAAGGTGGAACGGGCATGCAGCGCTTGGAGGGTCTGCTGCGCAAGGCAGTGCAGGATTACGAGATGATCGCACCGGGCGACCGGGTATGCGTTGGTGTTTCCGGCGGGAAGGACAGCGTTGCGCTGACCGTGGCGCTGGGACACCTGCGGCGGTATCTCGGCGTTCCGTTTGAGGTCATGGCGGTCACGCTGGACCCGCGCTTTGGCGGGGTGGAAGCCGACTACCAGCCACTTGCGGACCTGTTTGCGCAGGAAGGCATTCCTTACGAAATACGGCGCACGGATATCGGCCCCGTAGTATTTGATTACCGCAAAGAGCCGAACCCCTGCGCGCTGTGTGCCAAAATGCGGCGTGGGGCACTGCACGCTGCCGCGCAGGAACTTGGCTGCAACAAAGTGGCGCTGGGGCACCACCTGGATGATGCCGTGGAGACTTTTTACATGAACCTTTGGCGGGAAGGCCGTATTGGGTGTTTTTCGCCCGTGACCTATCTGGACCAGCGCAAGATTACGCTGATCCGGCCAATGATCTTTGCCACCGAAAGCGAGGTAAAAAGCGCGGTATCCCACGCCGGGCTGCCCATCATCAAAAGCCGCTGCCCGGCTGATGGCGCCACAGTGCGCGAACAGACCAAATTGTTTGTGCAGCAGATGAGCCGGGACGACCCGGCTTTCCGTCAGAAAACACTGCACGCTTTGCAGCAAAGCGGCATTGACGGCTGGCGGCCGCTGCATACCGGGCACACGCGGGGCTAGATTCCCCGTTGTGTTTTGTATCGAAATGGGGTGGATTGCAATGACGAACGAACTGTACGAAAAGCATTGTTGGGCATTGGTTGATCTGGATGCTATGCAGAGCAACCTGGCACTGATCCAAAAGACGGTGGGCGCGCCGGTGTGCTGCGTTGTCAAGGCGGACGCTTACGGCCACGGCGCCGCTGTGGTCGGGCCCTGGCTGGAAGAAAACGGTGCAGCCGCTTTTGCGGTCAGCTGCCTGGCCGAAGCGCGGCACCTGCGCCGCCACGGGATCAGTAAACCCATCTTGATCCTGGGCTACACCGACCCGCTGCAGGTGGATCAGCTGGCGTTCAACTGCATTACCCAGACCGTCTATTCCGAAGAGTATGCCAAGGCGCTTTCCGCTGCCGCCCAAAACGCCGGCGTGGAGGTATACTGCCACTTTAAGGTTGATACCGGTATGGGACGCATTGGGTTCAGCGTGCGTTCTGACTTTGAGGCGGCAATCGCTGCCATGGAGCGCTGCGCCGCCCTGCCCAAGCTGCACTTCAGCGGTATTTTCCAGCATTTTGCCGTGGCAGACAGCACCACGCCGGAAAACGAAGCCTACACCCAAGCCCAGCACGCTCTGTTCGAGCGCACCGTGCAGCGGCTGCAAGCGGACGGCGTTGCCCTGCACACCATCCACTGCGCCAACTCTGCCGCACAAATGCGCTACCCGGAATGGCACCACAGCCTGACCCGCGCAGGCATTATCCTGTATGGGCTGGACCCCAGCCCGGAAGTGCATTTTGACGGCCTGCGCCCCACCATGACGCTGAAAAGTGTTGTGGAATTTGTAAAGGACCTTTTACCCGGCGAGAGCGTGAGCTATGGCCGCACCTACACAGCCAACACACCCCGCAAGGTTGCCACCGTATGCGTTGGTTATGCGGACGGCTACCCCCGCGCGCTTTCCGGCAGCAATGGCAACCCCAATGCGGGGGTTATGAGCATCCGCGGAAAGCCCGCCCCGATAATCGGCCGGGTGTGCATGGATCAGACCCTGGTGGATGTGACCGACATCCCCGATGTTAAAATGAATGATGAAGTAACGGTATTCGGCCCTGAAAACGCTGCGATCGGCGCAGATACCGCCGACAGCATTGCAGCTAAGACCGGCACCATCAACTATGAAATTATCTGCGGCATCAGCCGCCGGGTTCCCCGTGTTTACCTGCGGGACGGCGCGCCGGTGCGTATCTGGAACGATTTGGAGGAAACCTGATGGCACGCGACAATATTCGCAACTTTTGTATCATTGCCCACATTGACCACGGCAAGTCCACACTGTCGGACCGTATTCTGGAGCTGACCGACAGCGTGGACAAGCGCACCATGGAGGACCAGATTCTGGACGACATGGAGCTGGAACGCGAGCGCGGCATTACCATCAAAGCCCGCGCCGTTACCATGCACTACCACGCCGATGACGGCAAGGAATACGAGTTCAACCTGATCGACACGCCGGGCCACGTTGACTTTCAGTACGAAGTCAGCCGCAGCCTGGCTGCCTGTGAGGGTGCCATCCTGGTGGTGGATGCCAGCCAGGGCGTGGAAGCCCAGACGCTGGCCAACTGCTACCTGGCCATTGACCACAACCTGGAAGTTGTGCCCATCCTGAATAAGATTGACCTGCCCAGCGCTGACCCGGATGCTGCCGCCAAAGAGGTGGAGGATGTCATCGGTCTGCCCTGCATGGATGCCCCGCGCGTGAGCGCCAAGATGGGCATCAATATCCGCGAAGTGCTGGAACGCGTGGTGCAGGATGTTCCCGCCCCGCAGGGCGACCCCGATGCCCCGCTGAAAGCCCTGATCTTTGACTCCATTTACGACAGTTACAAGGGCGTTATCGTCTATGTGCGCGTGTTTGAAGGCACCGTGCGCCCCGGCGATACCATCAAGCTGATGAACACCGGCGCAACCTTCCAGCTGGTGGAAGTGGGCCACATGGGTGCTACTGCCCTGGCCCCCTGCGATAAGCTGGAGGCCGGTGAAGTCGGCTACCTGACGGCCTCCATCAAGACCGTGCGCGATACCCGCGTGGGCGATACCATCACCCTGGCCGAAGCCCCCACGGCGGAAGCTCTGCCCGGTTTCCGCCAGGTAACGCCGATGGTGTTCTGCGGCATTTACCCCGCCGATGGCGCCGACTACCCTGATTTGAAAGATGCGCTGGAAAAGCTGCAGCTGAACGATGCCGCCTTGAGCTTTGAGCCGGAAACCAGTGCGGCCCTGGGCTTCGGCTTCCGCTGCGGGTTCCTTGGGCTGCTGCACATGGAAATCATCACCGAACGGTTGGAGCGCGAGTTTGACCTTGACCTGATCACCACCACCCCCGGTGTTCAGTACCGGCTGACCTTGACGGACGGCACGGTGGAAGTGATCGATAACCCCTCCGCCTATCCCGACTCGGCCCGCATTGCCAAGGCGGAAGAACCATTTGTGGATGCCCACATTTACACCCCCAACGATTATGTTGGCCCGCTGATGGACCTGTGCCAGCAAAAGCGCGGCACCCTGATTGCGATGGATTACCTGGATGAGACTCGCGTGGACCTGCATTACCAGATTCCGCTGGGCGAGATTGTTTATGACTTCTTTGACGCCATCAAGAGCCGCAGCCGCGGTTACGCCAGCTATGACTATGCGTGGGAGGGCTGGCACCAGTCCGAGCTGGTCAAGCTGGACTTCCTGCTGAACGGCGAGATCGTGGATGCGCTTTCGATGATCGTATTTGCGGATAACGCTTACGCCAAGGGGCGCCGCATCTGCGAAAAGCTGAAGGAGAACATCCCGCGCGCTTTGTTTGAAATTCCCATTCAGGCGGCCGTGGGCGGCAAGATCATTGCCCGCGAAACAGTCAAGGCCGTGCGCAAGGATGTTTTGGCCAAGTGCTATGGCGGCGATATTACCCGTAAAAAGAAGCTGCTGGAAAAGCAGAAAGCCGGTAAAAAGAAGATGCGCAAACTGGGCAGCGTGACCCTGCCCAGCGAAGCCTTTACCGCCGTGCTGAAGCTGGATTCCGATACCTGATTGACTACAGCACCATAGATAGCAGCACCCGCCGGGGCGGCGCAGCACAACAGCTGCCTGCCCCGGCGGGTTTGTTTTTGGCGCGGCGTATTTAGGCCAGTGGCCGAATATAAAACGACCACCCCCTGCCCTGCCGCACAAGGTTTTACCGTGCGGTCGGGGCAAGGGGTGGTTTTGTGTTATTTCCGTTCAGGCGTTCAGCTTACCGCCGGGCGGCAGCGAACGCGGCAAAAGAGTTCAGCGGATCTCGATGCCCAGCTTGAACTTGAGGTTGCCGAGGATTTTCTTGACAAAGCGGTCCACATCGGCAGCTTCCAGGGCTTTGTTTTCCGGTGCAAAGTGCAAGGTGAACGCCATGCTCTTTTTGCCGGCGCCAATGGCTTCACTGCGGTAGATATCAAACAGCTCCACATCGGCCAGCTGCTTGCAGGCGCGCTTCATTTCGGCAATGATGGTGCCGCAGGGGGTTTCCTCGTCAGCAACCAGAGCCAGGTCACGGGCCACGGTATCGAACTCCGGCAGCGGATGATAACGCAGACCGGCAGGCAGCTGTGCCACCAGCGTCTCGTAATCGATCTCGCCCAGGAAGATCTTCTGGTTGGCGCGGCTGTCACGCGGCAGATCCAGACCGGCCTGCACATCGTTGGCCAGCTTGCCAAAGCTGCCCACACGCACGCCGTTGCACAGGATGTAAGCGGCAATGCCGGGGTGCAGGTAAGGCACATCCTCGGCACGCTCCACCTCAAAGGTTACGCCGAAGGAAGCAGCCAGGTCTTCCAGTGCGCCCTTAACGGCAAAGAAGTCCTCATGCTCACCAAAGGCCACAAAGCCCAGGTGCAGGCGCTCTTCCGGCAGTTCGGTCAGCGGAAGCTGTTTGGGAACATAAATGTTGGAAAGCTCAAACAGACGACCGGCAGCGTTGCCCTTTTTCAGATTGGTAACCGCCACGTTCAACAGGCTGGGTGCCAGCAGGGAGCGCATGATGGTCAGGTTGGAGGAGATGGGGTTGACAATGCGGATGACATTGCGCTCCGGTGCATCGGGGGCAATGTGCAGGGCATCCAGGTCGGCATCCGCATAGAATGCCAGCGTCATAGCCTCATAGAAGCCTTGGGCACACATAGCGCTCTTGAGCTTATCGCGGCGGTGCTGGTCAGCCGTCAGGCCCCCGGTGGTGACCTGGGCAGCTTTCAGGAAGGTGGGGGTGATATGGTCATAGCCATATTCACGGATCACTTCCTCGGCCAGGTCCGGCTCGCCGATCTCGATATCCTCGCGGTAGCGCGGAGCAACCACCTGCATGGTGTCACCGTCGGCTTCCATCGTCACTTCAAAGCTGAGCTTTTTCAGGATGGCCAGAATTTCCTCGGTGGGCACGGTAATGCCCAGAATGGCGTTGATGGCGCTGATGCGGGCGGTGAAGTGCTTGCCTTTACGCGGAGCACCGGCAGAGCAGTCAAACTCGGTGGCGGTCACTTCGCCGCAGCCCAGCTCCTGGATCAGGTGCAGGGCGCGGGCCATGCCCAGCTCGGTGGTATATTCGCTGATGCCCTTCTCGTAATGGGCGGAAGCATCCGTGTTCTGGCCAAGGCCGCGGGCGGTCTTGCGGATGTTATCGCGGGCAAACTTGGCAGATTCAAACAGCAGCTGGGTAGTTTCCGGCTTGATCTCGCTGTTCAGGCCGCCCATAACACCGGCCAGGGCAACCGGCTTTTCGCCATCGCAGATGACCAGGTTCTGGGGGGTCAGGGTAAACTCCTTGCTGTCCAGCGTGGTGATCTTCTCGCCGTCCTTGGCACGGCGCACAATGATCTGGCAGCTTTCCAGCGTGTCCATATCAAAGGCGTGCATCGGCTGGCCGATTTCCAGCATGACATAGTTGGTGATATCCACCACGTTGGAAATGCTGCGCAGGCCGCACAAGGCCAGCTGGCGGCGCATCCAGCGCGGAGATTCACCGGTGGTGATGTTGCGCACATAGTGGCCCAGGTAGCGCGGGCACAGGTCCGGTGCTTCCACCGTAATGCTCAGGCGCGGGTCCTTGTAATCGCTCACGGTGTAATCGGTTGCAGGCATTTTCAGGGGCTTGTTCAGCACAGCGGCAACTTCGCGTGCAATGCCCAGAACGCTCTGGCAGTCGGCACGGTTGGCGGTGATGGAGATATCAAAGATATAATCATCCAACCCAACAACCTGCTGAATGGGGGTTCCGGGCACGGTATCTTTGGGCAGGTCCAGCAGGCCGTATACCTCAGCGCCGGGGTACAGGTCCTCGTTCAGCCCCAGTTCCTCGCCGGAGCAGAGCATACCGTTGGATTCAATGCCCATCAAGGGCTTTGCCTTGATCTTGATGCCTCCGGGCAGCGTGGAGCCGTCCAGAGCAGCGGGGGTGTGCATACCGGCGTACACATTGGCCGCACCGGTGGAGATCTGAATATCATGGCCATAGTCGCCGCAGTCCACCTTACAGATATGCAGGTGGGTGCCCTCCTGGGGCACGCACTCGGTCACAACGCCAACAACAACCTTGCTGATCTCAGCGCCAAGGTCGATGAGTTCTTCTACTTCAAAGCCACAGTCGAATAGTTTGGTTTCCAGCTCCTGGGCGGAAACATCAATATCCACATACTGTTTAAGCCAGCTGAATGGTACTTTCATTGTTGTTCCCCTCCTTAACCCTTGAACTGTTCGAGGAAGCGCAGGTCGTTCTCGAACATCAGGCCGATGTTGTTGATGCCGTACTTAAGCATGGCGATACGCTCGATACCGATACCGAAAGCAAAGCCGGAGTATACCTCAGGGTCAATGCCGCAGTTTTCCAGCACGCTGCGGTGCACAACGCCAGCCCCCAGAACTTCGATCCAGCCGCTGTGCTTGCACAGGGGGCAGCCCTTGCCGTGGCATTCAAAGCAACTTACGTCAACCTCCACACTGGGCTCAGTGAACGGGAAATAGGACGGGCGCAGGCGGGTTTTGACCTCCGGGCCAAACAAAGCCTGCACAAAGCGGTCCAGCATGCCCTGCAGGTCGCACAGGGTAATGCCCTTATCCACAACCAGACCTTCCATCTGGTGGAACATCGGGGAGTGGGTTGCGTCAGAGTCAGAGCGGAACACGCGGCCGGGCACCAGAACCTTGATGGGGGGCTTTTCCTTATCCATCACACGGATCTGGCCGCCGCTGGTCTGGGTGCGCAGAACAATGTCATCCGCCACATAGAAGGTATCCTGCATATCGCGGGCCGGGTGGTTTTTGGGTACGTTCAGGCGGGTAAAGTTGTGGTCATCGTCCTCAATTTCGGGGCCTTCGTAAATTTCAAAGCCCATGCCGGCAAACACATCAATGATCTCATTCTTGATCTGGGTGATAGGATGCAGTGCGCCGGTGGCGTGGTGGGTGCCGGGCAGGGTGATATCCACGGCTTCGGCCTTGTTGCGGGCGGCAAGCTCGGCCTTTTCGATCTCGGCGGAAGCAGCCTGATACTGGCCCTCCACCCAGACCTTGAACTCGTTGATGGTTTTACCGGCGGCGGGGCGTTCCTCTTTGGGAACATCGCGCAGGGACTTGGTCAGTCCGGTCACGCTGCCGTTTTTGCTCAGATACTTCTGCCAAAAGGCGGAAAGTTCATCTTTGTTGTGCACTGCTGCAAGGTCGGCTTCCAGCTCGGCGCGCAGTGCGGCGATTTTTTCTTCCATAATGCACCTCTTTGATGATTTACGGGGCGAAGGCTGCTCGCTTTTGCTGCAAAACAAAATAAAAAAGCCCCGTCCCTGAACGGTAAAATCAGGGACGAAGCTGTAACATTCATTTACACTCCGCGGTACCACCCGTGTTCCGCCAAACCATGTCTGGCGGCACTCGATGCTTTGTAACGGGGCAGACCGTCCTGCGCTAATGGCTGCAATGCAGGGTTCACACAGGCCGCTCAGGAGCGAACTTCTGCCAGCAGGCTTTCGGGGCGGCTTACAGCCGATGGCCGCCCTCTCTGTGCTAAGTTTGCAGGCATACTTTCTCCGTCAATGCGTTTAACATAAAGCATTATAGGCCGTTTGGCCTTTTTTGTCAACCCTGGACGCACAGCAAAAAGGGCGCTGCCCCTTGCGGAACAGCGCCCTTTTTTCAAATTATCAAAACCGATCAGTCGTTGCGGCGGGAACGGCCCACGATGCGGACGATATACAGGAAGATGTTGATATAATCCAGGTACAGGCTGAGTGCGCCGATGATGGAGGATTTGTGCAGCATGGAAGCATCGCCGCCATAGTAGGCGTAATAGTACTTCAGCTTCTGGGTGTCATAAGCCGTGAACAGCATAAACACCAGAACCGAAACCGCGCAAAGCACGATATCCATCATACCAAAGCCCGTGCCGGTCAGCATGCCGATCAGGCCGCCCACCAGGCTGGTCAAAATAATGGCAATCAAAGCACCCATCAGGTTGATACCCCAGCCGCTCAAATCGCGCTGGGTTCGGGCACCGTAAACAGCCATAACGCCAAAGTACACGGTACCAACCAGGAACGCCAGAATCAGCGTGGAAAGATCATAGATGATAAAGTAGGTGCTCAGGTTGATGCCGTTCAGCACCGCATAGGCGAAGAACAGCCCCGTTGCGGTGGTGGGCTGCAGGCGTTCCACCCTGGCGGACAGAACCGCAACCAGCACCAGCTCCGCAATGCTCAGGAGGAATACCAGGCCGGTGCTGAACATCAGCTCAAACAGCGGGGTGGTAACGGTAAGCAATGCCGTTGCAAAGGTAACCAGCAAACCGGCGGCCATCCAGCCGTAGGTGCGGGTCATATACTGGCTTAACGTGCCGAACGGACTTTCGGCATAGGAGATATTATAATATTTCTGGTCCATAAAACAGACCCCTTTCTTTTTGGCTGATTCTATTATATACTCTGTATTGAGTGAAATGTGTTATCGATATGTGAATTCTCTATTACACTTTTCCGTTCCTGCCCTATTTTAAGGCAATACCGCATAATTCTAAGTGCCGATACGGCGAGCGAGGTGCGGCAGCTGCCGGAGCGGTGCTTAAGCCGTTAGGCGGGAATTGTGCGGTGTTGCCTTAACGGAATTCTATCATTTTTGCAAGATAAGGAGCCATGCCTTGCCCAACCCCGATACTTACGGCATTTACCTGCACATCCCTTACTGCCGCAGCAAATGCCGCTATTGTGATTTTTACTCTGCCCCCGGCACGCGCGGGGTGCCGGATGAATATGTAACCGCACTGCTGCGCGAACTTTCCAAAAGCTCCCGCAGGCCGGACACGTTATATTTTGGCGGCGGCACCCCCGCCCTGCTGCGGCCGGACCAGGTGCACCGACTGATCAAAGCCGCCGCCCCGCTGCCGGGTGCGGAGATCACGCTGGAAGCCAACCCCGATGTAGTGACGCCGGAAAATCTGGCTGGTTTTGCAGCCGCCGGGGTAACCCGCATCAGCTTTGGGGTTCAGAGCGCAGACGACGCCCAGTTGCGCCGCCTGGGCCGCACCCACACCGCTGCTGCCGCCGCGCAGGCGTTTGCCTGGGCGCGGGAGGCAGGCTTCCGGGAGATCTGCGGGGATATTATGCTGGCGCTGCCCTATTATTCCATCGCGGAGTTTGATAAAACCCTTGCCCTGCTGCAGGCGGGTGGCTGCACCCATATTTCGGCCTACCTGCTCAAGATCGAGCCCGGCACCGCCTTTGGCCGCAACCCGCCGCCGGGCCTGCCGGATGCCGACGCCGCCGCGGAGTTTTACCTGTACGCCGTGCAGCGTCTGGCGCAGGAGGGCTACCGGCAATACGAGATCAGCAACTTTGCCTGCCCCGGCCACGAAGGGCGGCACAATCTGCTGTATTGGAACTGTAAAGATTACTGGGGCATTGGTCCGGCGGCCCACAGCTGCCTGGGCAGTGTGCGCCGCTTTTGGCCCAATGACACCGCTGCTTTTATTGCCGGGACTGTTCAAGAGCAGTACGAAGGCCCCTGCAACGCCGAGGATTACCTGATCATGCAGTTGCGCCTTTGCAGCGGGCTGAATCTGACCGAGTATGCGGCCCGGTACGGCGTTCGGTTCGATGCCGGCCAGATGGCATTTTTGCGCCACTGCGCCGCCAGCGGCTATGCTGTGCTGGATGGCGATACCCTGCGGCTGACGCCGAGTGGCATGATCGTGCAGAATGCCATTCTGGAAGAACTGATTTGATTTTCAAAAATATCCTCCGTCCATATGGGTGCTTTGGGCCACTGGCTGGTCGTGCAGCCCCATCGAAACGCCCAGTGCTTCATCCACGCGGCGCATGTCATCTTCCGGAATGCGCCCGGCGCGCTCCCTCAGGCGGCGTTTATCCAGTGTGCGAATTTGTTCGGTCAGCACAATGCTGTCTTTGGCCAGGCCGCAGCGGTTGGCCCGCACGCCGATATGGGTGGGCAGGCGGTTTTTATCCTGCCTGCTGGTGATGGCGGCAGCGATCACGGTGGGGCTGTGCCGGTTGCCGATATCGTTCTGAATGATAAGTACCGGCCTGACTCCCCCCTGCTCCGACCCAACCACCGGGCTGAGATCTGCGTAAAACACTTCACCTCTGTGCACTTCCATAACAAAACCTCCCTGCTGATACTGCAATGCGTTCTGTTTACAGTATAAGCAGGGAGGCTTTATTTTAATCATGAATCGGTGGGGCAAAAAAGCATTGCGATTCTATCTGGCGGGGAATGCAAGTGGTTGCCATATGCCCAACGTGCGGGACAGCAAGCATCGTCCCCTACAAATGATTTGCAGCGTTTGCTGCAATCAGCAAGGTTCCCATGCGGCGGGGAGGGGCCTTGAAATGTACCGCAAACCACACAAATGCTTTGCCGTGCTTTACTGCTTGCGGCAAACCATGTATCACTCCACCCGTTCCAACACCACAAACGCACCGGCAAGGCCGGCCTCATGGGTCAAGCTCAAATGAGCCTGCAAATGGTTCTGCGCCATGAAGCGAGCGGCTTTACCGGTAAATTCCAGGTAAGGCGCACCGCTTGGCTGGCGCAGGGCGGCGATTTCCGCCATGGAGAACCCGGAAAGGCCGGTGCCGCAGGCTTTCAAAAATGCTTCTTTTGCAGCAAAGTTGGCCGCGGCGGTTTCCGCCTGCTTCTTGCCCGTATGGGCGACAATGAGCTCCTGCTCCGCCGGGGTATACACATGCTGCAAAAATGCCAGGCGGGCAATGCTCTTTTCAATCCGGCCCACATCACACAGGTCTGTGCCAATGCCGTAAATCACAGCAGGCCCTCCTTTTCCAGCGCGGCCAGCAGGGCAGCTTTCTCGTTGGGCAGGCGGCCCTCCATCACGGCGCGCAGCAAGGTGTTCAGCGCCTTACCCACCGCGGGGCCGGGGGTGATGCCTGCATCCATCAGGCTGGCCCCGTTCACGGCAAGCTGGCCTACCGTATAACAGGCGGTAGCCGAAAGTTCCAGCATCCGTCCCTCAAAAGCGCGCACCTGCTGTTCGCGCTGCATCACTCCCGCATTGCGGGCATGGGCGGCAAGATCCGCGAGCTTCAGGCGGCAAAGGCGCTGCAAAAATGCGGCACCATAGCGGTTCAGCATGTTCAGGATGCCGGCATCATCGCTGGGCAGGGCACCATCATGGATAGCAACCAGCGCGCTGGCGCTTTCCACAAGATAAGTAGGCGCCTTGAGCCGCAGCAGGATGCTGCGCGCCATTTTACTTCCGGCCTGGTTGTGGCCGGGGAAATGCGCCGCGCCGTCCGGGCCGACGGTGCGGCATTCCGGCTTGGCCAGATCATGCAGAAAAACACTCCACCGCAGAATGCGGGCATTTTTATCGTCCATGCCCGCCACATCCAGCAGTTCCACCGCCACGGCGGTGTGCTGCCACACATCATAGCAGTGCCAGCGCCCCGGCTGGGTGCAGCCGATGCATGGCTCAATCTCCGGCACCGCCCCGGCAAGAATCCTGCCATAGCGGCTCAGCACTTTGCCCGCAGCGGGGGCGGCCAGCAGCTTATCCAGCTCGGTATAAATGCGCTCGGCGGAAATATTCTGGATGCTCTGCCGCATGTCCAGCGCGGCGCGCTCGGTGGCTTCCTCCAGAGCAAAATCCAGCTGGGCGGCCAGCCGCACCGCGCGCAGGATGCGCAGGGCGTCCTCGGCAAAACGTTCTTCCGGGTCGCCCACGCAGCGCATCAGGCAGGCGTGCAGGTCACTGCGGCCGCCGTACAGGTCGATCAGTCCCTCGCCGGGGGCATATGCCATGGCGTTGATGGTAAAATCCCGCCGGGCAAGATCCGGCTGCACCTGCGGCACAAACTGCACGGCATCCGGGTGGCGGCTGTCATGGTACTGGCCATCCACACGGTAGGTGGTGATTTCGTAGGGGGTGCCGCCCACGATGACGGCAACGGTGCCGTGCTTTTCCCCCGTTAAGATCTGGCGGTAGGCGGAAAACACCGTCCGCACCTGTTCCGGTCTGGCAGAGGTGCATATATCCCAATCGCCGGGGGTACGCCCCAGCAGGCTGTCCCGCACGCAGCCGCCTACGACATAGGCTTCAAACCCGGCGCGGCGCAGTGCCCCCAACAGGCGGGATGCCGCCGCGGGAATGCTGATTTTGATTTGCGGTTCATGGCCAGACAAGGCGGTCACTTCCCCTCTGCAAGTATTTCAGCCGCACGGCGGTTTATCAGCCAAAGTTCCATTCTTCGGCAAGGTCTACGCAGCAGGCCACACAATCGCCTTCCTCACGCAGGGCGGCAATTTTAGCTTCAGCTGCTTCGGCATCCGGCATCCAGGTAACAATAAAAAAGTTCTCCGCCGGAACGCCGTAATACACCCAGGTGCCATCGGCACGCACCAGGTCTGCCAGGTGGTCCAGTTCCTCGCCGTCGGTCAGGCCCTGGCCTTCTTCGGCGTAAATCATTTCCGGCTGCACCTGCATGGAATCGATCACGGTAATGCTGCTGTTGATGTAAGTATCGCGGTCGGTGCTCTGGTCGCTGTTTTTCCACGCGGTGGCAAACGCTTTTACAAGCAGCTCCCGCACTTCCAGCATTTTATCGCCTTGCTGATACATGATAACTCTCTGCCTTTCCATTTATGGCAATACCGCATAATTCTAAGTGCCGATACGGCGAGCGAGGTGCGGCAGATGCCAAGCCAAAAGCGCAGATAATACTGGATGCTGCACCAGTGGCGGAAACAGCGAACCGAAGCAGGGGCAGCGGTCGCAGAGTGCGAGGGGCTTTTGCCCCCGAAGCACGATGCGGGTACCACAACCCGACATTATCGAGCATTTTGGCACCGTTTGATGAAGGCCTTGATCTGGTCCTCGAGGGCGCTCTCGCCCGACGGGTCGGGCTGCACCAGATCGCCGCAGCGTTTGTTGACGATCAGCAGGTGGTTGTCTTCGTAGAGAATGTCGTCCGGGTTGAACATCGTCGGAAATTACAGAATAAAGGTGAAAGGCAGCAGTTTGGAGGCCGAATCGACCGCCGTCACCGTACCGTGGCCGCTCATCAGCACCCGCATCGGGGAACCCTGACGACGCTCGACGTCGACCATCACCTGCCGGCACTGGCCGCAGGGATAGCATTCGCGCTCCGAGGGGTTCGAGGCAATGGCCATCGTCTCGATCGGATCGTCGGCATAATTGGCCTGGGCGTAGAACATCAGCGACCGCTCGGCGCAGAGTCCCGCGGGATAGACCTCGCTTTCGAAGTTGCTGCCGTAGAGTATTTTCCCGCTGCGCAGACGCGCGGCGGCGCCTACGTGGAAATTCGAGTAGGGCGCATGCGCATTGGCCGTGGCCCGTTCGGCCTCGGCGACCAGCCTGCGGTCGGCTTCGGAAAGCTCCGACAGCGCCGCGTAATGTTCATAATCGAAACAAAACTGCTTTTCCATAACTCCTCCTTTTTTACAGGG
>OLSN01002145.1_pt1 | contig 15085 bp, 13 predicted proteins | sample 1672411 | NCBI WGS metagenome assembly OLSN01 (sample SAMEA3136683, study PRJEB25190) | human gut metagenome | biome: human gut; feature: human-associated habitat; material: faeces | place: Austria | collected 2013 | reverse complement strand
GCCGAGATCGGAGGCTAAAAACATGCCACCGGCATGTTTTCTTAACGCCCCGACGGCGTACGTCGTTCGGCTTGCAAAATTATTTGGCGGTTTTTTCCGCTTCTTTTTCGGCTTCCTTTTCCGCCCGGCGCTTCGCGGCCTGCTCCTGAGCCAGCTCATTGCGGCGCTGGGCCTTTTTCTGGCGCTTCAGCTTCTTTTTCTCCTCGTGCTCCGCCGCCACCAGCGGCGCCTGCACCTTTTTCTCCCGGTTGTACCGCGCCGAGTTCACCAGCCGTGGCATATTCACCAGCGGCCGCAGATGGGCGGCTTGCAGCGCCGCGTCCCAACTGCCGAAACGCTGCTCGATAAACGCGCCGCCGTCCACCTCGCAGGGCCCCGGCGTGCGCCGCATCATGTCGGCCTGACGGCGCAGATAGTGCGCCAACTCATTCAGCGGCGTGTCCGCGTGTTTCTCCGCGAACGCCGCGTCCCGCGCGTCCAGCGCCGCCCTGGCCCGTTTGGCAATTTGCTGCTGGCGCCAGTTTTCGTAATCAAATTTGATGTTCGGATTCCAATGACTCATGTGAAGTTCCCTCCCAAAATGGCGAAAAAATACCGGTTTTCCATCGAAAACCGGCGCGTTTGGCAAGAAAAAAGCACCGACGTTCCCGTCAGCGCGCACTCCTGCCCTTCGTCACAACGAGGGTGCGCCGTTGTCAACGAGCTCTCAGCCGTGCAATTCTACTGCCCTCGCGCCACGAAGCTTTCGCTTCCCGTACATGACCTACCTTCTCAGAGCTTTCGCTCCAATGGCGGGTATTGCCCAACGGCTCAAGAGCCGTTTCGGTCACTTCCTTGCGCTCACAGTGCCGTCCGCGGTGGGTTTTGCCCCATGTTCCTTCTAGGCTGCGCCCTGACGGAAATCCGCCTTTACAACACGCAGCCACACGACGTCACAGAACTCAAACTATGTAATTCTTTCCAAATTCCGGCATCTTTCTTTCGCAAAGCATCGTACTTTGCGAAAGAATCCGCAAACCCAGTGTTCATACGGGTTTGCGGACATTTATTTTCAAAATAGCAAGTTCTGGAAATGCTTATTGACATTTTGGACGACCTGCTATATACTGTATTCAAGCCAAATTTTGAGTGTTTTCGCAAAGTACGATACTTTGCGAAATTTTTTTATGGAAAAGGACGCCCTCCGGCGTCCTTTTGTGGTATTCCGTGTGCGGCTGATTGGCCAACAAATAGTAGTAGCTCGAATATGTATCGGGTTTAAGGCTGCATAGGCCCAAAATGCTCGTTGATCTGAAATGTAGTCAACTTGATAGGGTCTAACACCAGCAAAGGCTTACGGGCTATGTCCACGGCGTAGGCCAAGGCTCTGCCCTCCGCGCCGCCTGTGGGCGGCGTGTCCCTGTCATAGACCGCCAGTACCACATCCGCAAGGTCGATGATCTTTTTATAGGCTTGAAGCTGTGCTTCTGACGCACCAACCTCGCGCACAGAGGAGATCAGGGTACATTTCTCCAGCATAGTAAAGTAACGCTCCCGTAGATAAGGCGCCCATTTTGTGGCCTGCTCCTCATGGGGCGTGTAACAGATAAGCATTAAGTCGTGGTCAGTCGTTCGTAGGCCGTTGATGATCTCGGCGGCGTACAGTCCCACGCCGCAGTCACAGGCCACGAGGAATTGCGACACGCCGCTCTGTCGCAGCGCCATGATCTGCTGCGCCAATTCCGTCTTCATTTTGGAACAGAACGTATCTTCTATCGAAGCCCCACGGGAACTGCATGGGGTTCTGTCCTATGACCGCACAGCGGATTGGCTTGTTCATATCCCCACCTACCCTTACAGGATATAGTGTCAGCTTGAGAAAAGTGGTTTTTTGGCCTTAAATTTCGCAAGAACTATGTCTGATTATACAAATGTACTTTTAGGATATTATAACATTGCCAAATTGCACATACAATACAAATCGTAAGAAATGATTAGGAGATTTGGTTGTATGGTAAACTACGAGTTCATCGGTGCGCGGATCAGAGAGGCCCGTCTTCGGAAAAAGCTTTCACAGGAGCAGCTTGCCGCAATGGTCGATGTGGGAACTTCGCATATCAGCCATATTGAAACCGGCGCGACAATCCCAAGTACAAAGCTGCTCGTGCAGCTGATGAATATTCTGGACTGTGATCCCAACGAGGTACTGTGTATGGAGACCCGCAGCACACGTCCGATCCTGAACAGTTGGCTCTCTGAGCTGGTCGCAGACTGCAACGAGGATGAAATCAAGATCATCACAGACACGGTTATGGCGCTGAAAACCAGTCTGCGCCGCAATCGAATTGAAGACAAATAATGTTCAAAGCCTCGCTCTTACGTAGAGCGGGGCTTTGTTTACTATATAGGAGACTGTAAAAAAACAAGCGTCGTATTCTGCCGATAGGAGGGAGGAACATAAAGGCATTCGGAAGGGATTTAAAGCATATGCACAGCGGCGAATAAGCTATGAGCACGATACCGGGTAATGTTGAAGACTACCCCTTACGAGAACACGACGCGAATTAAGGTCGTTCTATTTACTGGAACGCCCGCGCCCTGCTATGCGCAGAGTGCGGGCGTTTTCGTTGTATCGGATAGTTCTGGACTATGTCGTGAGATGCCGAAGCCCGCCCATCATGACGATTTTTCTGTGAAATCATCATGAATAGGAGGCCTGTTATTATGCGGGATAGTCAATATAAATCCTGTACGGCACAAAACCAGTTTACCGCTTATCTGCTTGCCGCGATCCGCAACTACAAAAGGACGTATCTCAAGAAGCATGCGGATACTATGCTGATGGAACAGTCCCTCGAACGATATACTGAGGCATCTGAGTTATCAGGTGAGACGGATCTCTTTTCCGGATTGCCTTTAGCCCAACAGTTGGAAAATGGACGTCTACTTGCCGCCTTGCAACACCTGGGCGAGCGGGAGCGCTACATATTCCTGTCCAAAGTGCTGGATGAAAAGAGTCTTTCCGAGATCGCCCGTACTCTTGGCATCACTTATGGTGCGGCGGCTATGTCCTATCACCGGACGATCAATCGTCTGAGAAATGCAGTGGGAAGTGAATACCATGAATAATTTTATAACGCTCTTCACGCTGGCAAAGGCCGGAGATGCTGCAGCCGTGGAGGTAATACTGAATATGTACCGGCCGCTTCTTTACAAGGAGTCCATGCAACAGGGGATCTTCAATGAAGATCTCTTTCAGGAGTTATGCCTGGTGCTCTTGAACTGTATCAGAAAATTTACCATCCGGTAAACTTGACAAACTGATGGGCTTGCGGTGATCCGCAAGTCCCTCAGTCTCTTTATACGTTCTGTTCAATCTCTTTTCGCCACCAAGGGTATTTGGGTTTACCCCGCCGACACAGAATAGGCTCATTGGCTTTTGCCTGCTGGAACAGCTCCCGCTGAATATCCGTCAGGACGGGAACAGTACTGCGCCCATGCCACTGACCGTCCGCACGGTGTGTCACCGTCAGGCGAACCGGAAAGCGGCCATGCTCTGGGCAAACGATGGCGCTGTAAAACATCTGCTCGTCCAACGGATACCAGCGACAAACACAGAAACGCTCCTGACAGATGGGGCAGTGAGCGAACCTTGCCTTTCTGCCGTTCATTACCTTTTCCCGCGTAGGAAATATGCCAGCCTTATACTTAGGCTGTGCGGGATACTCCAATGTACTGAAAAGCGGCTTGCGCTTCTGCGGCTTCTTGTCCTTTGGCGGCGTCGGCAGCGCAGCAGGGTCTATCCAGCCAGCGACCATTGCCGCATACACGGCATCATAAAGCGCATTGTGGAAGGAAAACACCGCTGGGAGCTGGCAATATGAGGCTGCGGTTTCCAATGAGATCTGCCGGTCTGCGTCCAGCGTGCGGCAAAAGGCCGCCTGAAGGTTATATGATTCCGTTACAGTGAATCTAGGCAGCTCCCAGTGTTTTGCGTTCTTTACCAGAACGCCTATATCCTGACCGCCCCATGAAGCGAATACCGTATCGTCGGCACACCAGTCCACGAAGGCTTGGTAGGCGGCCGGAAACACTACCTCCGAGTCCATCGAAAGAGCAACATCCGGCAGGCGCTTCGCAATCGGTGACAGCTCCTGATAAACGGCTGGCTTGATGTATACGGTAAAGCTGTCTGTGATCGGGTTGCCAAGTTCATTTATTTTGACGGCGCCGATCTGAATGATCTCCTCCATGCTGTCTTGTCCAAACGGCTGTGTCCATTCCAAGTCAAAAACGATCATTACATTACTCCGTATTTGCTTATGTAAGTTGTATATCTTATCTGTAGTATAGCAGAAATGAGTACGCTTGCCAATTCAAACAGTATTTTCCATGCTCGCAAGGACTGACAAAAGAGAAGCCCCGGCCAAATTGGTCGGGGCTTCCGGGGTAATTATGGATTACTGAATGGCATCCTTCAGAGCCTTGCCGGCCTTGAATGCCGGGGCCTTGGATGCGGGGATCTCAATCGTAGCGCCGGTGGCAGGATTCTTGCCGGTACGGGCGGCACGTTCTTTGACCTCAAAGGAGCCAAAGCCTACCAACTGTACTTTATCACCGTTCTTCATAGCGTTCTGGATCGCATCCAGAATGGCGTTGAGAGCGGTTTCGCTGTCTTTCTTGGTAAGACCGCTGGTTTCAGCTACGGCATTGATCAATTCGGTTTTGTTCATGATAACTCTCCTCGGTTGTTTTTCTCGTGCTGCCTTTACAGCACCTATACCTGACAATAGAATGACTATCAGATTACCGACGATCAGTATACACGCTTTTTGCCGAAACGTCCAGCAAAAAAGAACTGAACGCCACATTACCCAGCATCCTCTGCTTGCTCAAGTCTCTCAACAGCTTCCTCATAGGTATACACCTGCAGAAATCTTGTCCCTTCGCAAACCGCTGAAAACTCAGGCGGCTGTCCTTCTTCATTACAGGCAAACACGCCCTCCGCTTCCACTGCAGCCTTCAAGCACTCCAGATACATATAGAGGTTACCGGAACGATCCATCATGTACTCCGGTGCATAGCTGATCTGGTGCTGTCCCATATAGAGCCGTGTTTCTTCCGGCAAGGGCATCAGCAGCTTACACGCGCACTTCTGTGGCTGCCTGTCTATCATCGGGGCAAAGAGACTGGTTTGCGCGCCGTACATGGAGCCTCGTCTGTGTATGCGCTCCTGATACGGGAAATGGCCGGTTTGCTGCTGGAGCATCGCCGTAAGTCTGAGGACATTCTTGCACATGGCATAGGTGTCGATCATCTCATGGAGGCGATGCTCATTGAAATAGCCTGCGCTGATATTGACAGCCGCAGTATCCAAATGCGGCGCAACCACAGAGATGTCGCTGAACGATCCATAGTTTTCTTCAAAGCCGAAGCTGCAAACGAACTCTGTAAAATCGGGGTTATCACAGTTGTAAAACACAGCATCATTCGTGCCGCGCCGATCCAGCTCAACGATATAGTTGACCTCCGGCCGCAGCTTGCTCTTGGCGAATTTCCTCGCGCCCACACCGCCGACTTCTTCCTCTTCACAAAACAGAATATGGCACCGACACTCGCGCATCAGCAGTAAAATCATATACACACCGGCCCGGTCATCACCGCCGATCCCATAAGGTGACATCAGATAGCGGCCATCTTCAGAACGGCAGATGATATCCGGCCGATGGGTATGAACGGTATCCAGATGGGCAACCAGCAGCACAGGGACAGTACCTTCTGCATAGAGGAATCCATTTTTACAAACAGGCTCATAGCCGTACTTGCGCAGATGCTGCACAAGATATTCCTTCAACTTACCCTGCGTCATTTTCAGAATGCGTTCAAAGCAGGCCATATCCATTCCCGCAGTTTCATAAGTGTTCATCGTATTTCTCCTCAAGCTGCCACCGGTATGGTGGCTTTTTTGCAAATCGTAAAGCCCATTGTGCGGCAGGCTGCCGCCATACTGCATGACGAACAACTGGCAGTCAGCTGCTGGTAGCAGTCATGGCAAATCTGCAGCAAAGAACCGCGCCGGTCATAAGCGGGGTACATAGTGCCTAAAGTGGGCCGGCCACAGGCTTCGCAAATATGCAGGCAGGTCTTGCAGTAAAAACCATCTTCAAGATATATTCCTTGACCGCGCGCTACTGTCTGTCCGCATTTCCGGCAGACGACTACCTCTTTGCAAGAACACTTTATGTCACCATTGCTCCATAGCTCATTGCCGCAACAGACACACAGGGCCGCAGCGCCAATAGGCAGAACGGTGTCTTTCTTGTGCCCTTGCAGGATAGAGAGGTTTCCATGAAAATCATAATCCGGATAATGCAAGCTGCCCCGGCAAGTCGAGTAATGGGCATCTAAGTCCGAACGCTTTGCTTTCAGATACCAGAGATTCGGCTCCGTCAGGCAGCGGGAAATGGCCTTCTGCACCAGATGCCGGAACAGCTTGGACACTTCCAGGGCATTTCCCGTATCGGCAGGATAGAGCCGGGACTGATACAGAGTGCCATCCTTATAAAAGAACATCTGACGGTATCTGCGTATGGCCTTACGGTACTCACCATGCACATCGGCATCTACGGCATAAAACACCATACTGACGCTATCGTTCATGTAGGAGAGGCACCCCGCCTGATATCCTCCGCCGTTAAGCCGGTGACAGGACATCCATGTGTTGGATTTGCTGGACATTTCCAGAAAGTCGCAGGGATGCACAGAGAGTACGCCGGTCTCCTGCATGATCAGCGGATTCAGTGCGTCGGCCAGCTGTGCGAAAACAGCGTTGTACCGATCATGCCTATCGACACCGTACTTCTTGCAGAGCTTTCCGATAATACGGCTGGCCTTCTGATCTTTGGTGCAGCGTATTCCGCCGCGTTGGCGCAGGATCTCCAGATTCTCTTCCGACACGGTACGGCTGTAGCCTGACACGGCGGCGTGCAGCGCTGCACGAAAATCCTCCAGTTGCTCACCGCTGAGTATCTCAGAGGCAATATCCAGCAGCGTGAAAGCCGTTTCATCTACCGTGTCCGGCTGAATAGAGAGTGCCTGATTGCAGTCGAAGATGATGGCCTGCTCTGTCTCGTTCCAGTCAGGGTGGCACCGCAGCAGCGAAATCAGGTCTGCTTTCGCTGTCTGCCAGGCTGTCAGATCAGCCATAACGCCTTTCTCCGAAAAGCTCTTTTCGTATTTATACATGACTTCATAAAACTCTTTTTTCAGCTCTGAAAGCTCTTTCATTTCATATACACCTTTCCTAAATTATGGAAAAAGCAGGGCGAAATACGCCCTGCCTCTCCATTGATCTACTTGCGGGTTTATGCTGCGGCCTTATCGGAGGCATACAGCACCCGCTGTTTCCATTGTTCAATAAATGCCGTGATCTGCGCTGGAGGCTCCGCATTGTCAAAGCCTCGTGCCTGCGTAACCTGACCGTCCTTTACCTCTACGGTACAAAGTGATTTGTCCGGCTCGTCAACACTCCTCACAAAGAGAATGACGCTCTTTTTTTCGGCAACATTTTTAACATAGAGTCTCACACAGTGATGAAGCGCCGCACCTTCATCCACGATCTCTTTTGCGGAATGCGGAGGGATCATCATGAGTTCTTTGCTCTGATACTGATACCGCTTCTGCCATTCGTCAAAGCTGCCTGCGATAGCTTTTTCCTGCTCTGCCGTGCGTTTGTCCTTCAGTGTCTTTGCTACACTGTCATGGGCAGCCTTCAGCTCGCGCGGAAACAGTATGAAGCTATTTTTCACGTCATATTGCAGTTCCTTGCACATACAAAGATAGTCATGGTAGTCGGTGATCAGCGTGTTCATCTTGTAATAGTCTACACGCTTCAAAGCCGCTTCATCTTCCGGAGCAAACTGCTGCTCCACATAACGCTGCAGTTTATGCACACTCATGTGAGCAAGCAACTCTTTCGCCGCGTCGGCATTGCTGATCTTGCTGGCAATAAACCACTTTATTTGTTCCGTGCTCGGTTTGTGATCTGCTTGGAGCAGCTGACGAATCAGATGTAATTGGTCGATTGAAGGATTCAACTCCCGTAAGAGTGGAAAATAAGGCCGATCAATACCTAATATGGCCCGCATGTTCTCACCGTTGAAATTGATGGCTTGAAGTGCGGAGTAACTATAACCTCCATATATGATGCCACTCACCAAGCGGTAAAGCTTCATCTTGATCAAATGCTCAATCTTGGGCCGTTTTATATATGCACTCAAGAATGTTGCCACTCCCGAAAACGAAGCGATGCCGGAAAATGCCTCCAGCTGTGAATAGGCCCACGGCGTATCCTTCAGCGTATCAGATAAGTTGCGTTGATATAAGACCCCACTCATATCTGCCGTAAAATTATATTTCCACCGGTCGAATACCGGGCGGTATCCATTGCACCACGGAGTCAAATCGTATCCAGCCTTATAATGATAGTAGTAGGCATCAACGCTGCACTGTCCGCTCGATGAAAGGGTAATAAACTGCCGTGCATTTTCCCAGATCTCAAAATGGTTTGGGATGTCTGAGTCAGCAAACGAACGGTACACCTTTATGATCCGCAGTACCAGTCCGTTACCCTCCGCCTTTTGCAACACTTGAACCGTCGCACGGTCAAAAATACGTCCGCGCTTTCCTCTGCTTTTGAACGTGATCTTCTTTTTGCAGCGAGGGCAGGTGCCGGAAGCATTGTGCTTGGCTGCCGCGATACTGACCTCGTGCCGGCACGCGGTACAGAAAGCGCGTTCTGGACCTTTCCGCTGGTAATCATAGAAGGTATACTGCGGCATGACTTCGCGGTGGATGAAACCTTTCAGGTCTCGGGGCAGCACTGGCACATATTTCATCCGTTCTATGATCGCACGCTGCTTCTTCCACTTGCGCTCCAACTCTCTGTGACGTGAAATCAGCCGTTGCAGATACCCTAATACCGAAATAGCGCCGCGCTCACATTTACAAAAGCGAGCTACGCGAGTTTCATCCTGCTGCCGGTAGAAAGCACACTTGCTGTCAAAGCCTCCTATTCGGTCCAAGGAATCCAATGTTGAGCATTGCCATGTGGCCTTCGCATTCTCTCTAAATGAAAGTGTGGCGAAATCATCCCGGCTGTGGAACATGACCCAACGGGGCTTGATACTGCCCGCCAGAATGTTCTCACTCTGATAGATATAGAGTACCAGGATACGCTGCCCGGAAATATTGTGCACCGCTGTGCGGATAATATAAGGGCAGCGCTCCACATGAAGTATACCTTCATTCAGATTGAATTCCAGCTCCGGTATGGCAAACTTGCGGCAGGCGCGTTTGTCTATCTTCCGCGTCATGCGCTCACCCCCAGACTATCGAAGGAGAGTTGGTCGTCCAACGGCTCATTTTCCTTTGCTGTATTGGCAGCCTTCTCCTTCTTGGCGGCGGGCTTCTCCGCTTTTTTCTTCTCTGCCTTTTTCGTCGTGCTGCTCCTGCCGCCGTAATACGGTCTGGGAACAAACTTTTCTTCTTGTCCACGATCCTCCTTTGCGTTCAGATCCTTGAAATACTCTTCCGCCCACTGATAGCAGAGCCCGTCCGGTACATCGGTGCCATAGCCTTCAGCAGAGGGCTTGACGTCATTGTCCTCCATCTCCTGCTTGGCAAACTCAAATGCCCTGCGGTTGATATAACGGAAGCAGTTGACCATATTCTTACGGGGGTGCATGACATTCCGGGCAAAAGACACATTCTCAAGGCAAAGCGTCTGGATATACTCGGTGACGCACTGCTTCATATTGCGGCGGGTCAGTCGCTCGGAATCATCGCCCACACGCTTCATGGAGGCGGCCATCACTTCATCATCACTCATTGCCACCGCATTTTCCCACGCGGCCTGCTCGGCTTCCTCCTTGGCTCGCTGCTTGGCCTCCCACTCGGCTTTCCGCTTGGCTTCGGCCTGCTCATGCTCCTGCCGTTTACGATCCTCTTCCGCCTTTTTCTCGGCTTCCGGATCAGGGATGGCAGGGGCGGCATCCGCATTTTGCTGCATCTGAGAAAGCAACGCCTTTGCCTGCTCCTCCTCAGCCTGCTGCCGCTCGTCTGCCCGTCTGGCAGCCAGCTCGGCGGCATCCTGCACCGCCGGGGTGCGCTCCTGCACATCTTCCCGCAAGTCTGCGGCCATTTCTGAATATACTCCCATAGAGTTCCTCCATTTCAAAATAAAAAGGCATTGAGCGGGTGATAGATGCACCTGCCCAATGCCTTTTGTTTATGGTGGAACAGCTCAGTGCCGTTCCCGTTTATCTTTTGCCAGCTTTGGCGAGAACTTTACCGGTAGGAATTTATCATTCCCATCACAGTAAAAGTATCTGCGCCCGTTTTCATCATAAAATTCGATCACCGTGGAGGGTGAAACGCTGCGTCCGTGATAGTCCGCAGGCAGCTCACCGCTGTACCGTGCCGCCACCAGCTTCAGGCGTATGGTGTCGCTTTGCTGCGCTTCACACATCAGTATCCCATCGTAGACCAGCGCGTACTCTGAGGCGGGTGGCTGCTCATAGCCGGCCTTCTGCAAAGCCTTGATCCCGCCAAAGGCGAAATCCGCAGCCTTGCCCTCAGATACATCAGGCTGGTAGATGCGAAAATGCTGCTGCGTTCGCAGGGATAGAAGATACTGCTCCAGCGCCGCGTCTCCATCCTGCAAAAAGCGGGCATACTCCTGCTCGCTCAGGCCCAGGTAATCGTGGAGCGTGCTGCTGTCTGTGTCCCGGTCATGCCATGCGGCGATTTCCTCGCTGATGGCGTCAAAGGCACAGAGCCCGCAGACAAACCGCGTTCTGAAATTCATTTGGGTAACATCTCTTTGTTCTTTTTTCTGCCGCATAGCAAGCTGCCAGTCGTCAATGCCTTTATAATTCGGGTCCCACGTCAGGCGGCGGCATTCAAACCCATGACTGCGTGCCATGAGATAGATTTTCGATGCCCCCTTGCTGACAGCGGCGTTATGGTATTTGTCCATATCCTCGGCCTCGATGATGACCTCTGTGCCGTTGGCAGCCAACAGCGCAAACAGCATATCCAGCTTATTGACGTTGTTGGCACCGGCCGTAGCCGCAAAGGAACGATCCATCAGGTAGTGGGCCACATCCGCTTTCAACAGCCCTTCCGTCACATAGACAACTCGTGCGAACGGATCGCCCACGAAATGGACGGGACTGCCGGAGGATACCCCTCGCGTCTTGGAAGAAGAGGATAGCCACAGGTACTTTGTCCCGCTCTTGTCGGGGTCGCTCTCCTGATCTCGGATAGGTGTGTCCAACCGGATCTGTGCGCCGCGTATCATCCCGTCGATCCCTCTGGCGGGAATGATGATCCCCGCCGTGATGGAATTGAAGTTGACCGTCCATTTATCATCCTTGCCCACATAGAAGCCGGGCACGCCCTCCACCTTGCAGCCTCGGCTGCGCAGCTTCTCCGTCAGTGACCGGCACAGGTAGAAGGGCGGGGTACTTTTGTACCCCAGCCGTTCTATCTGTTCATCGGTCAGCCCGCGTACCTCCTGAAGGTGCTTGCGGTGCTGCGGAGAGAGCGTCAGCAACTCCAGCAGCATGGAAAATGTCTGGTGGATCTCCTGCGGTGAGGCCAGAGCAGATTGCTCGACAGCTGCCTTTTCCGGCAATTCCTTTACGGTGTACTCCGGTGCGGTAAGGCCGTTTTGCAGCGTGTCACAGATCTCGCGGTAGGCTTCGGAATTGCTGATCCCGTATACCTTCCCGTAGAGAGCCAGCATACCGCCGCCTTCATTGCAGTAGTTGCAGCGCCAGAGGTTCTTGGCGAAGTTGATGTTCATTTTGCCCCGCTTATCACCGCAGATCGGGCAGTCGGCATATACGCTGTCCGCCTGTCTGCGCCTGATATGTAGATGCAGCAGCTCGGCCACATCCATGATATTGAACGGGAACTCCTGTGGCTGCGCCACCGCGCCACCTCCTTACCATCATCATGCGTAAATCACCCGTCAGCCGGCATTTGCCAGACGCTGGAGCTTGTCCAGCATCAGCTTGGCGCCGGCCCGCAGAATATTATCATCACCGGAATAACCCTTCACATACCACTTGAGGCTGGCAGGGCGCCGCTCGGCGACCTGCTTGAGCGTCTGCCCGCTGCATGTGCCGATGGGCACGATGATCTCCTCGGCTTCTGCTTCGGTCATCAGAGTGCAGATGGTGTCCACGTCCATGTCCTTGGTATAGCTGGCGACATTCGGCTCGTCATATACGAAGGGCAGCTCCGTTTCAACAGCAGGCTCCGCAATCGCCTCCGCAGGCTGTTCCGCAGAGACTTCCACCGGCGCCGCGTCAGGTACGGCTTCTTCTTCATGGTGAACCACTTCCTGTTCAGGTTGCTGTACGACCACAGGTTCAATGTCGGCCCGTACCGCAGCAGGTTCCGTTCTGACCTGCTCCACTGCTGCTTGGGGCGCAGGAGCGGATACGGCCTCCATAACAGGCACGTCCGGCTCTGCGTAAGGCGTATCCGCCTTCGGCATCGGCGCGAACTGGACGCCGAAGCCGGCGTTGGTCAGAGCCATGTCCAGAGCGTCATGCTCCGCGGCCTGAATATACAGACCGGCAGGCGCGTCTTCCTGCGTCATGGTGGCAATGTAGCTGCTGGCGGGGTCGGCATCATCCTTGTCGAAGAACACCTTCGCCTCGATGATCGCCAACTGATCCGTGATACGCAGCGGCGTCAGCCGTGTGCGCCCGGCAGGGTACTTCAGCCGGAACCAGAGCTTTTTATACCGCAGCTCCAGCTCATGTCCGTGGGCGGTCTTTTTCAAGAACTTCAGCGGATCGAAGTCGGCGACGCGGTTCAGCTCAGAGACAACGGGGACAGCATTGAACAGAGTGGATTCGGGTGCATTCATTTCAAAGGCTCCTTTCTAAATAAAAACAAGAGACAAGGCGCAAATTTAACACCCTTGCCTCATTTTCATAAAATATTTACAGTTGTGCTCAGGCACTGCGCTTCTGCACTTTGAACGTATTGACATACAGTGTGATCCTACGTCCCAGCTGCGTATTACGCTTCCCGGTATCATCCTTGTGGACAGCCATATAGAGCATACCGATCTGCCCCACCAGAATGACCTTGGCCTTGGCACGGGTAATGGCCGTATAGACAAGGCTCCGCGTCAGCATCCGGGCATGACTTCTCAGCAGCGGGAATATCACCACATCGAACTCGCTGCCCTGCGCCTTATGGACGGTGGTGGCATAGGCAAGCTCGACATGCCCCATTTCTTCCATGGAATACTCCACGACTCTCGTGGGCGAGAACTGGATCGCTATACGCATACCGTCCCGCTCATCGTGACGGAAACCGCGGATAAAGCCAATATCGCCGTTGGATGCCTTGCCACTGTTCCTGTTCTGCATGACTTTATCGCCTATGCGAAAATAGTGGTTGTCCACCTTAAGGTCGGCGTCCTCCGTCTGTGGGTTCACCAGTTCGCGGATCGCTTCGTTGAGCTGATCGGCAGAGGCCGCGCCGGTGGAACGGAAGGGCGAGAGGATCTGCACACGGTCTACGCCGTATTGCTTCACCTGTGCCAGATAGATATTCCGTATATGTTCAGCGGCCTCCTCCTGATTGGCGCATTTGCAGACAGTAAAATCATTGCCATAGAAAAAGCTGGTGTCATTGTTGTTGATCTTCTGGGCGTTATAGGCGATAAGACTATCCTTTTTTTGGCGGAAGATCTCATTGAGCACTGTCACAGGGATCAGCCCGCAGTTGATCAGCTCACGGAATACGTCTCCTGCTCCGACACTTTGCAGCTGGTCTGCGTCGCCTACCAGCAGTACCTTTGTGTCAGGCCCGATGCGGGAAAAGAACTTTCGCGCCAGCCACATATCCATCATGGACGATTCATCCACGATGATAAGGCCTGCGTCCAGCATATCTTCTTCACCTTTCCGGAAGCCGTCATCTTCGCCAAACAGTCCCAGAAGGCTGTGCAGCGTGCTGGCGTTGTTTACGCCGGTACTCTCCGCCATACGGCGGCTTGCCCGTCCGGTGGGGGCTGCCAGCAAAATCTTCTCCGATGGCTTCAGCAGCTTGAACACCTCAATGACCGCTTTCAGGACGGTCGTCTTACCAGTACCGGGTGAGCCGGTAATGATGGACAGGTCGCTGCGGAATACCATGTGAACAGCTTCTGTCTGCCGCAGTGAGAGTTCAACGCCTAACTGACGCCGCACCCTTGTCAGCAAGTCCTGCACATCCACCCGTTCCACCGGACGGCAGAGCAGCCTTGCGATACTGCGGGCCGTTTCATCCTCCTGCGCGAAGGTCTTGACCAGATAATAGTTGCCGTTGCTGTTGATGATCTTGCCTTGCAGCAGCATATCATCGATCACAGCATCCAGATCATCCGACTTTACCCGCATCTGCGGAACGGGAATCATGCTGTTCAGAAGCGACATAGCCTCCTTGTGAAGCTGCTCTGCATCCAGATACAGATGACCGCCATCTCCCTTTGCACTTTCCAACGCTGCAAATACCGCACCGCGGATGCGCATGGGTGAATTGAGGGGCCAGTTGTTCTTCCGCATGATCGCGTCCACCCGCTTGAAGCCGAAACCGGATATCTGGCAGAGCTCAAAGGGATTATCCCGCAGGATGTCCACACTTTGCGCGCCAAAATGGTCATAGATCTTCGTGGCAGCGGTAGGCGTGATTTGGAAGGGTGCCAACAGCAGCATCAGGTCACGCAGGGCGCGACTCTCGTTGTAGGAAGCAATGATCTCCTTCAGCCTCGTCTCGCTGACGCCTCGTATCTCCAGCAGCCGCTCCGGTTCATTTTCCAGTACATTCAATGTGTCCGCGCCAAACCGGTCTACGATCAGTTCGGCGGTTCTGCCGCCGATGCCCTTGATGAGCCGCGAGGACAGATACCCTTTGATCCCTTCACGGGTCTGGGGTACGACCTCCTCACATTGTGTTACATGCAGTTGGACGCCGTTCTTGCCCTCTTTCCACTCACCGTCCAGTATCATGCTGACCTGATCGGTGCGCGGCAGCT
>OLSN01002123.1_pt1 | contig 15216 bp, 11 predicted proteins | sample 1672411 | NCBI WGS metagenome assembly OLSN01 (sample SAMEA3136683, study PRJEB25190) | human gut metagenome | biome: human gut; feature: human-associated habitat; material: faeces | place: Austria | collected 2013 | reverse complement strand
AGTCTTAAATATTCTTCATCTCTTGCCGCCACGAAGACATTGTATTCATCCCGCAGTGCCATCGTCAGCTCTTTGACATGAATCTGTGTGCCGCCGATGTTGTTGAATGCCCCTTCCTGGAAATCCAGATGCAGCAGATAGAGAATGTTCTGCTTTCCGTTGTGCAGCTTTGTATACATATTGATATTGTCGCGGATCTCCTGATCCGGATTTTCCATACAGTACAGATGGTTCATCCGCATCTGGGCAGCGTAACGGTCATTTAAGATTGCCTCATGTTCTTCAAGAAGCTTTTTCTTTTCTTCGGTGTCAAACGAAGCGGTCCCTTTATGGTATACAAAGGTGTCATCGCACATTACATGATGATAACCTGCCTGCTCTGCACGGTTGCAGAAATCATTTTCCTCCCCGTAGCCTCTGCCGAACGTTTCAGCGTCAAAGACACCGATGTCATCGATCACACTGCGTTTGATATACATACAGAAACCAACCGCAACGGTGATCCTTGGATAACGTCTGAGGCTGCACGTTTCAATCAGTCCGGCGTACTCATCTGCCGTGACATTCTCCGGTATCGGATTGTCCTGGCACATGACCGGAACCGAACATAAAGTAGCACTGTTTGAGAGCGGTGTCACCGTTCCGATGCTCTCCTCCCGGTATGCACAGGCGATGATCTTGTCCAGCCACCCTGCGGTAACGATCGTGTCAGAATTTAAAAGAAGGACATCTCGATCCTCTGACTGTGCCATTCCCTTATTGACGTTCGCGGAAAACCCCATATTCTTTTCGTTGTGCAGCACCAGAATATGTTCCCCGGCAAAGCTATCCAGATAAGGTGCAATCCGTTCATCCGGACTGCAGTCGTTGATCAGGATCAGCCGGTGTTTCGTAAGATCTGTATGCTTTAACACACTCGGCATACAAAGCTGCAAATCATCGTAACCATTGTACACCGGTATAATAATATCTACTGCCTCTGTCCTTTTTTTCATTTATTTCCTCCAAAATGCAAGACCATTTTTTTTACCAAGCAGCCAGTTTGCACGCTCCAGTGCCTCTTCCATGGAGAGTACCGCAATCATGCCGCTGATCTTTACCTGATCCTTGTTTTCTTCCATTTTGACCAGATAAACCGGATCGGTCGTTAAAAACAGATCGCCATGCTCCACTTTTCCGGAAGCGTTGACCGCTTTTAACTTCGCATTGGTTCCGGCATGGTCGATCCGGCAGATACATGGTTTTCCTTCCAGCGGATCAAAACGCAGTGCCTTCCAGTCCTTGAAATTTTTCAGATCAAAAGTCACGCGGAACGCTCCGTCCTGCAGAACCGTTTCCGCCTGGATTTTCTCCTCTTCCCGGAACCCGTTTCCGGTGTCCACAAAGAGCTGGCAGTTCAGCAGATCCTTCTCCTGGTGGCGTTTGCGGAACTCTTCCAGAGAAATACCGATCTCCGGGATGCTGTAGTGCAATACGCGGTTCGCTCCGACGTAGTGTTCTGCAAAATAGGTGCCCCATTTGTGGAAAGTCTCGGACATCTCCTGCGTAATCTGATATTCTTCTAAAAGCTCCTGCATCTTGCAGTCTTGTTCCAGCTGTGGATAGCTGCTGTACAGCTCATTGATGGCACGCCAGATGATAAATGCCACCGGAACCGGAAAATCAAAGATCCATTCGCAGTCAATGACACGGTATTTTCCGTCTTTTTCGAAAATATTGTCGAGGATCAGATCGATGTTCGCCGGGGCAATGCACGGCAGTTCCGGGCAGATCTGTGAAGTTCCAAAAACCTGGGCAAACTCCGTCCGCTCTCTTCCGGACATCTCCCGGCTTACGATATGACGGTTCCCAGTTGCTGCGGATTCTTTTTCACACAGCATACTGACCGTGGAAATCAGATTTTTCACTTTTTCCACGTTATGTTCATAAATGGCCTGCTTTGCCTGTTGTCCAAGGCTTTTTTCCTGAAGAAACGGTGTCACGACAGCATCGCCTTTTGCTTTCACGCCAAGGCTGCTCCAGCTTCCGTAATCTTTCTGTTTGTTCTGCATATTCTGCAGGTGACGTTTTGCCTCGTTTGTCATCGGCTGCTTGACAACCACTTTTTCTCCGTTTTGCTCTTCAATCGTGGTAGCAATGGAGAAATGACGATCGCGGTCGGTGCTCATCTTCGCATAAAGCACTTTTTTATCAGCACGGATCTGATTTCTGCTCATCTCGATCAGAAAAGAATTGGCAAAATAATCCATTCTGCCATCCTGCTGAATCGTCTCCGCCACCTGTCCCTCCCGGAACAGTGCCATGCGGTACTTGGTAAAGTTCCAGGTCGGCAGACCATATTTCTGCTCTTTTAAAGACTCATCCGTAAAGACTTCCCGCGGAAACTTGTAATCCGGATACGGATAATAAAAACGGTGATAAGAAAAACCACAGGCTTCCATCAGACGTTCCCACTCTCCTTTGGAGAATGTCCGCACGGAATGATTGTCCGGATACCCGGCAATGCCGTCAAAATAGCCGTTGGTATGATCTTCCGGTGCACCCGCAAAATACTTGAGTCCAAAGCGGTTCTCGATTGCAATCAGCAGGATCCCCTCCGGCTTGAGCAGCCGTTTGATATTCTTAAGAAACGTCTCGCACGGCTGATCCCCCTCGGTAAAGCCCGGTGCATACTCAAACACGCCGTTGAGCACGATGTAATCAAACTGCTCACCGAACACCATATCATTTAAATTGCCGACCCAGATCTCCAGATTCGGCACACGCTCATGCCTTGCCATGTTGATGTCCGCTCTCTGCTTGGAAAGCTCCACCGACACGACCTTTTTCATCCGCTCACAGAGCAGGCCGCTGATCGCCCCGCAGCCGGAGCCAATCTCCAGACAGGTCGCATCCTCCTGAAACGGATACCAGTTCAGGATGTTCTCGCGGACTCTGGAAAGATGGTAAAGTACCGGAAACGGAACATTCTCCATACTCTCGTAACTGCCCTGTGTTTTGACGATCTTCAGTATTTCCTTTTCAATATCTCCGTCGGAGTAAAAATTCTCTCCGCTGTAATAATCCAGATTAAACTTTGCCATAATTCCCCCCGCTTCAGGATAGTGTTACTTTTGAATTCATATCGTAATAACCGACGGTATTGCGGTCCGAGATCACCGTCAGGCTGCATACATCATACAATCTGTGAAATACCACAAACTCTCCGTTGCGGTAACCGGTACATCCAAGAGAAATCAGATATTCTCCGCCCTGCAGATCCAGTTTCTGCGTGAAGGTGATCTCCTGACTCTCGCCCTCTTTTTTACCTTTGACATCTGCCTTTTCATACATGGTGTTTGTTCCGGTAATCTCAATCCCCTGCAGATTCTTGATCGTAAACGCATAGATCGGCTCTTTGATCTCCTCGTGGAAATCCACCTTCATGCGAACAGAAAAGGTGCTGCCCTTCATCAGGGTATTGGTGATCAGCCCTTTGTCATCGAGGATCGCATAGTCTGTGATCTCCGCAATCTTCTCTCCATACTCGATCAGCTTCGGATTGACCACGACCGAATCCTTCCAGTTTGCACTGACATCCTCGACATCGTTCATCCGGCTGTCTGTCTCCAGTTCAGACGGATCAAACTGATGCACCAGAACCTTCTTATAAATATCAACCGCTTCTTTCGGTGTTCCCTCAAAGATCTTCTCGCCCTGGTTGAGCAGGATCGCACGGTCACAGTATTTTGTGATGCTTCCAAGGTCGTGGCTGACAAACAGGATCGTCTTGCCTTCTTTTTTGAAATCCTCAAATTTGCGGTAACATTTTGCCTGGAAAAAAACGTCTCCGACCGACAGTGCCTCATCCACGATCAGGATCTCTGGATCGATATTGATGGCAACGGCAAATGCCAGCCGCACAAACATACCGCTTGAGTACGATTTGACCGGCTGATTAACAAAATCACCGATGTCCGCAAACTCCAGAATATTGTCCAGTCGCTCATCGATCTCTTCTTTTGTAAATCCAAGCATCGTTCCGTTCAGATAGACATTCTCGATCCCGGTGTATTCCATGTTGAATCCGGCTCCAAGCTCCAGAAGTGCCGAGATACGTCCATCCACGTTCACTTCGCCTCCGGTCGGATTCAGAACACCGGTGATGATCTTCAGAATCGTCGATTTACCGGAACCGTTCGTCCCGATGATGCCGACCGTCTCGCCTTTTCTGATCTCAAAATTAACATGTTTCAACGCATAATGCTCCCTCGCATCCACATGAAATCCAAGCGTCTCCTTCAGACGGTCAGACGGTTTGTTATATAATTTATATACTTTACTCAGGTCTTTTACCTGAATTGCCATTTCACTCATAGATTTCGATTCCTCATAAATTTACAGAACATCCGCAAAATGTATCTTTAACTTCCGGAACAGTCTCGTGCCGATCAGCCAGAACACCAGAGTAAATGCCCAGAAATACAGAGTCATGCCCGGACGCTGCCAGAACCATATCTTGTAAATAAAGGCATCACGATATCCCTGAACAATATAAAACATCGGATTTAATTTCAAGATGGACGCAAGGATGCCGGTAATGCCGAGATCCTCCATCGACCACATGATCGGAGTCATCCAGACTCCCACCTGAAGTGCAATGTTGATCACCTGTGTCAGGTCACGAAAAAAGACGACGACCGAACTGGTCATATACGTGATCCCGAGCACGAGCACAAAGATACAAAACGTATAATAGATCACTTGGATCGTATAAACAGTCGGATAACATCCCATCGCCGTGTACAGGATCAGAGCAACCAGAATAAAAAACAGATGTACAAAAACAGCGGATACGACTTTGACCATCGGCAGGATATCAATCCGAAATACCACCTTTTTGACCAGATAATTGTATTCCAGCAGTGCATTCGTTCCGTTGATCAGTCCGTCCTGAAAAAAGAACCAGGGAATCAGTCCGGCGATCAGCCACAGCACGAACGGTACCGGTCTTGGTGATGAACTCCTTATCATACCAAAAACAAACCAGTAGACCATGACCGTCACAACCGGCTGTACAAACGCCCAGACGATCCCCAGGTAGGAACCGGCGTATTTCTTTTTAAAATCATTTTTCGCAAGCTGAAAAATCAGTGTTCTGCCCGCAAAAAGCTCTGCGGGCAGTGACCGGGTTTCTTTCATAGATTCCTTTTCCTCCTAAAGTCCCTCTGCAATTTCCAGTAAATACCGGCCATATGCAGTCTTCAGCAGAGGCTGTGCCAGCTCAACGAGCTGTTCTTTTGTGATAAATCCTCTCTTATATGCAATTTCTTCGATGCAGGAAATATAAAGTCCCTGTCTCTTCTGGAAGGCAGCTACGAAATCTGCCGCATCGAGCAGTGCATCGTGTGTGCCGGTATCCAGCCATGCAAAACCTCTGCCAAGTGTCTCCACCTTCAGGGTTCCTCTCCTTAAATATTCATTGTTGATACTGGTGATCTCGATCTCACCGCGTGCGGAAGGTTTGACATTCTTTGCGATCTCTACCACATCATTATCATAGAAATACAGTCCCGGAACAGCGTAGTTGGACTTCGGATGCTCCGGTTTCTCCTCGATGGAGAGTGCCTTTCCGTTCTCATCAAACTCTACGACACCATATTCTCTCGGGTCACGCACATAATATCCGAAAATAGTCGCTCCCTTTTCAATCTTGGCTGCACGCATCAGAACCTGTGAAAAGCTCTGTCCGTAGAAAATATTGTCACCGAGCACCAGTGCCACACTGTCATCTCCGATGAAATCGGCTCCGATAATAAACGCATCTGCCAGTCCCCGAGGTTTGTCCTGAACAGCATAAGACATCTGAAGCCCCAGCTGCTCACCGGTGCCAAACAATTCTTTAAATACCGGAAGATCACGCTCTGTAGAGATGATCAGGATCTCACGGATCCCTGCCAGCATCAGTGTGGACAACGGATAGTAGATCATCGGCTTATCATAAACCGGCATGATCTGTTTTGAAATCGCTTTGGTCAGCGGGTACAGTCTGGTACCGGAACCGCCTGCTAAAATAATCCCCTTCATATATCGATCCTTTCTTATTTGCGGTACATCTCTTCGTAATATTTCTGATAGTCACCGCTTGTCACATTTGCCATCCAGTCTTCGTGTTCAAAATACCATTTGATTGTTTTCTTGATGCCTTCTGCAAACATCGTCTCCGGATACCAGCCAATCTCAGCTTTGATCTTGTCCGGTGCGATCGCATATCTGCGGTCATGGCCCTTGCGGTCTTCCACATAAGTGATCAGTTCTTCATTGATATGTGCTTTTCTCGGGTCTTCGTCCGGAAGCATCTCGTTTAACGTATCGAGAATGATATGGATGATCTCGATGTTCTGTTTTTCGTTGTGTCCGCCGATGTTGTATGTCTCAAACAGACGACCCTGTTCCTGAACCATATCAATGCCCTTTGCATGGTCTTCCACATACAGCCAGTCACGCACATTTTTGCCGTCGCCATAGACCGGAAGCTTTCTGCCGTTTAATGCATTGTTGATAATCAGCGGGATCAGCTTCTCCGGGAACTGATACGGTCCGTAGTTGTTGCTGCAGTTTGTGATATTTGCCGGGAATTTGTAAGTATCCATATAGGCTTTTACCAGCATATCCGAAGATGCCTTGCTTGCAGAATACGGGCTGTGAGGATCATAAGGTGTCGTCTCGTAGAAATATTCCCCCTCGTTCTCCAGAGAACCGTAAACTTCATCCGTGGATACATGTAAAAATTTCTTGTCTGCCTTGAATGTGCCGTCCTCAAGCTCCCAGGCTGCCTTTGCCGCATTGAGCATGACCAGAGTACCAAGCACGTTTGTCTTTACAAAAACTTCCGGGTTGCGGATGCTTCGGTCTACATGGCTCTCTGCTGCGAAATGAACCACACGGTCAATGTCATTTTCATCGAAGATCTTGTTGATCGCCTCGCTGTCGCAGATATCTGCTCTTACAAATGTATAATTGTCACGGTTCTCCACATCTCTTAAATTTTCCAGATTGCCTGCGTAAGTCAGCTTGTCAACGTTGATAATACGGATGTCATCCCCGTATTTTTTAAACATATAGTGAATATAATTAGAACCAATAAAACCGGCACCTCCGGTTACAAGATAAGTTCTCATGTTCTTTTTTACCTCCATCAGTCAGTTCGTTTCTCTTATTTTTCCATACGGATTCTTTATATTATACCATCTGGGGCAACAATATTCAACCGAAAAACTCCTTTTGGCAAAGCTTCCAATAAAGCCTTGCTTTTTCCTTTGCTTTTCAGACATTCTATGATATAATATAGCCACTGTTATCGTAAAAAAAGACTTGAGAGGAGCATTATTTATGAAAGAAACAACACTTGTTATCCTGGCAGCAGGCATCGGAAGCCGTTTTGGCGGCGGCATCAAACAGCTGGCACCGGTCGGACCTTCCGGTGAGATCATCATGGACTATTCTATCTATGATGCCTTAAAGGCAGGATTCAATAAAATCGTATTTATCATCCGCAAGGATATCGAAGAGGACTTCAGACGCATCATCGGGGATCGCATCTCTGAAATCGCAGACGTATCTTATGCCTTTCAGGATCTGTCCGCTCTGCCGGACGGTTTTTCCGTTCCGGACGGCCGCACTAAACCATGGGGCACCGGCCAGGCTCTTCTGTGCTGCAAAGGCGTGATCGACACACCGTTTGCTGTCATCAATGCAGACGATTACTATGGAAAAGAAGGTTTTAAAAAAGTGCATGATTTCCTGGTAGAGGAACACAGCCAGGATGACCTGCTGCATTTTTGCATGGCAGGCTTTATCCTCGGAAATACCTTAAGTGAGAACGGCGGCGTCACACGCGGCATCTGTCAGGTAGATGACAGAGAACTTTTAACTTCCATCGTTGAGACCCACGATATCACCAAAACAGCAGACGGTGCCGGTGTTCCGGATGGAAACGGCGGTTTTGCACCGCTTGATACAAACAGTCATGTTTCCATGAATATGTGGGGATTTACACCGGAAATCCTCGATTATCTGGATCAGGATTTCGCAGCGTTCCTTTCTGCACAGAAAGAAGGCGATCTCAAATGCGAATATCTGATCCCGACCGTTGTCGATGACATGCTGAAAAAACAACTTGCTGATGTGCAGGTACTGGAGACACGTGACCGCTGGTTCGGTGTCACTTACGCCGAGGACAAGGCTTATGTCACAGACTCCATCCAGGCACTCGTAAAAGGAGGGATCTACCCTGAAAAACTCTTCCAGTAAACGGGCTTCTCTTTTCCTGCATGGATTTCTGCTGACCCTTGGCATCACATTTGCCCCGGTCAGCGCCCACGCCGGGGAAGCTCTCCTACACCCACAACTTCCGGCTGTTCCGGTTTATGAATTTCTCTCCGATACTTCAGTGGAAGGTGATCTGCAGACAGATACTCTGGAAAACAACGCAAAAAGAGCGACGGTACTGCCCTCCAGATACAATGCGGCAGAGCACGATCTGGTGACACCGGTCAAAGATCAGAATCCCTACGGAACCTGCTGGGCATTCTCCGCCCTTTCCGCCTGCGAGACGAGCATGATCAGAAAAGGACTGCAAGATACCAGCTTTGATCTGTCCGAATTCCATTTCGCCTACTTTTTCTTTCACACTCAGGAAGACGCTCTTGGTGGTACCGCCGGTGACTGTACCCTCCTTGCAGACCCAGATTACATGGATGTCGGCGGTGCAGATGCCTGTACAATGTTTGCACTCTCCAAATGGACCGGAGCTGCTGCGGAATCCCTTGCCTCTTATCCATATGAACAGCTTTATACCCCATCTTCCAGCCTGGCTTACCAGGATGTCGGCCACCTTCAGAATGTCCGCTATGTAAACGGTTCTGACACTGCCAGTATCAAACGTCTGATCCTGCAGTACGGTTCGGTATCCGCCCCGCTCTGTGTAAACCTGAAAAAATATTATTCAAAGTCTACCGGTGCTTATTACTGCAACAACAACACCGGAACAAACCATCAGCTCACGATCGTCGGCTGGGATGATGATTATTCGACGGCAAATTTCACAAGTGGCATACGTCCGAGCAAAAAAGGTGCCTGGATTGCAAAAAACAGCTACGGCGAAGATTTCGGCAATGATGGCTATATTTATATTTCCTATCAGGACAACAGCCTGAACCACCAGAAGAGATCAACCGCTGATTCGGATTCTCTGGTATTCGCCTATGATATGGAAAACAGCGATAATTATTCCCATAATTATCAATATGACGGTTCCGCTTCCTGTACATACATGCCAATCCCATCCGGAAGTTCCCTTTCCAATGTTTTTACTGTAAGTGGAAATCCGAACGGACAGGAAAAATTGAAATCCGTTTCCTTTGCCCTGGCATCCGAAAATATCCAGTATGCGATCCAGATCTACAAAAATCCAACAGCCGGTGACCCAACAAGCGGCATCGCAGTCCTCGACCGTGCACAGAGCGGCGTGACCACTTACTGCGGTTATTATACGATTCCTTTAAATACAGAGATCGTCTTCAATCAGGGTGACCGATTTTCCGTTGTGATCTCCTTTGCATCGCCGACCAACCAGACACTGTATGCCTTTATCGACAAAAGCAGCTCTCTGGAATCCCTGCATTTCGTTTCCAGTGCTGAGATTGGCCAGAGCTACTACCGCACAAAAGCCAATGGCTGGGTGGATATCAGTTATCAGCAGATCAATAACCGCATCAAAGCATTTACGGAAAATACAACGGAAGCTGCCACCGAGATTCTGGCAAATGTCTCTGCTCTTCCAAAATCCTCGATTTGCAAGATAAAAAGCAGTCGTTGCTCTTCTTTACGGCTTTCCTGGAATGCGGTACAGTATGCAGACGGCTATCAGATTTTCCGCAGCACTTCCAGAAAGAAAGGCTACACACTGATCGCTGACACGAAAAAGACTTCTTATTCCGACAATACTGTCGTTCCCGGCAGGAAATACTACTACCGGATACGTGCCTATGCCAGAAGCCGCTACAACGGTATTGTATACAGTCCTTATTCCCAGGTGAAAAACCAGACACTGAAGCCGGAAAAAGCACAGATACGCTCCCTGAAAAAAAAGAGCAGCAAAACCTACCTTCTGAGCTGGAGAAAAGTCCCCGGTGCTGATGGCTATGAAGTTTTCCGGCAGATTTCCGGCAAAAATTGGAAACTGTTCAAACGTATCAAACGAACCGGCACCCTGAAACTGAAACTTTCTCTCGCTTCAAAAAAAGACTGCTTCTACCGGGTACGTGCCTATAAAAAAACAGCTAAGGAAAACATTTACGGTCCTTTCTCAAAAAAAGTAAAAATTTCTGCAAAATAAAGCCGAAAACAAAAGCCTCCGCCCATCCTATGATGAGCGGAGGCTTTTTCTATCTTATCCTTTTCACACACTCCTACAGAATGGATTTCCCAGGTCCATCCTGCATCTCTGTAATTATCTCTAATTACAATACTTATTAAAACACTTGCTTTAAATGATACTCGTCATCTACCAGCAGCATATCGGCCTCTTTTCCGACACTGATAGAACCGACTCTGTCATAGACTCCTATGCTCTTTGCCGGATTTCTTGTTGCTGCAAAAATCGCATCTGCTTCCGGAATATCGAAAGACATTGCAATCTTCATGCAGTCGTACAGGCAGGTTGCGGATCCTGCGATGGTTCCGTCTGCCAGTGTTGCTTTACGGTCTTTCATAAATACTTTCTGACCGCCCAGTTCATATTCTCCATTTTCCATACCGCATGCCATCATGGAATCACTGATCAGAACGATACGTTCCGGTCCGAACATACGGAATGCTGCACGGATTGCACTGCCATGAATGTGCAGACCATCACTGATCAGCTCGGCATATACATGATTGTTGTCTGCAGCTGCTCCGATAACACCCGGTGCTCTGTGATTTAATGGCGGCATTGCATTGTACAGATGTGTTACATGATCTGCACCGGCCTCAAATGCTGCCTTTGCAGTATCATAATCTGCGATTGTATGTCCAACAGAAATATGCACTTCATCTTTGAGTTCCTTAATAAATTCTACGGAACCTTCCATCTCCGGTGCCAGAGTCACCAGTTTGATCAGTCCGCCGCTTGCCTGCTGGCATGCACGGAACGTCTCTGCGGACGGTGCCTGAATATAAGCACCATTCTGTGCTCCCTTTTTCTCCGGTGCGATAAATGGTCCTTCCATATTGATACCAATGACACGTGCTCCGTCTGCGATGCCGTCTGCTTCTTTTGCGGTCGCAAAAATATCAACCAGCATCTCTTTGGAAAGTGTCATGGATGTCGGGCAGTAAGAAGTGATACCATGTGCTTTTTCAAAACGTAAAATCTCTTTTACGCCTTCTATGTCGCAGTCACAGAAATCATGACCGCATGCACCATGGCTGTGTACATCCACAAGACCAGGAATCAGTTTGTATCCGTTTGCGTCTACCACCGTCTTATCGCTTACTTCTGCTTCCGTTGCCACGATCTTATGATCTTCTACAAAAACATCTTTTACCTGAAATGTTCCGTCTTCACAAAAAACGGATGCACCTTTAATGATCATTTAGATCACTCCCTTCTCTCTGCACAGGGACAGTGCTTCTTCATCTGCAATTACGATCACATCGTTGTGAAGCTGCAGTACAGAAGCCGGTACGCCAGGTACGATCGGTCCAAAGAAGGATTCATAAACTGCCTTTGCTTTGTTCTTTCCGCTTGCCAGCAGCAGAACTTTCTTGGCTGACATGATGTTCTTGATGCCCATGGTGTATGCATATTTCGGCACATCATCCATAGTTTCAAAAAATCTTGCGTTTGCTTTGATGGTATCTTCTTTCAGTGCTACACAGTGTGTCAGGCTCTCGAAAGCTGAACCCGGCTCGTTAAATCCGATGTGTCCGTTTCCGCCGATACCAAGCAGCTGCAGGTCGATGCCGCCAACGCTGTCGATGATCGCATTATATTTTGCACATGCAACTTTGCTGTCCGGTTCTGTTCCATCCGGTACAAAGGTACGTGCCTTGTCGATATTTACATGATCAAACAGATTTTTGTTCATGAAATAACGGTAGCTCTGATCATTGTCTCCGGAAAGTCCTTTGTATTCGTCCAGGTTTACAGAAGTTACCTGTGAAAAATCGATGTCACCTTTGTTGTACCATTCAACCAGCTGTTCGTATGCACCTACCGGTGTAGAACCTGTTGCCAGACCTAAAACAGCGTTCGGTTTCATGATAACCTGGGCAGAAATAATATTTGCTGCCTTTCTGCTCATATCCTTATAATCTTTTGCCTGATATAAAACCATATCCCTCTTCCTTTCTGATTTCAGGTTTATTCCACTTCCGCTTTTGCAAAAAAGACCGGAAGATGGAAGTTTGGCTTCTCACTGTCAATTGGTGAAAAGCTGATATAATGTTCAACAGCCGGATCTTCTGAAATTTTATAGAAATTACAGTATATCTCCTTGCCGCTGCCATCCGGTAAATAATCGCAGACTTCCTTCAGAAACTTCTCCGGAATGAGCAGGCTCATTGTCCAGTGATCCTTTTCAATCACGGAATTTACGCCTGTTTCCTTATAAACTTCATCGGAAAGGAACTGTCTTCCCTGTCTGCCAAAGCCATATTTTGCATACATGGCTCCGTTTGCATTCACTTCAAAGTTCAGATACATATCATTGTTGGTAAGTTCCTTTCCTTTTTCTGCGAATGCCAGAAACACTTCCACTGCACTGTCTTTGCAGACCATTTCATGATGCTCTGTGCATCTTGCAAGCGGATCATGCTCCTCTGTGCAAATCTGCACATAGAGTCCTTCCCCCTTCAGATACCCCATATAACCACAGGCTTTCGGAGGTGTGATCGCATGATGCCACTGCACATGGTCGATCTCAAAACGATTGCAGTTCACAATCTCTTCTTTCGAAGAAATCGTCTTAATCTTATATTCCAATGTATGTCCTCCTTCTAACGGCACGAGTACCAAAAGGGGGACACCCACTACGGCGTCCCCCTTGCAGGTCAGATTTCAGACCATTATATCAAGCTATTATTTGCACAGTTTCTTGAACTCGTCAGCTACGAACTGAACCTGAGTTCCGATGATAACCTGTACACTTGTTTTGCCTGGGCGAATCACACCAGCTGCTCCAGCTGCTTTGATTGCTTTTTCGTTTACTTTTGTAGTATCTTTCACTTCCAGACGAAGTCTTGTGATGCAGTTGTCGATAGAAGTAATGTTTTCTTTACCGCCGCATCCAGCCAGAACTGCTTTTGCAACTTCTGTGTAGTTGTTGTTAGACAGTTTGATGCTCTTTTCAGCTTCGTCAATATCATCATCTTCACGTCCCGGTGTTTTCAGGTCGAATTTTGTGATTGCAAAACGGAATACTACGTAGAATACTACAAATGCTGCAATACCCAGAGGGATGATCAGCCATGTCTTAGCTGCTGCCGGAAGGGAAGCAGAGAAGACCAGGTCAGTTAAACCAGCGGAGAAACTGAATCCGGCTCTGAATCCAAGTACAACTGTGATTACTGTGAAGATAGCGTACAGCAGAGAGTATACTACATACAGTCCAGGAGCCAGGAACATGAAACCAAATTCGAACGGCTCAGTTACACCACAAACAAATGCTGCGATTGCTGCGGAAGAAAGAAAACCGATTGCAACTTTTTTCTTGTTTGATTTTGCTGTATGAACCATAGCCAGAGCAGCACCCGGGATACCAAACATCATACATGGGAAGAATCCTGACATGTACATACCAAGGCTCCATGAAACATCTGCAGATGTTTCACCAGCCCAGAAGTGAGACAGGTCACCAAGACCGATGGTATCAAACCAGAATACGTTGTTCAGTGCGTGATGCAGACCGAACGGGATCAGCAGACGGTTGAAGAATGCGTAGATACCAGCACCTACAGCTTCCATCTTTGCGATACCTTCGCCCAGTGCAACCAGAACGCCAAACAGTACCGGCCATACGAACAGCAGAACTACGGATACAACGATAGAAACAACACCTGCTACGATAGCTACGCAACGTTTGCCGCTGAAGAATGACAGCCAATCCGGCAGCTTTGTTCCTTTGAATTTATTGTAGCAGGAAGAACCGATCACACCGGCGATGATACCGATGAATGGGTTCGCAATTTTGCTGAATGCAATGTAAGCAGTTGTACCTTCTTCAAGAGTTTTGATAACAGATACAGCACCTACAGACAGCAGAGTTGTCAGCATCAGCCAAGAAGCCAGAGCTGCAAGTCCACCTGTACCGTCGTTGTCTTCGGACATACCAACACCGATACCGATTGCAAACAGGATAGCCATGTTATCGATCAGAGCTCCACCTGCTTTCACTAAATAGAAACCAATCTGCTGTACAATACCTACTACGTCACCACCCTGCATGGTAGATGGGCAAAGAGCATATCCAAGACCCAACAGGATACCACAGATAGGAAGGCAAGCAACAGGTAACATCAAAGCTTTACCTAATTTCTGTAAGAATTTCATCATAATTACTTTTTTCCTCCTTCTCTTACTTAATGAGAATCCTCCTCCAGCTCTTTTTCCGGCTGGATTCTGCGGATATGTACGGCCAAGTAAGCCGTCTCCTCATCTGTAATTTCGTGATCATAGCGCATTTTTATATAATGCGCAATCTTCTCGCTGCACGCATATTCAACCGGGTACATTCCGGCGATCACTTTTCCGAAACCGTTATCATCATCCCCGAGCATCTGCCCCGTAAAAATGCGCTGTCCAAGAAATTTCAGATGAGTGATGAATCTGGCGTAATGAAGGCTTTCTTCCTGCAGTTCAATATTCAGATATTCACTGACGATATTGACCACGTCGCGAATGAGACAGGTGATGTTCATCGTATTGCGTACACCGGTGTCATATTCCGCATTTACGATATGAAGTGCGACGGATGCGGCCTCATCCTCATTCAACTCCACATCAAGCTTCTCCCTGACCTTGCGGATTGCATACTTCCCAACGCCAAACTCGATCGGATAAAAGGTCTTCACCTCAACCTTGAGCGGGTTGTCAAACTGCATTCCTTTCTTATACCGTTCAATTGCGAAACTGATATGATCTGTCAGAGTCAGATAAATACTCTGGTGTAACTTCAGCCCGATATTGTTCTT
>OLSN01002121.1_pt1 | contig 15229 bp, 11 predicted proteins | sample 1672411 | NCBI WGS metagenome assembly OLSN01 (sample SAMEA3136683, study PRJEB25190) | human gut metagenome | biome: human gut; feature: human-associated habitat; material: faeces | place: Austria | collected 2013 | reverse complement strand
AGAAGCGTCTGACTGGGAGTGCGGTAGCACCAGAAGCGCCGTATGTGACGCGCTGATTGCCCCGACAAGCCGTCTGTCAACCGGGGAGCATGCCGCACGCGTGCTTTACGCGAGGCAACATCGTGCGCGTTTCTGTTCCGTACAACATGCCGCTCAACATCAGACATAGGGCAGGAGAGTTCTTCCGACGCATCCGTATCGCTATTGCCGCTTTTAAGTTTGCGGCTGGCAAAGCCATCTGCATAGTCAGCCCTATGTACATTTTCGTGACGGAGACTTACAACGAGTCTTGCCAGAATAAATGCAGCCAAGCCTGCTGCAACGCCATACACGGCGCCATTCGTACCGCCGCACGCGTATCCTATGGCCCCGCCGCATACCGACAGACCGATGCCGACAGCCCAGGCAATGCTCTTCAACCTAAAACGCCTCCCGACAATTATAAAAAAAGCTCGGCTAATTTGTACGCGCAGCGGCTTCGACCGCGCTCAGGCGCTCGGCGTGCAATATGTCCTTAACGTAATCCGTATTAAGCTCATACTCCAGCCGCTCTATCGCGCTCTCCAGTACTTTTAGTCCCTTTTCATATTCCGCGCGACCCGTATCTGTCTTGAGAGTGGGCAGCAGTTTTTTCAGCCGCGCGTATGCCTGTTTTACTCGCTCAAGCACGGAATAGTATCCGCCCTGATTCCTGTGACCCTCGTCCATAGCATCCCACATGATTATGGTAAGCCCCAGCTCGTCTAGCAGATCAGCATCCATCAGTACGCGCAGTTCCATCGATAGTCCGTCGGCGGGGCGCTTCTTGTACGAATGCTGGCGTACCATTGAGCACACGGCGTTTATATCGTCCAGCTCGAAGCCGTGCTGATGCATATATGAACGGCATATGCGTTCGCCCATAATGGGATGCTCGTCGCTGTTGCGCTGGTCGTAGCCGCTGTCGTGGAATATCGCGGCGATAACAGTCAGGCGTTCGTTGCACTTTTCAGCAGCACATAGCCGCTTCACCCAGCCCACAACGCGCAATGTGTGCAAAAACCTGTCACGGAAGAAAAAGCGGTTGGCGTTAGGCGGTTCGTGCAGCTGAGTTTCGTGCAGCGTAGAGCGTACGAATTCCAGCATTTCCCGTTCGTCAGGTAATCTCTGCATAAGTCATACCCGCTCTCTTTAGTTTTTTATATTATACACCAAATGTTCGTTTTTGCCAACTGCGATATGCCTTTTTGCACCGGGGTGGAAAATTTTGAGTCAATAACTGCTTGAGATGTTCAATTGCTTAATACAACAAAAGCATTGTCAGTCCCACTAAATAGCATCAGGTCAAAACCTGATTCATCGGTCAAGTGCCTAATACATAGACTATCACAATATGACTGAACAAATTCCATGGTGAAACATAAAAAGAAGCCGTCGGAATAATCCGAACGACTTCCTTTAAGCTCATGGCATCACGCAAGCCAAACATGCGTGCAGAACCACATGAACAGCAGCATAGCGCCCCCAATAACCACAAATACGGTAAGTCCCGCCAGCGCTACCGAAAATGCGTTGCGCATACGTTCACGAAGCGACAATGGCTGCCCGTCTTCGTCATGTATGTACTGCGGTGCGGATGGCTGGGCATTGCGCCGCTGTGCGCGTCGTTCGTCTCGGCGTGCGCGCTTCTGATCTCGCTCGTACCACGGCATACCGGGCACGTTCATGTCGCATATCGTGCGCCCGTCGTCATCGTCGTATTGTCTGGGATTGCGCTTGCTCAAATCGACTGACCTCCTGAAATCACTTTACATTGTCGTACAGGTGGCAGGCAACCAAATGCCCGTCGCCCATGTCGCGCATTTCGGGAGCCTTGTTCTTGCATATCTCCATGCAGTTGCGGCAGCGCGTGTGGAACTTGCAGCCCCTGGGCGGGTTGGCAGGGGAGGGAATCGAGCCTTCCAGTATTATGCGATCCATCTTCAGCGTAGGATCGGGCATGGGTATCGCACTGAACAGCGCCTGCGTGTAGGGATGCATGGGCTTATTGAATATGACTTTCTTGGGCGCATATTCGATTATCGAGCCCAGATACATAACGCCAACCGTGTCGGATATATGCTCAACGACCGACAGATCGTGCGATATGAACAGGTAGGTAAGCCCGTACTGCTTCTGCAGGTCGCCCAGCAGGTTGATTATCTGCGCCTGTATAGACACGTCCAGTGCGGAAACTGGCTCGTCACAGACGATAAATTCCGGATTAAGCGCCAGTGCGCGCGCTATGCAGATTCTCTGGCGCTGGCCGCCCGAAAACTCATGCGGATAGCGATCCTTGTGATACTCCTGCAGGCCGCAGTTTTTCATTATGCGGCTTACATAGTCTTCGTACTCGCTGTCGGGCACGATGTGGTGCTCCTTAACAGCTTCGCCGATTATAGTGCCTACCGGCAGTCGCGGCGACAGGCTGGAGTAGGGGTCCTGGAATATCAGCTGCATACGCGGGCGGAATTTGCGCATCTGCTTGGAGTCCAGCTTGGTTATATCCGTGCCATCGAATACGACGGAGCCGTCGGTTATCTCATGCAGGCGCAGTATGGTCTTGCCAACCGTGGTCTTGCCGCAGCCGGACTCGCCAACCAGACCCATCGTAGTGCCGCGCTTTATCGAAAAGCTCACGTCATCGACGGCCTTTACATTGCCCACGACGCGACCGAACATGCCGCCCTTTATCGGGTAATACTTTTTGAGGTGACTTACCTCAAGTATGTTTTCATTGTTTGCCATTGTGTACCTCCGCGGCTACGCTGTCCCAATAGCAGGAGACAAAGTGGGTGGCCGATATCTGCTTCATAGGCGGATACGCGCCGTCACACTGCTTTACGCAGCGGTCGCACCTGTCTCGGAAATAGCAGTAGTTGGGCATGTTGATCGGGTTAGGCACCGAACCGGGTATGCTGTACAGCCGCTCAACGTCGCGATTGACCACAGGCTTGGACGCCATCAGGCCAATCGTATACGGATGCGCCGGGTGCAGGAATATATCCTCGGCCGTGCCCTTCTCAACCACGCGGCCGGCGTACATGACTACCACATAGTCGGCCATTTCCGCGATTACACCCAGATCATGTGTTATCAGCATTATCGAGGAATTGATCTGATCCTTCAGATTGCGCAGAAGGTCGAGGATCTGCGCCTGGATCGTCACGTCGAGCGCCGTGGTGGGCTCGTCGGCGATGATGAGCTTCGGGCTGCACGCAAGCGCCATGGCGATCATGACGCGCTGACGCATACCGCCGGAGAGCTCGTGCGGGAACATCTTGTAAACGCCCTCGCTGTTGGCGATGCCGACCATCTCAAGGAGTTCAATGGTGCGCGCCTTGATCTGCGCTTCGTCGTGGCCCTTTTCGTTGTGCAGGGCCAGCACCTCGTCGACCTGGTCGCCGATGCGGAACACGGGGTTCAGCGCGGTCATCGGCTCCTGGAAGATCATGGAGATGTAGTTGCCGCGTAAGTGCTGCATGACGCTGTCAGGTGCCTTCGTGACGTCGTAGGCCTTGCTGCCGAGGTTCAGGCGAATTTCGCCCTCCACGACCTGACCCTGCGGGCGCTGCAAAAGCTGCATGAGCGACAAACTCGTGACCGATTTGCCGCAGCCGGACTCGCCGACGACGCCGACAGTCTTGCCGATGGGCACGGAGAACGTGACGCCGTCGACCGACTTGACAACGCCCGTGTCGGTGAAAAAGTAGGTGTGCAGGTTGTCGAATTCGACCGCGTTGTTGGGGTCGTGCATCTCGGTCAGATACTCGGATTCGGGAACGTTCTTGCGCTTGCGCTTCTTTTCGAGCGCATTTGTGATCTTGCGGTTTTCTTTGGAAATGCGGCGGGATTCCTTTGCGGAAAGATAGCCGTCATTATGCTTCTTAGCCATTCAAATTCCCTCCTTTCTCAGCGCTTCATCTTCGGGTCGAACGCGTCGCGCAGACCGTCGCCGACGAAGTTGAAGCCGAGGACCGTCAGCATCAGGCAGATGCCGGCGGGGATCCAGATGAACCAGTAGCTCGTGAGGACGTAAGAGTTGGAAACGTCGTTCATGATGTTGCCCCAGGAGGCGAACGGGAACTTGACGCCGAGGCCGAGGAAGCTGAGCGTTGCCTCGGTGATGATGGTGGATCCGAGGCTCATCGTGCAGTTGACGATGAGCTGCGGGATGACGTTGGGGATCAGGTGGCGGAAGATGCGGCGCGAAACGCTGATGCCGCAGGCCTCCGTCGCGGTCATGAACTCCTGCTCGCGCAGAGAGAGGATCTGGCCGCGGACGAGACGGGCGATACCCGGCCAGCCGAGGAAGCCCAAGATCAACATTAAGTAGAGCATTCGGATCTGCGGGTCGACGCGCATGCCGTCCATCGCTGCGCCCAGAATGATGATGAGCGGGGTGGAGGGGATGCAGTAGAAGATATCGACGATACGCATGATGAGGTTATCGACCCAGCCGCCGAAGTAGCCGGAGACGCCGCCGAGCACCACGCCAAGCGCCGCGGAGATGATGACGACGATGAAGCCGATCATCAGCGACACGCGGCCGCCGTACATCAGGCGGGTGAGCATATCCATACCGTTTTTATCCGTACCGAGCCAGTGCGCGGAGTCGGGGAAGGAATAGGCGTCGAACACGCGGGTGGACGTGCCCTCCTTGATCGACCACTGGTACTTGGCGGGATTGTATTCGAGCTTGATCTCGCGCTCCTGACCGGCGTCGTTCACATAGGTGTACTCGGTCTCACCGTTTTCGACGGCCTGCTGCACGCGCTCTTTGAAGTCCTTGGTGATGACCGTGCCGCTGACCTTGGACTGGATGACAAAGCGGCTGATGTAGGCGATCTCCTCGCCATTCAGCATGACGCTGTCTTCATCAAGCGTATAGGTTTTGCCGCTGGCCGTAAACTCCGCTTCGCCGTTGGCGTGCGCCTTGAGGGCGTTGAAGCTGAAGTTGAAGCCGAACTTCTGGCTGGGGTCGTTCGAGCTGATGATGTCCTTATAGGCGATGGCAAGGAGTCTGCCGCCGCTCGAGACGGAGTAGAGCGAGTCGCCCTCCTCGGTCACGTCGTAGGTGACGCCCTTGTAGGAGAAGCTGTCGTCCTTGCCCATGTGCAGCGTGAGCTGCGCCTGGAGGATCGTGCCGAACTCCTGGCCGTCGGCCACGAGATAGCGGTACTCGGTGTTCTCGCTCATGGCGGCGTATTCCTTGAGCTGGATATCGTCGCGGTAGAAGACCTCGTCCTGCCCGTAGGGGCTGATGAGGCCGCCGATGAAGGAAAAAATGAACATCACGGCGAGGATCGTCAGACCCACGACCGCAAGGCGGTTGCGGAAAAAGCGCTTGGCGACCAGCGTGCCCGGGGAAAGAACCTTGACGCGGCGGTCGTCGTTGAGGGAAAGCTGCTCGGGGGAGCCGCTCTCCTGCTGATCGTTGATCTTCTTTTCTTCAGACATGGATTAGCGCCTCCTTTCTTACGCGATGCGCACGCGGGGGTCGACCACCGCGTACAGGATGTCGGAGATCAGGTTGCCCAGCAGGGTCAGGATCGCCAGGAACGTCATGTAGAACATGGAGAAGGGGATATCGCCCGCGACCATCGCATTGTACGAGATGAAGCCGATGCCGGGGATGGCGAACAGCGTCTCTGTGATGAGCGCGCCGGCAAAAAGGCCGGGCAGCGAGCCGCCGATGAACGTCACGAGCGGGATGAGCGTGTTGCGGAAGGCGTGGTGATAGATGACCTTATGCTCGGAAAGACCCTTGGCGCGGGCGGTGCGGATGTAGTCGGCGTTGAGCACCTCGAGCATGTTCGTGCGCACATAGCGCATCCACGGGCCGATGGAAATGAAGACCAGCGTCACGATGGGCAGCACCAGATGCTTTGCCATATCGAGGATCTGACCAAACTGGCTGAGGGAGTTGAAGTCACGTCCCGTCAGGCCGACAAGGTCGAACCAGCCGAGCTTGACCGAGAAGATGAGCTTTAAGAGCGTCGCGAAGAAGAACGTCGGCAGCGACATACCCAGCAGTGCGACCGTCGTGACGGTGTAGTCGGTCACGCTGTACTGCTTGGTGGCGGCCACGATGCCGAGCGGCACCGCGATGAGAAGCTCGAACACGAGCGAGATAGCGCCCATGATGAACGAGACCCAGATGACCTCGTTGAACTTCTGGATGACGGGCACGGTATACTTCCAGCTGTCGCCGAAGTTGCCGGTGCACAGGTTCTTGAGCTGGACGAAAAAGCCGGGGATGAGGCCCAGGTCCAGACCGTATTGTGCGTTGAGCTGTGCCAGCCACTCCTCATAGGGCTTGGAGCCGGGAGCCTGCGAGAGCTGCCGCGCCATATTCTCCACGTAGGAGCTGGGCATGCAGCGCATAAGCAGGTAGATGATGAATGTCACAAAAAAGAGGATCACCACCGACAGCAGCAGGCGTTTTACCAGATATTTGCGCATAGAATCCCTCCGTTTTTTGATAACGGCCGCCCCGCGCCCGGGGCCTTGTCGCCGTTTCGGGTTTGATATGTCTCTCTCTGCATATCAGCCAAATGCTCCGATGCACCGGGGCATTTGGATCATAGGCAGATGTGCCTGGGGCAGGCTACCCCGCGGCAGAAGCCGCAGGGTAGCCATGCGCCTAAGTAATGTTTTTGTGCAGCGACGGAGCTTACTGCAGGTCGAGCAGCTCAATGTCGTTGTACCAGGTCCAGTAGGTCGTGATATCAGGCGTCACGGTGTCGAGGTTGACACGCTTTGCGGAGAAGATCACGCAGTTCTGGCGCTGATAGATGGGGATCTCGACCGCCCAGTCGGCCACGATGTCAAGGCACTGCTTATACAGGGTCTTGCGGTAGGTCTGGTCGGTGGACTGACGAGCCATCATGATGAGCTCATCGAGGTCGGCATCCTTGATCCAGTAGGACTTCTCGTTGGAGCCGCCCTGGCTGTGATAGATCTGGAACATATCCGGGTCGGGCGTGGCCTGCCATGCCATGGCGAACATGTCGGCAGTACCGGCGTTGATCGCGTTGGTCATCTCGGCGAAGTTGGACATATCGGAGACGATCAGGTTGAAGCCGATCTCCTTGAGAGCGTCGGACGCGAGGGTCAGAGCCATGAAGGAGGGGTGGTCGCCCTTGCCGCTGCCGCCGACCATGACTTCAGCGTCCATGCGGCCGCCGGCGGGAGCAGCGGTGATCTTGCCGTCAGCGACGGTGTAGCCGGCAGCCTCGAAGTAGCCGAGAGCGGCCTGCTTGGCGGCGGCGTACTTGTCGTCGGTGCTCATGCCTTCGGTGTAGATGTCGTTGCCGTTGACGTCAACGGAGAAGGCGACCTTGTAGCCCTCATCGGTAACGCGCGGAGCGGCCCAGGAGGTGTCGGAGATGGGGTAGTTGATGACGTTGGCGAACTCACCGTAGTAGGAGTCGACAGCGACATCGCGGTAAACGGCGATAACCGTGGCGATGGCCTTACGCAGATCCTTGGAGGCCTCATCACCGCCGTTGCCGTCGCCGACCTTCACGCGGTTGGCGTTGAAGCCGACATAGCCGTAGCCGAGGTTGGCGACGAGGTCGGTCTGGATGGTATCGCCGGAGATCTCGCCGTTAGAGTTGGCTTCCTTGATCTGCTCGGCAGCTTCCTTGGAGTAGGAGGGGTCAGTTACGTCGATCGTGCCGGAGACAACGCCGGGGATCTTATCTTCGTCCGTCATCTCGCGCCAGATGACAGTGTCGATCTTGGGCTCGCCCTTCCAGTAGGTCGGGTTCTTCTGCAGGGTGACAGCGCCGTTGGACCAGCTCTCGAAGGTGTACGGGCCGGAGCCGATGGGGGTGGAGGTCACGGACTTGACGTGGGACAGATCGCCCTTGACAAAGCCGAACATGTTGTTGTCGTAGTCATACTTGTCAGTCTCGCCATAGTAGTGCATGGGGCACACGGTGACGGGGAGCTGATAGATGGCGGTGGCGTTGACCTCGGTGAGGGTGACGGTCATGGAGTAGTCACCGGTCTTGACGATACCGGCAACGTTGGGAGCGGACTCGCCGGTCTGGACGGCGACGGTATAGTCGGTGTAGGCGTCGCCCAGCTCAGCCTCGAGGAAGGAGGAGATGCTGGTGCCGGCGGTCTCGGCGTTGATGCCGTCATCGGAGATGTCGTAGCCGTACTTAGCAACGATGGCAGCCCAGAAGTCTTCGACGGTCGCGTCATCGGCGAGATCGAAGCCCCAGTTGCCAGCCTGCGCGGCGACGGAGTCATCAGCGGTGGCGGAACCGGAGGCGACCACGTAGTCAAGGATCTCCTGGGCGAACTTCACGCCGGCGGCGTTGAAGGCGGTCCAGTAAGCGTTGTACTGCTCTTCGGTGTAGAAGTCGTTGGCGGCGTAGGCGTCAGGACCGGCGGCGAGGATCAGGTTCTGCACAGTGTCCATACCGCTGCGATAGGCTTCCAGACCCTTGATGGGCAGGGAGTACAGCGTGGAAACGCCGTCATAAGCGGGGTCAAGCAGGACATAGTAAGAGAAGATGACATCGTCGATGGTCATTTCCTCACCGTCGGAGAACTTGACGCCCTCTTTCAGCGTGATGTTGTAGTCGACCGTGCCGTCGCTGTTTTCAACGATGTCGCAGTCGGCAATGCCCTTGTAAGTATAGTCGGTGCCGTTGTAGGGACGGACGTCGCCCTCGATGCCCTTGAGGACGACAGAGCCCTCGCGGTCGACGAGAAACAGACCGTCGAAGACCATACCCATGACCTGATTTTCATAGTCATTGGTATAGAAGAAGGGGGAGAACTTACCGTCGAAGTTCTGCGTGCCGACAACAAGCGTCTTGCCGTCGGTCTGGCCGTCGTCCGTCTTCTTGTCGCCGCAGCCGGCCAGAAGACCAAGACACATGACCAGAGAAAGGATCAGTGCAAGTGTTCTTTTCATTGAATCTACTCCTTTATAAATTTTTGCCAAACGGGTCGCCCCGTGCAGCACAAAGTAAGGTGCCCGCGCGTATACACGCGCGGAAAGGGGAGTGCGCCTCCTATGGACATCTGTGCGCCGAAAAACAGCGCGTAGAATTTTTTTGATTATAGCATGAAAGGATGCACATTGTACAGAGTAAAATCTTAGAAGTTATTTTTTTTAGGCAATTTGTCCCATTCTGCCTGCATAATTTCGGCGCGCAGAACAAGGACACTCAGTAGGGCTATCAGCTTCAGCAGGACATAGAGCAGCGCGAAAAACGTCTGTCCTGCGTGGTCATTGACGAAAAAGAAGATCAATTCGCACACGATGCCGAGAAGAGAAAAGACCGCCGTGACCGCCGTTCGCACGGGCAGAACGGCCACGCTTTTTTTGTAGTTGTACTCGCGCACCGTGCTCCAGTCCGTGCCGAGCTTTGCAAGCGCCCAGATGACGCTCGCCGCGCCCAGAAACTCGCCGAGGTAGGGGAGCAGAACGTAAAAACAGTTCTGCATCCCCGGCGCAGGAATGCACCCGCCCGCGGCGACCGCAACGGTCAGAATGGCTGCCATTCCCCACACGGCGCGCTTAGATCTGCGCTGCTTTGCATCATCGTTTTGGCAGGCGTAGAGTGCCCCGTCGTAAACATATTCGCCCGCGATGTTCAGATGAAAGTCGTTCAGGTGCTCGCGGCGGTTGTGTTTTTTGTGCTGTTCACCCATTATTCGATGCCCGTGAGGTCAAAGTCCGCGAGCGCCTTCTCCGCCTCGGCGCACACGCCGCGAAGGCACGCTTCGTCAAACGGACTTTCAAGGCCGGCGTTTTTGAGAAGATCGGTGAACGTCCGGCTGCCGCCCTGCACGGTGTAGGCCATGTAGTGCTGCCAGGCGTTTTTGACATCCTTGCGGATCATCGCCCAGAATTCGAGCGCCACGGTCTGGGCAAGGCAGTAGTCAATATAATAGAAGGGGCTCGAATAGATGTGGTGCTGGCGCTGCCAGCCCATGCCCTCAGAGTAGAACGGAATCTCGCCGTCGAGCTTCATCCACGGCATATAGACGCCGAGCAGCTCCTTCCAAACGGCGTGGCGCTCGGCGGGCGTCATCTCGGGCTTTTCATACACGATGTGCTGGAAGTGGTCGACCATCGTGCCGTAGGGGATGAACGTCAGCGCGCCGGAGAGGTGGCTGAGGAACTTCTTCGCGTCGGGACCGAAAAAGCCGTCCGCCCATGGCTCGGCGAAGAATTCCATAGACATCGAGTGGACCTCGCAGGCCTCCATGCTCGGCCAGATGTAGTCGATGGGGATACGCTTGCGGTTCGTCCAGGCCTCGAAGGCGTGACCGGCCTCGTGCGTCACGACCTCGACGTCGTGCTGCGTGCCGTTGAAGTTGGCAAAAATGAACGGCACCTGATAGTCCATGATGCTCGTGCAGTAGCCGCCCGCCTGCTTGCCCTCGGTCGAGAGCACGTCGAGCAGCTCGTCGCGCAGCATCGTTTCGAAGAACTCCTTCGTCTCGGGCGAAAGCTCGCTGTAGAACTTCATACCCTGGGCGAGAATGTCGTCCGGCGTGCCCGCGGGGCGGGGATTGCCGGAACGGAATTCGAGCGCGTTGTCGGCAAAGCTCATCGGATACTGCTTGCCCAGGCGCCTGGCCTGCTCGCGGTACACCTTGTCCGCCACGGGGACGAGATACTTGACGACCGCCTCGCGGAACTTCTCCACGTCGTCTTTCGTATAGCAGTTGCGGCCCATGCGGTAGTAGCCGAGCGTGGTATAGCCCTCGTAGCCGAGCTTTTTGCCCATCGCGTCGCGCAGATGCACGAGCTTGTCGTAGAGCTCGTCGAATTTTGCCTGATTGTCCTTGTACCACTGGCCCTCGGCTTTCCACGCGGCAAGGCGCTTTTCATCGTCAGCGCAGGTCTTGAACGGGGAGAGCTGCGAGAGCGTGTAGACCTTGCCCTCGAACGGGATCTGCGCCGAGGCGAGCAGCTTTTCATACTCCTGTGTCAGGTCGTTTTCCTGCTGCAATTCAGGAATGATGGCGGGGGAGAAGGTCTTGAGCGCGATCTCGGCGTTGACGAACATCAGATCGCCGTATTCCTTTTCAAAGTCCGCGCGGAACGGGCTTTCGAGCATCGCCGCCGTCCACGCCTGATTGTATTCCTCCAGCTCAGGGTTGAAGTTGTTCCAGAATTTTTCCTCGCCGTCGTAGAATTCGTCGCGTGTGTCGATCGAGTGGCGGATGCTCGCGAGCGTCGCGGCGGTGGAGATGTGGCTCATCAGCTCCTGCTGCGAAAGGAACACCTTGCGCGCTTCCTCATAGCTCTTGGCGGCCTTGAGTTCCGCCGTCAGCGCGGAAAGGCGCTGCTTGCTCGCCGCGGGATCGGGGCGGGTGTAGGTCATTTCGGAAAATTTCATGTTGTTTCCTCCATCAAATTTTTATTGTTACATTTCTTATTCTTGCCGGTTATAGATCGCGGACACGTCCCTGCGTCCGCCGCCGATGACGACGACCGCCGCGGCCGCCGTGACGAGCATGAAGCCCGTCAGCACGCCGCGCACGGGGAGAAACGCCACCAGCGCGCCCGCGAGCAGATTGCCCGTGAAGCTGCCGACGGTGTTGAGCATGTTGAACGCGCCGTTGAAGCGGCCCTTTTTCTCGTCGGGCACGTAGCTCTGCGTGGCGGAGATGCGGATGGTGTAGCTCGTCACGCCGAGGATACCCGTTAAAAAGCACGAGACCATCATCACCGGCAGCGGGCAGTAGAGATAGAAGCCCTCACACAGCGAGATGACGACATAAACCATCAGGGCAATGGAATACTTATGCTGCACAGGCAGCTTGATTTTATAATGGATGCCGCCGCCGATGGCGCGGCCGAAGATCGCCATGCCCCAGACGAGCATATAGATGTATTCGCCGTTATCGAATGTCGACTTGAAGTACGGCAGCGTGATGACCTGCGACGCGCCCGAGGCCAGCATGCTGAATGTGAAATAGATGGCCACGCGCAGAAGCCCCTTTTCACCCATCAGATAGCGAAAGCCTTCTTTGATGTCGCGCAGGAGCTGGCGGCCCGAGGAATGCTGCTCTTCGAGCGCGAGCGCGGCACGCTGCTTTTCGATGTAGTGTTCCTCGGCGCGGATCTGCGTCTCCGCCGTCGCGGCGATGAAGAAGCACAGCGCGTTGATGCCGAGCAGCGGCGCAATACCGAAGAGATTATAAAAGTACGTTGCGATCGGGATGATGAGCGCCGAGAGCGTCTCCAGCACGCTCGCGATGGAGTAGGCCTTGGAGTAGTTCCCCTCAGAGATCAGCAGGGGATAGAAGCTGTCGTAGGCGACATAGTAGATGCTGTTGATCGAGCCGATGATAAAGCAGAAGAGCGCGAGCATCAGAAAGCTGAACCAGCCGCGGCTCAGGATCAGCGCAGCGACAAGGTAGACCCCGGAGGAAAGGAAGTCCAGCGTGTAGATCGTCTTCTTGCGCGAAAAGCGGTCGAGGATCGCGCCCGAGAAGATCGGCATGACGATCTGCGGCAGCGTAAATGTCGCAATATAGATGGCATAGAGCAGGTTCGAGCCCGTGTAATCCAGTACGAGCAGGCTCAGCGCGAAGCCGGACATCGAATTGCCCAGCATCGAGATCACGCTGCCCAATGTGATGATAGTGAAATCCCGCGTCCACAGCGGTGAGACCGGAGCTGGCGCGGGAGAAGAGGATTCGTTCATAGAAATAGCCTCCTTCCGGCTTAAGAGCGCAAACAAAAGCCCGCTCGATGCGGGAGGGGGGACGGAAATCAACTGTATTATAAAGGATTTCGATAAAAGAATCAACTATAATTCCACCAAATATGGACAAATGCACAAATGCTGCCCCTGCTTTGTGCGGCACAGAGGGAGTGTCCGCTTGCCGAGAAGCATGACGTGTGCTATAATACCGCCAAACGAAAATAAACTGTGGAGGACATCACCATGCAACATGCACCGGCAAGAGAACTGCTGCATTTTATCAAAAATAGCCCCACCTGCTACCATGTGACCGAGAACATCCGCCAAAAGCTCCTCGCAAACGGCTATACCGAGCTTTCCGAACGCGAACGCTGGGAGGTAGCCCCCGGCGGGAAGTATTTCGTCCGCCGCAACGGCTCGAGCACCATCGCCTTCCGCGTGCCGGAGATGATCGACGGCGGCTTCGCCATGGCTGCGGCGCACTCCGACTCGCCAGCGTTCCGTTTAAAAGAGCATCCCGACCGCCGCAGCGCGCATTATGTCCAGCTCTCGACCGAAAAATACGGCGGCATGCTGATGTCCACGTGGTTCGACCGCCCACTCTCCGTCGCGGGCCGCGTCTTCGTGCGCGCAAACGGCGAGATCGTCGAAAAACTCGTGAGCGTCGACCGCGACCTGCTCGTCATTCCCAATGTCGCCATCCACATGAACCGCACGGCGAACGACGGCATGAAGTACCTCCCGAATATCGACACTCTGCCGCTGCTCGGCGGTAAAGACAGCGGCGGCATCCTGCCCATCGTCGCCAAAGCCGCGGACGTTGCAGAAAACGACATCCTCGGCAGCGACCTGTTCCTCTACTGCCGCGGCGAGGGGACGCTGCTTGGCGAGAACGAGGAGTACATCCTTTCTCCCAAGCTCGACGATCTCGAGTGCGCCTGCGGCTGCCTCGAGGGCTTCCTTGCGGCGAAGGAGAGCGGAAATATCGCCGTCTGCTGCATTTTCGACAATGAAGAGGTCGGCTCGTCCACCAAGCAGGGTGCGGGCTCGACGTTCCTGCGCGACACGCTGCGCCGCATCGCCCTGTGCCTCGGAAAGGACGAGCAGGAGCTCCAGATGATGCTCGCGCGCAGCTTCCTCGTCTCGGCGGACAACGCGCACGCCCAGCACCCCAACCACGGTGAATACGCCGACCCCGACAACTGCCCGTATATGAACGAGGGCGTCGTCATCAAGTTCAACGCCAATCAGCGCTACGCGACCGATGGCCGCTCCTGCGCTATTTTCCGCGCCGTGTGCGAAAACGCGGGCGTTCCCACGCAGGTCATGTCCAACCGCTCCGACCTTCCCGGCGGCTCGACGCTCGGTTCGATCTCCGATACGCTCGTGCCGGTCAGCACGGTGGACATCGGCCTGCCCCAGCTCGCGATGCACTCTTCGTGGGAGACCGCGGGCGTGCAGGACTATGAATTCCTGATCCGCGCGATGACGGAGTATTTCGGCAGCGCACTGTAAGAGACCTGCCGAAACGGTAGACAAAAGCACGGAAACATGCTAAAATAAAACGATTTTTGATCAAATACGCTTTCAACGACAGAAAGGAAATATATCATGGACGTTAAGGAAATTCTCAAGCACGTTGACCATACCCTCCTCAAGCAGACCGCCACCTGGGAGGACATCAAGCAGATCTGTGACGACGGCATCAAATACGGCTGCGCGAGCGTCTGCATCCCGCAGACCTATGTGAATCACGCCGCGCACTACGTCGCCGAGCAGCAGCACTATGGCTTCGGCCAGCTGCCCATCTGCACGGTCATCGGCTTCCCCAACGGCTACACGCCCAGCGGCATCAAGTGCATGGAGGCCGAGTCCGCCGTCGCCGACGGCGCGACCGAGATCGACATGGTCATCAACCTCGGCTGGGTCAAGGAAGGCCAGTACGATAAAATCTTGCAGGAGATCAATTCCGTGAAGATCTCCTGCCACGGCAACATCCTCAAGGTCATCATCGAGACCTGTATGCTCACGGACGAGGAGAAGATCAAGCTCTGCGAGGTCGTGTCCAACTCCGCGGCGGACTATATCAAGACCTCCACCGGCTTCGGCGGGGGCGGCGCGACGCGTGAGGACGTAGCGCTCATGGCGGCGCACATGACGAACGGCAAGAAGATCAAGGCCGCCGGCGGCATCGCCAATTTGCAGGACGCGGAGGACTTCCTCAAGCTCGGCGCGGACCGTCTCGGCACCAGCCGCATCGTCAAGGCCGTCAAGGCGATGGAGAAAGGAGAATAAGCCATGCCCACCCCTCATAACAATGCCCAAAACGGCGATTTCGCCAAGACCGTGCTCATGCCCGGCGACCCCCTCCGCGCGAAGTTCATCGCGGAGACCTTTCTGGAAAATCCGCAGCTTGTCAACAACGTCCGCGGTGTACAGGGCTACACCGGCACCTACAAGGGCGTGCGCGTGAGCGTGATGGCGAGCGGCATGGGCATCCCGTCCATCGCCATCTA
>OLSN01002110.1_pt1 | contig 15295 bp, 9 predicted proteins | sample 1672411 | NCBI WGS metagenome assembly OLSN01 (sample SAMEA3136683, study PRJEB25190) | human gut metagenome | biome: human gut; feature: human-associated habitat; material: faeces | place: Austria | collected 2013 | reverse complement strand
TGATCCTCCTCGGCGCCGAGGTCGATGAACAGATCAATGACCTCGTCAACGACTTCTGCGGGGCGCGCGTTGGGTCTGTCGACCTTATTGATAACAACGAGGACTTTCTTCTTGAGCGCAAGAGCCTTTTTGAGGACGAAGCGCGTCTGGGGCATGCAGCCCTCGAACGCATCGACGAGCAGAAGCACGCCGTCGACCATCATGAGTATACGCTCGACCTCGCCGCCGAAGTCGGCATGGCCGGGAGTGTCAACGATGTTGATTTTCACGCCGTTATAGTGGACGGCGGTATTCTTTGAAAGTATTGTTATTCCGCGCTCACGCTCAAGGTCGTTTGAGTCCATGACCCTGTCCTGAACCTGCTCATTGGCTCTGAATATGCCGCTCTGCTTGAGCATCTCGTCGACGAGGGTAGTCTTGCCGTGGTCGACGTGCGCTATTATGGCTATATTTCTTACGTCTTCTCTCTTTGCCAAAAGAATTCACCCATTCCTGAAAAATTTGTGATGATAAAAGTTGAAAGCGGTCTGCGGATGGTCGTTTTTCCGTCAGCGCGCACAAAAACAAGAGCGCATCTTTGTGCGTCCTGACGAAAAAACCCCCGTCAAACGACCGCACCGCCGCCAAATACGGCAGAAATATAAAAGCTTCTAAAAAGCACTATTTCGGCGGAACATAAAAGTTCCGCCGAAAATGAGTGTATGTTTTGATTATTCGCCCTTCATCTCAAGGAGCTTGACCTTGCCCTCATAGGAAGCAACGCTGACCTTGATGGAATCGGTGATAGCAGCCTTGATGTCGTCCTCGGTAACACCGAGCTCTTTGTAAGCATAATCAGTGGGCATGAAGAGATCGAGATCCATGATATCCGGAAGACCCATGGGATTGATACCGCTGTCGATGCCCTTCTCGGCATACTCCTTGACGACGCCCTTGAGTCCCATTCTCATCATCCACGGCGGGATGCCGATGATCTTTCTGTTATCGCCCATGCCTCTTGCGGCGTAGACTATCTTGAGGAACGGAGCCCACTTCATGTTGTAGCAGCTGATGGGCCATGCCTTTGCACCGGTGCTGCGCTCAGCCGCGCCGACGATGGACTCACCGACCTGGCGGACTGTAAGCATTGCTGTACCGCCTCTGGGATAGAGGGTGCAGGGAAGCTTATCCATTCTCTTGATCTGCTCGATAAGGATAACCCAAACGGGCTTTCTGCCAGGCTGAGTGCCGAAGATGTAGGGCAGCTCAAGAACGGCAACATCGAAGTTGTCATCAGCATAGGAGAAAGCGACGTTCTCCTGGTCGATACGGCTTCTGATATAGGGGTGCTTCTCGCAGAGCTTCATATCCGGACGCTCTTTGGCAAGGTAGGAGAAATAAGAGCCGAGGATAACGGCCTTCTTGTAACCGAGCTCCTTGCAGATGGGAAGAAGTCTCTTGAGCGGAGCGATGTTGTACTTGTAGTAAGCATCGTAAACGGGTGCGGGGAATTCGACTCTCTCGTCGACGCCTGCGGCGAAAACGAAGCAGTCGCAGCCGGCCATAAGCTCTCTGATCTCATCGTCGGTCTTCTCGTAGATATTGCACATTACGATCTCCATCTCCTCGGGGATGGGAGCTCCTTCGGGAAGGGGCGGAAGAGCAACAGACTTAACGCTGTGGCCTCTGTCAATGAAAATACGCGCTGCGGCGCTGCCGAGAAGGCCGGTGCCGCCAATCATAAATACCTTCATTTTGTTTACCTCCAATTTATTTGCATTAGCTTTTTTATTATACTTTTTATATCGGTAATAGTCAAGCGATAAACGACAAAAAAGTGTACTAAAGTACAAAAATTTCCGACGCTTTCTTTGTGTAAAAAATCATCGCTCCTGAATTTCCTTGCCGCTCAGGTGCTCTATATCTATTTCATACATCCGCACGGCATTTCCCGAAGCGGCGATTTCCTCGTCCGCAAGGCGCTCGTCGGGATAATATTTCATTGCAAGGCGTTTGACCAGAATCAGTGTCTGAGCGCGGTCTTCAATGACGCGGCACCTGCCGAACGCGACGGCGCTGCGCATGAACGGCGCCCATACCTCTTCACGGATAATCTCATCCCCGTAAGCCGTGAAGCACACTTTATCGCATTTATTTATCGAGTCCGCCTTGTGACACGCTTTTGCGCCGTGGAAATATATCTTTCCCGCCTCTTCGTCATAGAGATAGTTTATCGGTATCGCATATGGATATCCGCCGTCGCCGTTGACTGCGAGCACTCCGCGGCGGGCAGAGCGCAAAATTTCTTTTGTCGCTTCTTCGCCGAGAGCGTTTTTAATTCTGCGAACAGGTCTGAACATAATATCGTCTCCGGTGATTTTTGAATTTATTGTAGCAGAAACGCGCGTGAAAATCTATAGAGAAACGCCCGAAGAGCGTCTGAACTCTCCGGGCGTCTTTATAGTTTTATATCAGAGAGCTGTTATCAGTCCTCTTTTTTCCTCTTTGCAGAGCATCCGATAACGAATGCCGCGCCTGCGAATGCAATGAGCATTACGGGAGCTGCCGCACCGGTGTTCGGCACTTTGCTGTCGCCCTCGGGCTTATTGGTCTCGGGCTTCGTCGAGGGGACTATCGGGCTCGCGGGATCGGAGGGATCGAGCGGCTCGCTCGGATTCGACGGGTCTGATGGCTCTTCCGGCTTCTCGGGCTTTCCGGGCCAATGGGGCAGACCGGGGATTTCGGGAAGCTCAGGCAGGTCGGGAAGACCGGGCTTCTCGGGCTTCTCGGGCTTTTCGGGATTCTCGGGCTCTTCCTTCTCTGCCTTTGAGAGCGCGAAGGAGTCGATTCTCGTTGCGCCGTCCTTTGCCTCATCGTCGAGCATATAAGCGTCGAAGTAGAGCTTGCTGCCGTCAACGGTTATTGCGGAGAACACCGCGTTGTCCGCATCGTAGATAGCCTCGGCTCTCGGGAAGAGCTTGTCGGTATCCTTGACATCCTTGGTCTGGTAGTCCTTGACACCTGCGCATGCGCTGATGACATAGACGGTGCCCTCGGGATTGAGCTTTGCGGTGTACTCTCTGCCGCCGAAGGTTATCTTCTGCTCCTCAGCCTTGACAACTTTATTGTTGTCCATGACATCGGTGCGCAGATAGACATGATCGTGACCCTGGAGGACGATATCGATGCCGAGGTCGGGCATGAGTCCGCAGAGCTGCTTGCGCATAGCCTTGACATCCTTGTCATCATAGTGCGAGCCATTGGAATAGAGCGCCTTGTGGAGAACGACTATCTTCCACTGAGCGTCGCTTGCCTGGGCGTCCGCCTTGAGCCATGCGAGCTGATCGTCGCTGAGCGCCTTATCCTCGCTGAGGTTGTTGGTGTTGAGGACGATGAAGTGAGCGTTGTTGTAATCATAGGAATAGAACACGCCGCTCTCTCTGTCCTGATCGACTGTCTTGGGCAGGACAAAGTTCTGGTCGAGCATATATCCGCTCTTCTCGTGGTTGCCCGCTGCGGGCATGATAGCGGTGTTCTTGATATTCTCAGAGGCATTGAAGAACCACTGCCACTGCTTGAAGTGCTTGGTGTAATCGACCTGGTCGCCCGCGCTGGCAAAGAACTTGCCCTCGGGGAACATCCTGAGCGCGGTATCGACTACCTTGCCCCATGTGCCATACTGAATAGCGTTCTGCGACTGCTCGTCGCTGACATGGAAGAAGGTGAAGGAATCGGAATCGTCCGCGGTCTCGATTATACCCGTACCGCTCCACCAGCCGTACTTTGCATCGCCGACTCTGTAGCAATACTTTGTGCCGGGCTCGAGGCCGGTTATGGTCGCGGTGTGGCGGTTGACATTGATGCCGTAGGAGATGAAGCCGATAATGCCGAGATCGACACCGGGATACTCTCTCTTGACGAGCTCGGAGGTCGTGCTGACCTTGACTCCCTTGGGAAGCTTATCAGTAAAGGTCGGATTCTCCGAATACTCGGCTATCTGAATGTCGGAATTTTTGAGGCTGTACTTTGTATACCAGTTGATGCTTCTCTCGGTCGATGCGTCGCCGGTGAAAGTTGTGCCTATATTTGAGGGCAGGCGCATATTGTCCTGCGTTACCTCGGGCTCGACGGGACCGTCATAAACGAGGGTCACATCGAGGTCGGACTTCTCGGCAGGATTCGTATCCTCAACGAGGCTGCGAAGCATTCTGCCGATAGTGTAGCCGATGCTGTCATACTGGCTCTGAGTCATATACTCATCCATGACGACGGTGTTGAGTATATTGCGCAGGCTGCTGTACTTCTCGGGCAGGAGATTGAGCACGCTGTAGATAACGTTCTCATAGCTCGGATTGCCGCGGAAGATTATATTCATGAAGATGTCGGTCATAACGCCCATGGGGCTTGTGACCGTGCCGGCGGGGAAGAGCTTGCCGGGGTTAAACTGGAGGGTCGAAAGGATCTCACCCTCGACGACATCGTTGAGCAGGGTGTCGATAAGGAAGTTGATGAGTTCCTTTGCGCCGTCTCTGTTCTCGAAGTAATCAAGAACATCGTTCATGAACTTGTCGTCGCTGATATCCTCGTTGGCGTTGTAAAGAGTGTAAAGAACGGTGTAAGCGGCATCCTCAAAGGTGCCCTTCTCGTTCTTGCTCTCCATGCCCATAGCCTCATAGAACTTTGTGCATTTATAGTCAGAGACCTGATAGTTGAGAGCCTTTGTGACTACGCCGTCAATGACCTCCATAACACGGTCGGGGTTATTGATATAAGCCTCGTCGACCTGCGCGCACAGATCCTTGATGAAGCTCATAATGTTGCTGCTGACCGTAAATATCTCGACGCTGCCGACCTCGAAGCCGTTCGTGCCGAGCGCGTCGATGATTATCTTTTCAAGGTCGATTCCCGAAGCCTCGAGATATGCATAGAGTCCGCCAGCCTCCTGAATGTCCTCGAAGATGCCGGAAAGGGCATTGTCGATCGAGGTCATAGCGAAGTTGTGGAGATCGCCGGGGCCATAGGTCTTGAAGAACGAGAAGCTGTTCTTATAGGGCTGGGCATAAGTCTTAGACGTACCGTTGGGGAAGTTTACAACAATGGGGCCGTCCTCGTCAATGTCGTGGGACTTCGCATCGCAGATTATCTTGCCGTCCTGAGTGTTGTCAAAGGTGACGGTTCTGAACTTGTTCGGGAAGCCCGAAAGAGATGTGGTCTCGATATCATAGAGAGTCTCGCCGTTGTCGCTGACATGGGAGGCTATATCGGGAGTGTGGAGATGTCCGCTGAAGGTGAAGTGCATACCTGCGTCTGCGAGAGTCTCGGCGCACTCCATCCAATCGTCGAGCACGAAAGCGAAGAACAGCTCAGGCTCGATGGTCATGTGCGGCGCGAAGTTGTGGTGACCCATGCCGATGATGGTCTCGCCGTTCTTCTTCGCCTTTTCGCACTGCTTGAGCACCCACTGCATGAGCTCGGGGGTGATGCTGCCCGCGGTCTCCTGAACATCGTCGCCCTTGGCGGTGACATCGGACGAATACTTGTTGGTATCCATGACGATGAGTCTGTAGCCGCCCTTGAGGCCTATAGCGTAGGAGAGCTGACCCGCCTGACCTGTGGTGGGGGTGAAGACATCTTCTTTTTCGTCCGTCACAAGGTCGCGTCCGAGATTCTTATAGATCTCGCGGAACGCCTCAGGAGAGGTGACTTCGCCGGACTCTTTGACGCCGTTTTTGAATGTAACGCCGTTATAGTTGTTGACATCGTGGTTGCCGTTTACAACGATGACCTGTATTCCGCTCTCCTTTTCAAAGGCTTCGAGCTTTGCGGCAAGAGCCTTGTGGCCTGCAAGCTCGCCGTTGAGGGTCAAGTCGCCGGGCAGGAACACATAGTCGCTCTTCTCCTCAGCGGCCTTGTCGAGAGCCGCTGTCAGGAGCGCGTCAACCTCGTTGTGCTGACGGGAGCCTTTGTCGTTCCATTCGTTGTAGGCTTCGCTGAATCCGTTCTTTGTGTCCCCGGTTCCTTTTTCGGAATCAGCAAAATAGTGAATGTCGGAGATGGATGTGACTTTGAGCTTGCCCTTCTCGGTCTGCGCAAAGGCACTGAAAACTCCGGTCGGGAGGGCGGCAAGGACGAGGGTCATGCAGACTATAACTGCAATGATGCGTCTTGCCAGTCTTCCTTTGTTTTTCATTTCGTTTCCTCCTTTTTTCTGGTTTTATATTAAATAAAAACGAAAATGCTTAATCCTCCGAGCCGTCCGTCTGCTCGGCTATGCCGAGATATGCGTCCGCCTCCGCGGCGTCCATGCTCTCGATTCCCTTGAGCTTGCCCGCCATGATACGGTTTCTGTCCTGCGCGGCAACAAGGGTGCGCCCCGCCTCGTCTATCTTTTTCTTCGCCTTGTCGAGCACATCGCCGAACTTTTCATACTGCGCCTTGGCGACGGAGAGCAGACGGCGGACTTCGTTCGCCTTCTCGTTTATCGCCACGGCTCTGAAGCCCATGGAGAGAGAATTGAGAAGCGCTGTTATTGTAGTCGGTCCCGCTATCATAATGTTATATTCGCGCTGGATGCGCTCGGCTATTCCTGTGCGCGAGGACGCGATTTCGGCGTAGAGTCCCTCGGTCGCGAGATACATTATCGCAAACGGGGTCGTCGCCGGAACATTTATGTATTTGGTGACGAGCTTCGCCTCGCTCAGGACTCTGTCCTCAAGAGCCTTGCGCGCCTTGGCGACTTCTTCGGCGTCCGCGCTGTCCGCGGCGGAGCAGAGGCGCACATAGTCCTCCATCGGGAACTTCGAGTCAACGGGGAGATAAGCGTCCGCGCCGCCGTCGCCGGCAGGAATGCGTATAGCAAATTCAACGCGCTCGGAGCTGCCCGGGCGGGTGGCGAAGTTTTTCTCGTACATATTAGGTATCGTCTGGTCGAGTATGCCCTCGAGCTGGACTTCCGCCCATGTGCCGCGCGCCTTGACATTCGTCAGCACGCGGTTGAGATTCGTGACATTTGTTGTAACACCGGTCGAGAGCTCTTTCATCTCGCCGAGCGATTTGTAGACATTTTCGAGCTGCTCGGAAACGGTCTTGAACGAGCTGTCGAGTCTGGTAGTGAGGGTCGAGGAGAGCTTCTCGTCGACGGTTGCGCGCATCTCATCGAGCTTTTTCTCGTTGCTCTGCTGCATTTTTTCTATCGACTCTGCAATAATTCTCGACTGTCTGTCGTTTTGTTCTATGTTATTGCGGCGGATAGTGTCGAGCGACTTCGAGAACATATCCGTCAGCAGCTGCTGATGCTTGAAATTCGCCTCGGTCATGAGTGCAAGGCGCTCGTTCATCTTATCGAGCGATTCGGTAAGTTCGGAGCGCATGTCCTTCTGATTGCCGGCACTTTCTCTGCGGCTGCGCTCGAACTCGTCGCGCAGCTGACCCTCGAGCGAGCTGACTTTATGCTCAAGCTCCTTTATCTGCCCGTCCTGCGCGGAGGGGCGGTTGAGCTTCATTATAATGATCACAAGCAGCACGGCGCAGACAGCCGAAAGAGCCGCCGCGATATATAAAGCAGCGTTCATAATTCCAATCTCCAAAATCTGTAAGATATGATAAAGAATTGTAACAGATTTTTAAAAAAATTGCAACATTTATACAGATATATTTTTAAACAATAAAAATCTTTTGAATAATATTATATCCACCGGATAATCTTTGCAATTAACGGTTGATAACGGGAGTGGTTTTATGCTACTATATAATGTATCTGAAAGGGACTGCGCGCCCCAAAAAAATTATGCTTCAGACTGCCCGCAGAATTTGTATAAATACGCCGGCGTTTTCGATATACGGAGGAAAAGCATGAAAAAAATTACGAGAATAGCTTCAATATTTCTTTCGCTCGCGCTGATATTCACAGCCGCCGCCTGCGGCAAGGACGGCTCGGGCGCGGCGCTGAGCTATCCGATAGCAGCTCAGCCGGAGTGTCTCGACCCGCAGATAGCGCAGGGCGCGGAGGCAAAGACCGTCGTGCTCAACTGCTTCGATGGACTTGTCCGCAAGGACGCAGAGGGCAAGTATTCTCCCGCCGCGGCGACGAGCTGGAGCTATGACGCATCCTCCCTCACCTATACTTTCAAGCTCCGCGAGGACGCACGCTGGGTCATAATGAAAAAGGCATTCAAGCCGATCCTCGGCGACAACATAGACAAGACCTTCGACTCCCGCGTTACAGCGGCTGATTTCGTTTTCGCGCTCAGGCGCGCGGTAGCCCCCGCAACGGGTGCGCCCGAAGCGCTGAGCCTCGGCGTCATAAAGAACGCAAAGAACATAATAAACGGCAAGATGTCCTCCGACAAGCTCGGCGTGCAGGCGGTCGGCGACTTTGAACTGCGCATAACGCTCGAAAGTGCTACGGACGAGTCGGTTTTTCTCGATCTGCTGACAAAGGCAATATGCATGCCCTGCAACGAGACCTTCTTCAACGCGACCAAAGGGCGTTACGGACTCGACTACTCGACGCTCCTGTGCAACGGTCCGTTCTATCTCTCCTATTGGCTGCACGACTCCGCTTTGACTATAAAAAATAACGATGATTACACCGGACCTTTCCCGGCGAAGCCCGCGAGCGTGTCGCTCGTAATCGACGGCGACAGCAAGCAAAGGCTCAAATCCCTGCTCGACGGAACTTACTGCGCCGCCCAGCTCGGCACGACTGCGCCCGATTCGTCCGATCTCTCCGTCACCAAGAGCTACGACACTGTTTGGGCTCTGTGTTTTAACTGCTCCGACGTGTCGCTCTCCAACGTGTCGCTGCGCCGCGCGCTCTGCACGGCGGTTGACTACAACTCGCTGACGCTCGAGAGCGAGGATATGCAGAAAACTTATTCGATAATTCCGCCCGCCTGCTCCGTCGGTGAGGGAGCGGATCTTGGCAGCGAGCCGGTAAGCATTCTCGGCTACGATATGAACAGATCCGCCGGATACTGGACTCAGGCGCAGAAAGATCTCACAGGCAAGCTGAACCTTGAGGTAATCTGCCTGCCCGAGCACGAAAACGCCATGCGCCGCATGATACAGGGCTGGCAAAAAGTATTCGGTCTGAGCGTCAATTTCACTGTCACCGCACTCGACAGCGCGACTCTTTCCTCGCGCGTGCAGGACGGCGACTATCAGATAGCCCTGACCTCCATGTCCGCGGGCATAACGGACGCTGCAGGTTTCCTTTCTACGCTCACCTCGCAGGGGACGAATAATATAGTCAGACTCAGCGACGCGCAGTTTGACGCGTCCGTCAAGAACCTCAAGGCGCTGAGCGGCGCAGGACTCGTCAAGGCTTGCCGCAGCGCGGAGGGCAGACTGCTCTCGCTCGGCGCTGTGCTCCCGATGTTCATAACCCCGAGCTATTTTGCAACGGCGAAGGGCGTCAACGGCCTGAGCGTTGACCCCGAGAGCTCGGCGGTCGATTTTGTTTTCGTAACGGCAAAGGACTGACAAGATGAAAAAGGAAAATAAACTCAGATATATACTCCCCGAAAATCGGACGGTGCGCATTGTGCTCGCCGTCTTTTTCTGGTTATTGGCGGCGGCGTGTGCCGGATGCATATTCTGGCTTTCGAGCAAAGACGGCAACCAGTCGCAAAATATGAGTGACAGTGTGCGCGGAATTTTAGCCAAAATTCTCGGCTCGCCGCTCGGCAGCTTTATTGTGCGAAAATTCGCGCATTTCTTTGAATATGCGGCGCTCGGATTTCTTATCGGCTGCGCGTTTTTCCTCAGCCGCAGGCGTTTTTCGCCTGTTGTCTCAGTCATTTGCAGCGCCATTTATTCAGTCAGCGACGAGATACACCAGTATTTTGTCCCCGGCCGCGCCTGCCGCATTTTCGATGTCGGAGTCGACACCCTCGGTGCGCTGACGGGTACACTCATCCTCGCCTTCATAATTCTTATTGTGAACTCAATTGCAATACGCAGAAAGGAAAAATATTCCGCGTAAATTTTTAGCATTTCTATTGTCGTTTTATAACAGTATATGATATAATAATGCTTATATAGAGACTTTTTGGCTGAGAGGTATATTCAATGGATCATAAAGAGGGGCTCATAGTCGGGCGCAACGCAGTGCTTCAGGCTCTCGAAAGCGGCAGAACGATAGACAGCGTGACCGTTGCACAGGGTCAGCGTGGCGGACAGGCAGGCAGAATAATAGACATCTGCCGCGAGCGCAAGATTCCCGTCAAAATTGCCGATCAGCGCAGGCTCGACCGTCTCTGCGACGGCGCGGCGCATCAGGGCGTTGCGGCATTTGCCGCGGCTCACGAATACGCCGAGATGGACGATATTTTCGCCCTCGCCGAGAGCAGAAACGAAAGTCCGTTCATAGTCGTGTGCGACTCGCTTGAAGACCCACACAATCTCGGCGCTATCCTCAGAAGCGCGGAAGCAGCCGGAGTTCACGGGGTAATTATCCCCAAGCGCAACTCCGTGACCCTCAACTACACAGTCGCAAAGACCTCGGCGGGCGCTATTGAATATGTCCCTGTAGTAAAAGTCGCGAACCTCCCCGCCGCCATCGACGAACTCAAATTGCGCGGCGTCTGGATATTCGGCGCGGACATGGACGGCACGGATTACACCGCCCTCGACTACAGCGGCAGCATCGCTCTCGTCATCGGCTCTGAGGGCAAGGGCATAGGCCGCCTCGTGCGCGAAAAATGCGATTTTATCGCCTCATTGCCGATGCGCGGCAAAATAAATTCTCTAAACGCCTCCGTCGCGGCGGGAATCCTCATGTTCGAAGCGGCGAAACACAGAAACTGACTTTTATCCGATTCAGTATATACAATTGGGGTGAGATGAGTGGAAAACAGATCTTCCGATAAGCGGAGCAAGATTTCACTTGACAGAGTTCTCCGCGAGGTGGCGGAGCTTGAAAACAGCCGCGGCGAGCCGGACAGGATCTGGTCGCTGAGCGACATAGACGATTTGTTGGCGAGCACGGACACCAATTCCTCGTCGCCCGCCGACGAGGACGACACCGAACTTCTGACAAGTATCCAATACTATGAAGGCAGATACTCTGACGATGATACGCCGTCGGAGTCTGAACCCGTATACAATCAGCAGGGAGCCGAAGAGCCCGAGGCGGAGATTGCCGCCGAGCCGGAACCCGAGATTCCGTCGGTCGCGGCTGAGGCTGCCACAGAACCAGAAATTGAAGAATCCGCCGAATCCGACGATGCGGAGCAGACTGGCAAAGAATCTGACGAAGTCGAGGAGGCAGAAGAATCCGCAAGCGAAATATCTTCCTCAGAGTTGAATACGTCCGAAGAGCCTGTGGACGAAACTTCTTCTGAAGAGCCAGCAAACGAAGAGACGGCGGAAGCTCCTGCAGAGCCGGAAAAAGCCGAAACGGCGCAGGAAATTGCCAATGAAGCTGAGCCGAAAATCGAAGAAGCCACGGTCGAAGAAGCTGCCGCCGATGAAAGCGAGGATATATACTCCGATTCAAAGCTTGAGCTGTCCGTTGTAAAAGCCGACGGCGAAGATGATGATATTCACGAATCTGACAACAAAGTTGATACAGACGAATCGGACGAATCAAATGAATCCGATGAACCTGATAACAGCGATAACATTCTGACGCTTCACGGCGAGGAAGAAAAGCCCGCGGCGGAAGAGCCGCAGGCCGAGGACGAAGCCGAGAAAAAGCCGACGGTAGAGGAGCTTTTCGGTGCGCCCGCGTCGAGATATTTCGGCGAGCCGACCGAAGAGCCGGAAGAGGACTCCGAACGTGAGAGCCGCGCCATACCCGGTCTGTTCGGCGACACAGTTGTGTTCGGCCCGATGAAATCCCTCTCCGAGCCGGCAAAAAACAAGCCGGACGATGAATATAAGACAAAGCTCATGGCTGCAATCGGTTCGGCAAAAGAGCCCCAGAGCGCCGAGACGATAGAGAAGCCCGGCGTTATCTTAAAGCGCGGTCCGCTCTCCGAGACATCGGGGCTCGAGCCCCTGCCGCAGGTCATTCCCGCCGAAGAATTTGTCGGTTCAGGGGACGATAAGCCCGCGTCGATAGAAGATCAGCCTTTCACGAATCCCGCCGCCGGCAATCAGCCGGAGGAGGAGCAGATGATGCTCAGCGGCTTCGGCGAAGAGCCGGAGACCGAAAAGATAGACGAAGACGAACTCCGCAGCGAGCTCGACAAAAAGAGGGCGGAGAAGAAGAAAAAGTTCGTCCTGCTCAGCGGTCTCGGCGACGATGAGCCGCAGGAGGACGAAAACCTGCCCGAAGAGAAAGAGGACGAACCGGAGAAACAGCCCGAGAAAAAGAAAAAGCACTCCGAGAAAGCTCCCCTCGAATACGAGAAACCCGAACAGCGCGGCAGAGTCTATAACAGCCTCAAGAACGCCGCATCGCAGTTCAAGACCTCGGTTATCGGTCTGTGCGTGCTCGAAGGCGTGTCGCTGCTTCTGCTGCTCGTGCCGAAAATTCTCGAGTGGGCGGCGATAGACGCACCCGCGTTCGACCGCGGAGGCGCGGGACTTGCGGCGGCAAATATAGTGCTTCTGCTCGCGTCATTCTATCTCGCGTTCCCGAATATTTTATCCGGCGTAAAAGCGCTTGCAAACGGCCGCGTGACCGGCGGCGCAGTCGGCGGGCTGACGTTTATACTCGCTCTCGTTCAGACGATACTCTCGTTCTTCAACAAATCGCCCGAGGGCGCTTCGGGCATGTTCTACTGCGCGGCGGCGATATTCGCCCTGCTCATGACCGCCGAAAACAGCAGCCGCGGCACGGCGCGCGTGATGCAGAATTTCCTCTTCTGCACCGCAAAGCGCAAATCCGGGCTCTACGGCATAAGGGCTATCGAGAGCGAGAAAGACGCTTTTGAAGTCGGACGCGCGCTCAAGATGGGCAACCCCGACATTTTATATTCCGGCAGGGTCGAGTTCCCCGCCGACTTCATCAAAAATTCCGAAGCCAACTCCCCTGCTGACAGCTGCATAAAGCGCAGCCTGATAATTTCTTCGGCTGTCTCCGTGCTGCTCGCAGTTATATCGGGCATAATAACAAAAGATATATTCCAGGCGTTCGGCGTGCTCACCGGTGCATTCTGCCTGACTTCACCCTGCGCTATAGAACTCGCGCTGATGATCCCGCTCTATCTTGAGAACAGGAAGCTCAACGCAGAAGGCGGCATGATAGCGGGCTACGATGCGGCTCTCGAATGTTCCGAGGCGGTCGCTGCTTCTGTTGACAGCGCCGATCTCTTTGACCGCGCGGCGTGTGAGATGCACGGAATGAAGGACTTCCACACCGTGCGCATAGACGACGTTCTGCTCTACGCAGTCGCCATAGTGCTCAAATCCGGCGGTCCGCTCACAGATGTTTTCAACCGCATTATCGGCGGCTCGACAGAGCTTCTGCCGCCCGTGCGTGATATGATATATGAGGACAGACTCGGTCTTTCAGCCACAATATATAATCAGCGCGTGCTGCTCGGCAACCGCAACCTGCTCACGCACCACAATATCGAAGTTCCGCTCAAGTCCGAGGAAGACAAAGTCAAGCGCAACGGGCGCAAGATCCTCTACATAGCGATCGACTCTCAGGTCGCGGCGATGTTCGTTTTCAACTACGCCGAGGACGCCTCGCTCAAGGATTCGATAAACGAGATGGCGGACAACGGCTTCAGCCTTGTCGTTCGCACGGACGACCCGAACGTGACCGACGAGCTCATTGCCGCCCGCTTCGGCATAGCGCAGAAAGATGTCAAAATGACACTCTCCCACGGCGCACGCATATTCAGCGCATACCGCGACAGCGTTGTTGATTCAGCCCCCGCAAAGGTCATGCACGACGGCTCCGCCCGCTCTTATTTCAAGAGCATAGCGGCGTGCGGCAGACTCGCGAACTTCGCTTCGCGCTGGGCAGTGTTCGCCCTTATCGTGCAGGCGGTCGTGGCGGCGGGTGCGATACTCTGCGTCGCACTCAAGGCGTTTGCGTTTGTGTCGCCCCTGACGGCAGTTGTGGTTCAGGCCGCGATAGTGGCTTTCAGCGTAATACTGGAAAAATTCAAGAAATAACTACGGGGGCTGCGCCGCAAGGTGTCAGCCTCTTTCTGAAAGGATAAGCGGATATGCAGGAAAAATCGATTAAGACAAAAATTGATTTAAACGGCAAGACCGTGCTCGTGACGGGCGCGGCGGGATTCATCGGCTCCTTTCTCTCGGAGCGTCTGCTCTCGGACTTTAAAAATATCCGCGTCATCGGCTTCGACAGCGTCAACGACTACTATGATATCCGCCTGAAAGAATCGCGGCTCAAAAAGCTTCAAAAGCATAGAAATTTTATTTTTATCAAAGCTAACCTCGCGGACAAAGACAAAGTGAACGAAGTGTTCCGCGAATACTCGCCGCAGATAGTTGTCAACCTCGCGGCGCAGGCGGGGGTGCGCTATTCGATAACGAATCCCGACGCCTATATCGAATCGAATATAATCGGCTTTTATAATATTCTCGAAGCCTGCCGCCACTCATACGACGACGGCGCGACACCTGTCGAGCACCTTGTATATGCTTCGAGCTCGTCGGTCTACGGCAGCAACAAAAAAGTGCCCTACAACACCGACGACAAAGTTGACAATCCCGTCAGCCTTTACGCCGCGACAAAAAAATCCAATGAGCTGATGGCTCACGCCTATTCGAAGCTCTATAACATCCCCTCGACGGGGCTCCGCTTCTTCACGGTCTACGGACCCGCAGGCCGCCCGGACATGGCATATTTCGGTTTCACAGACAAGCTTCTTCGCGGCGAGACGATACGCATTTTTAACTACGGCAACTGCAAGCGCGACTTCACATATATCAATGATATAGTTGAGGGCGTTGTGCGCGTCATGCAGGGCGCGCCGGAGCGTAAAAACGGCGAAGACGGTCTGCCCGTTCCGCCGTATGCGGTCTACAATATAGGCAACCAGAGCCCTGAAAATTTGCTCGACTTTGTTGACATTCTTCAGCAGGAGCTTATCGCCGCAGGCGTTCTGCCGAATGATTACGACTTTGAGGCGCACAAGCAGCTTGTCCCTATGCAGCCCGGCGATGTCCCCGTGACCTATGCAGACACGACCCCGCTCGAGCGTGACTACGGCTACAAGCCCTCGACCGATCTCAGAACCGGGCTTCGCAACTTCGCCCGCTGGTATAAAGATTTTTACAAGATTTAATGGCATATATATAATGTATGTCCGCGGAGCTGAGATACTGTGGCTGAGCGGACGCACGGACGAGTGATAAATTGGGAGTTGTATTATTCATTGTATAT
>OLSN01002103.1_pt1 | contig 15353 bp, 10 predicted proteins | sample 1672411 | NCBI WGS metagenome assembly OLSN01 (sample SAMEA3136683, study PRJEB25190) | human gut metagenome | biome: human gut; feature: human-associated habitat; material: faeces | place: Austria | collected 2013 | reverse complement strand
CAAAGAAGAGGATGTAGAGCTTCAGGTATTTATTGCCGCCAGCTTGAGCAAAGTTATGGATGAAGTCGCAACAGAGTATCAGAAAGATCATCCAAATGTGAAGATTACATTTAATGCAGATAGTTCAGGAACACTGCTTACACAGATCGAGGAAGGATATGCGTGTGATGTATTCTTTTCAGCAGCTCAGAAACAGATGGATCAGCTGGAGAAGACAGACGGACTTGTAGTTGACGGAACACGTAAGAATGTTGTAAACAACCAGGTCGTAGTTGTAACACGTAAAGACAGTGGAACAAAGGTTACCGGACTTGAGACTTTAAAAGATGCTTCCAGTATCGCTCTTGCAGGTGGAAGCGTACCGGTTGGAAAATATACAAGACAGGCACTGGTAAATCTTGGAACATTAAAGGCTGACGGTGAAGTAGATGCCATTACAACAGACCAGGTATCACAGGCACTTGGTGGAGTGGAGATTAGTGAGGAAGATAACGTAAGTAAAGTACTTACAGCAGTAGCAGAAGGATCCTGTGAAGTTGGAACAACATACTATTCAGATACTTATGGATACGAAGACAAACTGAATATCCTTCAGGTTGTAAGCTATGATCTGACAGGTGATGTTATCTACCCAATCTGTCAGGTACAGAATGACGAAGCAGATAAGACACAGACTGCAGCCGCAAAAGACTTCTACAAATTCGTATTATCTGACAAGACTAAGAAAGTCTTCGATGCATACTATTTCGATACAGACGTAGAAAGATAAGAAGCTTCATAGTATGAAAGAAAATATGCAGGCAGTTGTGGCTGCATGTTTTCGGTTTTTCGAAGTATGTAATAGATGAAACAGGAGGAAGTTACATGGATGCAGTGGTAGAAATACTGAAAGGACTGGATTACAGTCCACTATATGTGTCGTTAAAGACGGGAATTGTTGCAACGATATTCTCATTCTTTCTTGGCCTGTTTGCCGCAAGAAGAGTAATCAAGGCAGGACCGAAAGTGAAAGCAATTGCAGATGGGATCCTGACACTGCCGATGGTACTGCCGCCGACGGCAGCAGGATTCTTCCTGCTTCTTCTGTTCAGCAGAAGACGTCCGTTTGGTATCCTGCTGTACGAACAATTTGGCATCAAAGTTGTACAGACCTGGGCTGGCTGTATCATAGCAGCGACCGTGATCGCATTTCCGCTGATGTACAGAAATGCAAGAGCGGCATTCGAACAGATCGATGTGAATCTGATCCATGCGGCAAGAACACTTGGTATGCCGGAATATAAGATCTTCTGGAAGGTTGCAGTCCCATCCGCAGGACCGGGACTGGTAGCGGGTACGATCCTGACATTTGCAAGAGCGCTTGGAGAATATGGTGCAACATCCATGCTTGCGGGCAATATTCCGGGAAAGACGGGAACCATTTCCCAGAGGATCGCAATGGTTATCCAGGACGGCAATTATCTGACGGCGGGCATCTGGGTTGTGATCATTATGCTGGTTGCATTCGTGCTGATCGTCCTTATGAATCTGGTGACCGGTCAGAATACGAAGAATATCCGGAGATGGTAGGAGGAACGACAGATGGCGATGGAAGTAAAGATACATAAAAAACTTGGAGAGTACGAGCTGGATGTACACTGGAAATCCACGAAGAAAAGAATCGGAATCCTCGGTGCTTCCGGAAGCGGAAAGAGTCTGACTCTGAAAAGCATTGCGGGAATTGAGCACCCGGACCAGGGGCATATCCAGATCGGCGACCATGTCCTGTATGATTCTGATTCCAGGATCTGCTTAAAACCACAGAAGAGAAATGTCGGATATATGTTCCAGAACTATGCATTGTTCCCAACGATGACCGTGGAGCAGAATGTCGGAGCCGGACTTGCCGGTGACAAAAAGAAGAAGCAGGAACAGGTACAGAAGATGATCCGTCATTTCCGTCTGGAGGGACTGGAAAAAAGACTTCCGAGAGAGCTTTCCGGCGGGCAGCAGCAGAGAGTTGCGTTGGCGAGGATCATGGCATACGAACCATCCGTTATTCTTCTCGATGAACCATTTTCGGCGCTGGATGTCTTCTTAAAAGACCGTCTGCAGCAGGAGATGATGGAACTCTTAAGCGATTATGACGGAACGGTGATCCTGGTGTCCCACAGCAGGGATGAGATCTACCGGTTCAGCGAGGAACTTCTGGTCATTGATGACGGGAAACAGATCTGTTACGGTGACACAAAGGCAATCTTTGACTGCCCAGAACAGGTGGAAGCAGCAAGGCTTACCGGATGTAAGAACATTGTTCAGGTAAAAAGGTTGGATGAACACAGTATCGAGATCCCGGACTGGGGCACAAGGCTTCATCTGGAACAGGAGATCGATGCAGAGATTACACATATTGGGCTTCGTGCACACGAATTCATCCCGGTGTGGGGCGAAAGAGAAGATAACTGCATTCCGGTTAAAGAAAAAGGAAAGGCAGAATTTCCATTTGAATGGAAATATTTCTTAAAAGGTGAGACAGAAGAAAGTGATGATATCTGCTGGTATGTACAGAAAAATCTATGGGACGAACTTACAGAAAAGGGCATTCCGGATTATCTGAAACTGCCGGAAAAAGAGATTCTTTTGCTGAAATAAAAATCATGATATAATGAGCGTTAGCGGACTGGCGTATGCTGGTTCTCTGACGCCTGTTTTTTGGAGGAAAATAATGTATACAATCGGGACACATATGTCCATTGCGGGAGGAATTGCGAAGACTGCGGAAAATGTAGTAAAGATGAATGCCAATACGATGCAGATATTCAGCAGAAACCCACGTGGATCCAGTTATAAAACTTATGCACAAGAAGAAGTAGAAAAATTCCAGCAGATCCGTAAAAGCCATGCATTCGGTCCGGTTCTTGCACATGCGCCGTATACGATGAATCTGGCGAGTGCGACGGAAAAGACATATGAATTTGCCTGTACGGTGATCCGGGAAGATATCAGACGTATGGACGAACTGAAGATTGAAAACCTGGTATTCCATCCGGGCAGTCATACCGGGATCGGAGAAGAAGCCGGGATTGCCAATATTATCCGTGGACTTGATCAGGCGATTACAGGAACGGAGAATATTAAGGTTCTGTTGGAAACAATGAGTGGAAAAGGGACAGAGATCGGATACCGTTTTGAACAGTTAAAGCAGATCCGAGACGGCGTACAGCACCCGGAGCGGATTGGAATCTGCCTGGATACTTGTCACGTGTTCGCGGCGGGATATGATATTGTCCATGATCTGGACGGGGTACTGGATGAATTTGACCGGATATTGGGACTTGAATTATTAAGAACGATTCATCTGAATGATAGTCTGATGCCTTTCGGTTCCAGGAAAGACCGGCATGCAGTGATCGGAGAAGGTGAGATTGGGATGGAGGCACTTCTGAATGTGCTGCGCCATCCGAAGCTTAAAGATCTGCCATTCTATCTGGAGACGCCGCTTGATGATGCCGGGCACAAAGAAGAGATTGCCAGATTGAAAGAATATCTGGGTGAGGAATAAGGAGCGGAGCAGTTGAAAAAGTTAGAATATATAGCAAGAATCCATACCGACTTTCCAACGAAATTTGGAATTCCAAGGCAGTCGGGACTTGTAAGTACAAAAGGAACAATTGTATTCGAGCCAGAATACCGCAAAGAAGAGGCACTAAAAGGACTGGAAGAATATTCGCATCTGTGGCTGATCTGGGAATTTTCAGAGGTGGTCAGGGAGAACTGGAGTCCGACGGTACGTCCGCCGAGACTTGGCGGGAATAAGCGGTGCGGTGTATTCGCAACCAGGTCGCCGTTCCGGCCGAATCCGATCGGATTGTCCTGTGTCAGGCTGCTTGGAATCGAGAAACGTCCGGAAAAAGGTATGGTTGTTGAAGTCGAAGGAGCAGATTTGATGGATGGAACGCCGATACTGGATATCAAGCCATATCTGCCGTATGTGGACTGTATGCCGGATGCCAGCGGCGGATTCGCCGACCGGGTGAAGGGTTATGCACTGGAGGTAGAGATACCGGAGAAACTTCTGTTAAAACTTCCAAATGAACAGCAGGGATGCGTGCGGGAAATCCTCGCAGAAGATCCGAGACCGTCTTATCAGAATGATCCGGACAGAGTATATGGAATGGAGTATGCCGGGTATGAGATTAAGTTCCGGGTAAAAGACTACAGGCTGACGGTCTGTGAAATTGAGCGGGTCGCCGCGGACAGAATAATAAAATGATAATGATCAGGAGGATACAAAGGTGAAGTATTATCTTGCGCCATTAGAAGGAATTACAACTTATATATACAGGAGAGCATATCATACACATTACCGTCCGATGGAGAAATATTTCACTCCTTTTCTGGTTCCGCATACCAAAAAGGATTTTAATACGAGAGAGAAGAATGATATTCTGCCGGCACACAATCCGGGGATGAACCTGGTTCCGCAGATCCTGACAAATGACGCAAAGGGATTTCTGGATACGGTAGAAAAGTTAAAAGGGTATGGATATGATGAGGTGAACCTGAATCTTGGCTGTCCGTCCAAGACGGTAGTATCGAAAGGACGCGGCTCGGGATTTCTGATCCACACAGAAGAACTGAACCGGTTTCTGGATGAGATTTATGCGAAAGCAGATGTGAAGATATCCATAAAGACAAGAATCGGAAAATTTGATGCAGATGAGTGGGGAGAACTTTTGAGGATTTATAACCAGTATCCGTTGGAAGAGCTGATCGTACATCCGAGAGTACAGCAGCAGTTTTATAAAGGACATCCGGATCTGGATGCATTTGCGGATGCAGTGAAGGAATGTAAGCACACGTTGTGTTATAACGGTGATATTTTTACAACAGAGGATATGGAAAAATTAAAGAAGCGGTTTCCAGAGGCCTCATGTATCATGCTGGGGCGCGGAATTTTGAGAAATCCGGAACTGATTGAAATCATGGAATCCGGAGAAAAAAAGATCGATGCGAAGAAATTAAGAGCGTTTCATGATCAGATCTATCAGGATTACCAGGAGGTAAGTTGTGGGGATAAGAATGTGCTGTTTAAGATGAAAGAACTCTGGTGTTATCTTGGGACATTGTTCCCGGATAAGGAAAAACAGCTGAAAAAGATCCGGAAAGCAGAGAAACTGGATCGCTATGAAGCAGTTGTAGAAGAACTTTTAAGTCACAATTATATTGACTTAAAGTAAATAGATGCTGAAATAAAAGAGATTGCAGACAAAATCAGGAATAAAGTTCTTCAGTCTCTTTACTTTAAAAAAAATATGCAATATAATAGATAAAAATTCTATATACAGGAATTTTGCAAAAGGGAGGGACATGAATTGGATCGTTTGAATGAATTGATCGCAGAGAATCTGAAAGATATCCGAAAAGGAAAAGGACTGAGTCTGGAACAGGTGTCATCCCTTACCACAATCAGCAAAAGTATGTTAAGTCAGCTGGAAAGAGGAGAAGTGAATCCTACGATATCGACGGTGTATAAGCTGGCACTGGGATTGAAAGTACCGGTAACGGCATTTACCGCAGATAAACCGCAGCCGTTTTTCGGAACTGGCAAGAAAGAAGTAGATCCTTTGGCGGGTGATGATGGAAGATATCGTCTTTATCCGATTTTCAGCTTCCGGGAAGGACAGGATTTTGAGATATTTGACCTGGAATTTGACGAGGGAGGCATGATGCAGGCGAACCGCCAGATGAATGGTACGAGAGAATTCATTACCGTGTATTCCGGAGAATTGACACTGATCTTTAAAGATCATGAATATGTGCTGAAAGCCGGAGATGCGGCTTCGTATAATGCTTTTGATGATTATGTGTATAAAAATACAGGAAAGGGAATGGTGACTGCCAATATTGTAGTACACTATTCGAATTAGAAAGGAGTAACAGCATGGAAGACCAGAAACAGCGAGTATATGATGCGTTAAACAAGATGGGAATTAAGTACGAGGTGGTAGAACACGAGCCCGTGCATACAATGGAGGATATGGACCGGCTGGGACTCCCGGAAAAAGGAACATTGTGTAAGAACTTATTCTTAAGAGATTCAAAGGGAAAGAGACATTTCCTGATCACAGCTGATGAGAAGACAAAGGTAGATCTGAAGGCACTGGGAAGACAGCTTGGGGCAGGAACATTAAGCTTTGCTTCCGAAGAACGTCTGGAAAAATATCTTGGTGTAAAACAGGGAAGCGTTACACCTTTTGCCCTGATGAACGATACGGAACATGCGGTGGAATTCTTTATCGATAAAAACTTAAGCAGATGTAAAAGTATGGGAATTCATCCACTGGAAAATACAGCAACAGTATTCATATCCTTTAAGGATCTGGATAAATTCTTATGGAATCTGGATGTTGATGTAGTTAAGATTAAATTGTAAAAAGTTTATAGTTTTTTTATTGCATGTTTCCTCACGCAGAAGTAGAATAGAACAGTATATGATACGAAGCAACAGATGAAAGTGAGGATAATTATGGAAGAATGGCAGAACGGACACGACCAGCCAGGATACCATTATCACCAGGAGCAGGATAAAAAGCGAAAGCCAATTGAGACACCGGGAAAGCGTTTCTGGAAGATGTGGGGTCCACTCCTGATCAAATGGGGAATTGGAATCGGTGTAGGCATGGTAGTCATGGCGGCCATGATGGTGGCATATATGAAGACGCATTATCAGACGCAGGCGGCATTAGAAGCATTGATGTCTGATCAGAATAAGCTGATGGGCTTTTATGAGAAGATGTTGAATAAATATATTGATTATACAACATGGGTGGAAGGTCTGTCAGCGCTTGTTACGATTCCTGTGATGGCAATTTTGTATCACGGTGACAGAAAGAAAGAGAAAAAAGCAGGTATCATACCGGATAAAAAAGCACCTTTGTGGAAATATCCGGCGGCGCTTATTATGGCACTTGCCATGAGCCTGGGACTGAATAACCTGATCATCATCGGGAATCTGTCTGCGGTAGATGCAAGCTACAAGACAACGATGAATGCCATGTATTCGGCGCCGCTTGCTATACAGATCTTATGTCTGGCAGTACTGGTTCCGATTTGTGAAGAATATGTATTCAGAGGACTGTTCTTCAGAAGAATGGAAAAGGAAAGTTCGTTTGTATATGCGATGGTTTATTCATCAGTTGTATTTGGTGTATTACATGTGAATCTGGTACAGATGCTTTATGGATTTTTACTGGGACTGATGTTAGCATATGTATATGAAAAATACGGTTCGCTGAAGGCACCGGCAGCAGCACATATGGCGATGAACCTGTTGTCTGTACTGGCTACCAGATACGGACTCTATAACTGGATGTTGAAAGATAACATGCGGATCGGTGTGATCACGGTTGTATGTGCAATGATCGCATCAACAATGTTTGTTCTGATCCAGCGGATTGAAGAAAAGCCGGAGCTAAAGACTGAAAATGAAAATCTGACAATGTAAATTGTCAGATTTTTTGTACAAAAACATAAAGAAGACTAATAATCTGATAATTTAGGGTAATTTTCCTCTTTACAATAGTAAAACCTTGTGATATAGTAGGAAAAAACAAAAGAAAGGAACAGGTGTATGAAAGAAGGAAATGTAGTCCAGCATCATGGACTGTATCGTTCCGAATTCGAACATGATAACTGTGGAATCGGTGCGATCGTTAATATCAAAGGACAGAAAAGTCACGATACAGTGGCAAACGCATTGAAAATCGTTGAAAATCTTGAACATAGAGCTGGCAAGGATGCCGAAGGTAAGACAGGTGATGGAGTTGGAATCTTATTACAAGTTTCTCACAGATTCTTCTCTAAAGTCTGTAAACCTCTCGGCATCTTTTTAGGTTCTGAAAGAGATTACGGAGTGGGAATGTTCTTCTTCCCGCAGGACGAATTAAAAAGGAATCAGGCGAAGAAGATTTTTGAAGTCATCGTCAAAAACGAAGGAATGAATTTCCTTGGATGGAGAGAAGTTCCGGTAAAGGCAGATGTACTTGGAAGCAGAGCAGTTGAATGTATGCCGTGCATTATGCAGGGATTTATTGAAAGGCCAAAGAAAGTAGAACAGGGTATTGATTTTGACCGTAAGCTTTACATTGTAAGACGTGTATTTGAGCAGAGTGCAGATGATACATATGTGGCATCCCTTTCCAGCCGTACTATCGCTTATAAAGGAATGTTCCTGGTAGATCAGCTTCGTCTGTTCTTCCCGGATCTGCAGGATCCTGATTATGACTCTGCGATCGCACTGGTTCATTCCAGATTCAGTACGAACACGAATCCAAGCTGGGAGAGAGCACATCCGAACCGTTTCATCGTACATAACGGTGAGATCAATACCATCCGTGGCAACACGGACAAGATGCGTGCCAGAGAAGAGAATATGGAATCTGAGTGTATGAAAGGAAAACTTCACGAAGTACTTCCGGCGGTCAATACCAGCGGTTCCGATTCAGCAATGCTTGACAATGCAATTGAGTTCATGGTTATGAGTGGCATGGATCTTCCGCTTGCAGTAATGATCGCAATTCCGGAACCATGGGCGAACAACAGAAACCTTTCCCAGAAAAAGAAAGATTTCTATCAGTATTATGCAACCATGATGGAACCATGGGACGGACCTGCGTCCATTCTGTTCAGTGACGGTGACTGCATGGGAGCCGTACTTGACAGAAACGGGCTGCGCCCATCCAGATATTATATTACGGATGACGATACACTGATCCTTTCCTCAGAGGTTGGTGTTTTAGATATTCCACCGGAGAAAATTGTAGTAAAAGAAAGATTGCATCCTGGCAAGATGCTTCTGGTTGATATCAAAAAAGGAAAAGTCATTGATGACGAAGAACTGAAAGAGACTTACGCAAGCAGACAGCCATATGGTGAATGGCTGGACAACAATCTGATCGAGTTAAAAGATCTGAAGATCCCGAATCAGAAAGTCCCTTCTTATACGGCAGAAGAATGCAGAAGACTTCAGAAAGCATTTGGATATTCTTATGAAGAAGTAAAGACATCCATCCTGAATATGGCGAAGAATGGTGCGGAAGGAACGGCTGCTATGGGTATCGATGCACCGCTTGCGGTATTATCAGATATGCATCAGAATCTGTTCGGATATTTCAAACAGCGTTTTGCACAGGTAACCAACCCTCCGATCGATGCTATCCGTGAGAAGGTCGTTACATCCACAACGGTTTATATTGGCGAAGATGGTAACCTTTTGGAAGAAAAAGCAGAGAACTGTAAGATGTTGAAGGTCAACAACCCGATCCTTACAGAGACAGACCTTCTGAAGATTAAAAATATGAAAGAAGACGGATTCAAGGTTGCAGAGATCCCGACAATCTATTATAAGAATTCAAGCCTTGAAAAAGCAATTGATTATCTGTTCATCGAAGTTGACAGAGCTATCCGCGAAGGGGCTAATATCCTGATCCTTTCAGATAGAGGAGTGGATGAATATCATGTGGCAATGCCGTCACTTCTGGTACTTTCCGGATTGCAGCAGCATCTGGTACGTACGAAGAAACGTACGTCTGTGGGGATTGTTCTGGAGACGGGAGAACCAAGAGAAGTACATCATTTTGCGACACTGATCGGTTATGGTGCATGTGCGATCAACCCGTATCTTGCACATGAATCCATCAAACAGCTTATTGATACCGATATGCTTCAGAAAGACTATTATGCGGCAGTTGATGATTATAACAATGCAGTGCTGGGAGGAATTATAAAGATTGCATCCAAGATGGGTATTTCTACAATCCAGTCTTATCAGGGAGCTAAGATTTTTGAGGCAATCGGACTGAAACAGGAATTCATTGACAAGTATTTTACGGACACGGTCAGTCGTATCGGCGGCATCGGAATCGAAGAAATTGCGGCGGATTATATTGCACGCCATTCTCAGGCATTTGACCCGCTTGGACTGGAAGTTGATATGACACTGAACAGCGTCGGACAGCATAAGTTAAAGAGTGGTGGAGAGAGACATCTCTATAATCCACAGACGATCCATATGCTTCAGGAATCTACAAGACGTGGCGATTATGATATGTTCAAACAGTATACGGATATGGTTAATGCAGAGGGAGAACATATTAATATACGTGGACAGCTGGAATTCAATTATCCGAAGAAAGGCATTCCGATTGAAGAAGTAGAAGGTGTAGATGAGATCGTAAAACGATTCAAGACAGGGGCCATGTCTTACGGTTCTATTTCTAAAGAAGCACATGAGACACTGGCAATCGCGATGAACCAGTTACATGGTAAATCCAACAGTGGTGAAGGTGGAGAAGAAATTGAACGATTGGATACCAACCGCTGTTCCGCAATCAAGCAGGTCGCTTCCGGACGATTCGGTGTAACTTCCAGATATCTGGTAAGTGCACAGGAAATCCAGATCAAGATGGCACAGGGAGCGAAACCAGGAGAAGGCGGACATCTGCCGGGAGGAAAGGTATATCCATGGATTGCCAAGACCCGTCATTCTACACCGGGAGTCAGTCTGATCTCGCCACCGCCACATCATGATATCTATTCCATCGAGGACCTTGCACAGCTCATTTATGACTGCAAGAATGCGAATAAAGATGCAAGGATTACGGTGAAACTGGTATCAGAAGCCGGCGTTGGTACCGTAGCAGCCGGTGTTGCCAAAGCAGGAGCCGGATTGATACTGATCTCCGGATATGACGGAGGAACCGGTGCGGCACCAAGAAGTTCGATCCACAATGCCGGACTTCCGTGGGAGCTTGGACTTGCCGAGACACATCAGACGCTGATCCAAAATGGTTTGAGAGAAAGAGTTCGCATCGAGACAGACGGTAAGCTGATGAGCGGCCGTGACGTGGCGATCGCAGCCATCCTTGGAGCAGAAGAATTCGGATTTGCTACCGCACCGCTGGTAACAATGGGATGTGTAATGATGCGTGTATGTAATCTGGATACCTGCCCGGTCGGAGTTGCAACACAGAATCCGGAACTTAGAAAGCGTTTCCGCGGAAAACCGGAATATGTTGTGAACTTCATGCGCTTTATCGCACAGGAACTTCGTGAATATATGGCAAAATTCGGTGTCCGTACACTGGATGAACTGGTAGGAAGAACAGATCTTCTGAAGGTGAAGGATGTGCCAACATCAGAACGTGCATCCACACTGAATCTGGAGCAGATTCTGGATAATCCTTATGAAGGCACAAAGACACCGATGACCTTCAATCCGAAGAAAGTCTTTGACTTTGAACTTGAAAAGACACTGGATGAAAAAGTTCTGGTAAAAGAACTTCTTCCTGCTGTAGAAAAGAAACAGAAGAGAAGCATTGAAATAGATGTAACAAATACAAACCGTACATTCGGAACGATCTTTGGTTCAGAGATTACAAGAAGATATCCGGAAGGTCTGGATGAAGACAGTTATGTAGTACATTGTAAAGGTGCCGGCGGACAGTCATTTGGTGCATTCATTCCAAAGGGACTGACACTGGAACTCACAGGTGACAGTAATGACTACTTCGGTAAAGGATTGTCAGGTGGTAAACTTGTCGTATATCCGCCGAAAGGAATCCGTTATAAAGCCGAAGAGAATATCATCATCGGTAACGTTGCACTCTACGGTGCGACAAGTGGTAAGGTATTCATCAACGGTGTGGCAGGAGAACGATTTGCAGTGCGTAACTCCGGCGCAACAGCTGTTGTGGAAGGTGTCGGAGATCACGGATGTGAATATATGACAGGCGGGCGTGTAGCTGTTCTTGGTGGAACAGGTAAAAACTTCGCAGCCGGCATGAGCGGCGGTGTCGCTTATGTACTGGATATGGAAAATGATCTCTATACAAGAGTCAATAAAGAGATGGTCCATATCGAACATGTGACAACCAAGATGGATGTCGGAGAATTAAAGAGCATGATCGAAGAACATGTTGCCAATACCAATTCCGAACTTGGTAAGAAGATCCTGGATAACTTTACAGAATACCTTCCAAAATTCAAGAAGATCATTCCAATCGATTATGAGCGGATGCTGACAACGATTCTTCAGATGGAAGAACAGGGCATGAGCAGTGAACAGGCAAAGACAGAAGCATTTTATGCGATCAAAGAAGGAAGATAGGGGGTAAGAACAGTGGGAAAAGCAACAGGATTTATGGATTATGACAGACAGGATAAGCCGGCTGAAGATCCAAAAGAACGAATTAAGCATTTTAAAGAGTTTCATACACCTCTGTCAAAAGAAGAACAGGAACTGCAGGGAGCCAGATGTATGGCGTGCGGCGTACCGTTCTGCCAGTCCGGTCAGATGCTGATGGGAATGGCAAGTGGCTGCCCGCTTCATAACCTGGTACCGGAGTGGAATGATCTGATCTTTCACGAGAACTGGGAAGAGGCATATTACAGACTGAAAAAGACGAATAACTTTCCGGAATTTACATCCAGAGTCTGCCCGGCACTTTGTGAGGCGGCATGTACATGTGGACTGAACGGAGAGGCAGTTTCAAGTAAGGCGAATGAATACAGCATTGTTGAAAATGCATATAAAAAAGGTTACGCAACGGCAAAACCGGTGAAAGTAAGAACCGGAAAGAAGGTAGCGATTGTAGGATCGGGGCCATCCGGACTTGCGGCGGCCGATATGCTGAACAGAAGAGGTCACAATGTGACGGTCTTTGAAAGAGAGGATAAGATCGGTGGACTTCTCCGTTACGGCATCCCGAATATGAAACTGGAAAAGCAGTTCATTGACCGGAAGATTGCGATTATGGAAGAAGAAGGAATCCGGTTCGTGATCGGATGTAATATCGGAAAAGATAAGAAAGCGGCTACATTATTAAAAGAATTTGATCGTGTGGTTCTTTGCTGCGGTGCATCCAACCCAAGAGATATAAAAGTTCCGGGAAGAGAAGCCGAAGGAATCTATTTTGCAGTGGATTTCCTGAAATCAACCACAAAAGCACTCTGGAAAAATGCAAAACAGAATGCAGACGGAACCTATGATCTAAACCTGAAAGACGGTACATACATTTCCGCAAAAGGGAAAAATGTTATGGTCATCGGTGGCGGAGACACCGGAAATGACTGCGTGGGAACATCCATGAGACACGGAGCCAAGAGTGTGCTGCAGCTTGAGATGATGCCGAAAGCTCCGGATGAACGTACCGAGATGAACCCTTGGCCGGAATGGCCGAGAGTCTGCAAGACGGACTACGGACAGCAGGAAGCTGCCGCTGCCTTCGGGCATGACCCGAGAGTCTACCAGACAACGGTAAAAGAATTCAAAAAAGACAAAAATGGAAAAGTCGGCAAGGCAGTTCTGGTAAAATTAGAGCCTAAGAAAAATGAAAAGACAGGACGTATGATGATGACGGAAGTAGCCGGAAGTGAATATACAGTAGATGTAGATCTTGTATTAATCGCAGCCGGATTCCTTGGAAGCCAGGACTATGTCACGAAAGCATTTGGTGTGGAAGTAAATGAACGTACGAATGTGAAAACCGCGCCGGGAAAATATGACACGAATGTGAAAAATGTATTCGCGGCAGGAGATATGCACAGAGGACAATCGCTGGTTGTATGGGCAATCCGTGAGGGCCGTGAAGCGGCAAGAGAAGTGGATATCAGTCTGATGGGATATACGAATATGTATGTGCAGTAAACGATTATGTGTCTGAACAGAACTGGAAAATAAGATAAAGATGAAAAATTCTTGAATAATCTGCGAATACAATTTATAATAAGAAGAAACAGGCCGGAATCATATGTTCCGGCCTGCTAAATGTTACAAAATTATTAAAAAATGTTGCAATTTGTATTTGTGTGCGCTATAATAGGGGACAGATGTGAGAGATTGTTCTCATGACGAGGGGAAAATAATTAAAACAAATAAGAAAGAAGAGTGAGTATGAATAAACACGGAATCAGATTGATCACAGCAGTGGTGACAAGTTCAATGATTGTAACACCGGTTCTGGCAGCACCGTCTGTCGATGATTTGAAGAAGGAAAAAGCAGCAAAACAGAATGAAGTCAGTTCGTTACAGTCACAGCTTACAACATTGATGGGAAAGGTTAATACACTGGAAAGTGAATTGATCCAGACAGGTGAGGATATTACAAAAGCACAGAGTGATCTGGTAGTTGCGCAGAAGAAAGAAAAAGAACAGTATGCAGCAATGAAGAAGCGTATTAAATATATGTACGAAGCCGGTAATGATTCAGCGTTCGAAACATTGGTCACATCGGATGATTTTACAGATCTCTTGAGCAAAGCAGAGTATGTTCAGAATGTACATAGTTATGACAGAAAACAGTTACAGGAATATGTAGAGACAAAGCAGCAGATTTCAGATTTGAAGGACAGTCTTGAAAAAGATCAGAAAGAACTGGAAAGCAAGCAGGCTGAATATGAGAAGCAGGGTGATAACCTGAATAACCTCATTACTTCCAAATCAGCAGAAGTTGCAAATCTTGATTCAGAGATTCAGGCAGCAGCAGAAGCGGCAGCAAAGGAAGCAGCGGAGAGAGCGGCAAAAGAAGCAGCAGAAAAGGCTGCAAAAGAGGCTGCAAAGAAGCAGCAGGCATCTGCAGCTAATAACAGTACTTCATCTAACAGACATAATTCTACAACAAGCAACAATACAACGAGCAACAAAAATAACACAAGTAATACAACGAGACCATCAGGTAATAATACAAGCAGTAGTACAACAAAGCCGTCAGGTAATAATACAAGCAGCAATACAACAAGCGGATCGAATGCAAATGGTGGCACGATCGTAAGCAGAGCATACAGCCAGCTTGGAAAACCTTATGTATGGGGTGCATACGGACCGAGCAGTTTTGACTGTTCAGGATTCGTAAGCTACTGTCTGACAGGAAGCTATACACGTCTTGGTACAACTCTTACATTTATGGGATGGACAAGGGTAAGCAACCCACAGCCTGGTGATGTTGTAACAACGGCAACTCACTGTGGTATTTATATCGGAAATGGTCAGATGATCCATGCTCCACATACAGGAGATGTTGTAAAAGTCGGACCAGTACAGTCTGGTATGATCTATGTGCGTAGATAATGAAAAGTAAATAAAATAAAAACCGGAATCAGGTAACTGGTTTCGGTTTTTTATTTTTTATGCTAAAGTTTGCAGAAAAATAAAAGGAAAATCCTTGCAAACAGACAACCTTTATGGTAATATTAAAAAGTCGCAAAAAAATCACGCATAGGCTTGTCCCGATGGTGCCAAAGCCTGGTAACAGGACGGTTTCGGGGACGTATAACAACATATGCGGAAGTAAAAAACCAATGGAGGAAAGAAACAT
>OLSN01002100.1_pt1 | contig 15362 bp, 16 predicted proteins | sample 1672411 | NCBI WGS metagenome assembly OLSN01 (sample SAMEA3136683, study PRJEB25190) | human gut metagenome | biome: human gut; feature: human-associated habitat; material: faeces | place: Austria | collected 2013 | reverse complement strand
CCCTGTCCACCTGCCAGCTGGACTTCTGCCTGCCCGCAAAGTTCCACCTGACCTATGTGGACAAGGACGGCTCTGAAAAGACCCCCGTGGTGCTGCACCGCGCAATTCTGGGCTCTCTGGACCGCTTCATGGCCTACCTGATCGAGGAGACCAAGGGCAAGTTCCCCACCTGGCTGGCTCCCACGCAGGTCAAGGTGCTGCCCGTGTCCGAAAAGACGCTGGAGTACGCACAGGACGTGACCGAGAAGCTGTCTGACGCCGGTATCCGTGTTGTGCTGGATGACGACAACCAGAAGATCGGCTACAAGATCCGTGCCGCACAGCAGGTGGACCGCGTGCCCTATATGCTGGTGCTGGGCGCCAAGGAAGCCGAGGCCGGCAACATCTCCGTGCGCGACCGCAAGGGCGAGACCACCGAGATGAGCCTTGAGGACTTCATCGCCAAGGTCACCACCGAGATCCGCACCCGCAGCCTGTAAGGTGTAAATGATAAGTACCCCGGAAACGCCTGTCGGCGTTTCCGGGGTACTTTTTTTCATAGCAAAAGCCCCGCTCCTTTGTGCGCAGGAGCGGGGCTTTCGACTTACTTTTGGCTCGAACAAAAAAAGGAAAAGGAGAACGATCTATCTGTCACGCCGGGCGGCGGGGACTGTGTCGGAACAGCCGGGCTGCCGCCGCAGCGGGAACAGCGGAGAAACTTGTGGAGGGTTACTCCACATCCTGCAGCGCGGCGTAATCTTCCTCGCCGGTGCGGATCTTGACCACACGGGTCACGTTGTAGACAAAGATCTTGCCGTCACCGATATGGCCGGTGTACAGCGCCTTCTTGGCGGCTTCCACCACAGCGTCCACGCTGATGCGGGAGACGATGACTTCCACCTTGATCTTGGGCAGCAGGGTAGTATCCACCGGCACGCCGCGGTACTTTTCCGGCGTACCCTTCTGGATGCCGCAGCCCATGACCTGCGTCACGGTCATGCCGGTGACCCCCAGATCATTCAGGGCGGTCTTGAGCTGGTCGAACTTTGCCAGCTTTGCAATGATGGACACCTTGTGCATACCGGTGTCGTAAACACCATCATGGATCACAGGCTCACGCACCACCGGCACGGCAGCATCCATCTGCTTTGCCGAAGCCTTGGTGATGTCGTCCTCGCCCAGATCAGTGTTCTCGTTGGGGGTCATGGCAGCAGAGTTTGCATCCGAGATGGCAAAGCCTGCATAAGCGGAAGCCAGACCGTGCTCGTGGATGTCCAGACCGTCGATCTCCACCTCGGCGGGCACACGCAGGCCAAGGGTCTTATCAATGATCTTAAAGATGATGAACATCACCACCACAACGTAGGCATCCACGCAGACCAGACCCAGCAGCTGGGTGCCCAGCTGTGCCAGACCGCCGCCGTAGAACAGACCGGCATGGGCGGTGTTGGAGCCGGTAGAGAACAGACCCACCGCAATGGTGCCCCAGACGCCGTTTGCAAAGTGGACGGAAACAGCGCCTACGGGGTCATCCACCTTGGCGATCTTATCAAAGAATTCCACGCTCAGCACCACAAGGAACCCAGCCACAAAGCCGATGAAGAAAGCGCCAAAGGGGGAGACGGTATCGCAGCCTGCGGTAATGGCCACAAGGCCAGCCAGAGAGCCGTTCAGGGTCATGGAGACATCCGGCTTGCCGTAGCGCAGCCAAGTGAAGATCATGGTCACGCAGGTAGCAACGGCTGCGGCAAGGTTGGTGTTGAAGCAGACCAGACCGGTCAGGGTCATGGTGGCATCGGTGGACAGGCTCAGGGAAGAGCCGCCGTTGAAGCCGAACCAGCAGAACCACAGGATGAACACGCCCAGAGCACCGGCGGTCAGGTTGTGACCGGGGATGGCGTGGGGGTTGCCGTCCTTATCGTACTTGCCAATACGGGGACCCAGCATCCAAGCGCCCAGCAGAGCGATGACGCCGCCCACGTTATGCACGGCTGCGGAACCTGCAAAATCGTGGAAACCCATGCTCTGCAGCCAGCCGCCGCCCCACATCCAGTGGCCGCAGATGGGGTACACCACCAGCGAGATGGCGGCGGAGTACACGCAGTAGGCCTTGAAGTTGGTGCGCTCGGCCATGGAGCCGGACACGATGGTGGCTGCCGTGGCGCAGAACACGGTCTGGAACACGATGTACACCCACAGCGGGATGTCCAGACCCAGGTGGCTGTAGTCGCCCTGGATGAACGGATCAAAGCCGCCGATCAGGGCACCGGTGCCGCCGAACATCAGGCCGAAGCCGATGACCCAGTAGCACGGGGTGCCGATGCAGAAGTCCATCATGTTTTTCATCAGGATGTTGCCCGTGTTCTTGGCACGGGTAAAGCCGGCTTCACACAGGGCAAAACCCGCCTGCATGAAGTAGACCAGGAACGCTGCCACCAGCGTCCAACAGGTGTTGACGGAACTGAACATAACAGTCATACCTCCCCACAAGTCGTGTGATGCCGCAGGGCACCAGCCCCTGCGGCCGTGTGCCGTTCCCCGTACCGGATGCACGCAGGAACGATGCATTTCCCTCAGAGGACCCTCTATTTCCCCCGAAGGCAAGACCCACCCGAAAACACAAAAGGCGCTGGCGGAATTGCTTCCGTCAGCGCCTTTGCTTTCGATGGCACGAGTATAGTCTCTTTGTGCAAACCTGTCAAGTATTCATCTCAAGGTTTTACGTTTTTCACAATACGATAAAACTTCGCCCTGCTAAAGTTTGGCAAATCTTTTGCCTGTCAGCCGTTTTTGCCGTCCTTCGGAGAGCCGGACTTGTCCTTTTCCTTGGCGTTTGCCGGGCGGTGGCCGCCCTCCATCTCCCAGTGCAGCAGCATACTCATCAAAGCGCGCAGCGCAAAGGTAGCCGCCAGCGGCACCACGGACTCCAGATTTTGCAGCAAAAAGGTCTTGGCGATCTCTGCCGACATCAGAAATTCCAGCGCGGTGGTCAGGCCGCTGCTCATTTCATGGTGGAAGTCCCGGTGGTCGTTGAAGAAGGTGGCGCGGACATAGTAGAAGGTGGCCTTGGCCAGACTGGTGATGATGATGAACAGACCCACTACCTCGGCAAGACCGGCGATCATGGGCACTGCAGTTTCCAGAAAGGCATCCAGCAGGTGGGTGAGGTTCAGGTTGAACAGGGTCAGTCCTTGCATGATCTCCTCCGCAGCTTACAGCAGGGTCTTGATGTAGGCGGCCAGCTCCTCGTCCTTGCAGGAGGCAAAGAACAGCTCAGAGAACTTTGCACCGGCCACAGCGCCCTTCAGCAGCTCCTGATCGATGCTCTTCAGGCACTCGATGAGGGGCTTGAAGGTGGCAGCGCGCACGCCGTCCAGAATCTTCTTGTTGCGCTGCTCGGGCACAACGCGCTCCTTGGGGTAGCCCTGACCGTGGCCGAAGCCGAACAGCTTCTCGAAGCAATACTCGAGGTTCAGCTCACCGCCCCAGCCGAAGCCCTTGGCAAAGGGCATGGCAACAGCGTTGCCGTCGTTGACGTGGGCAAAGGTGTAGGCATCCACAGGATCCTCCACATGGCCGCAGATAACGCCGGGGAAGCTGTTCAGTGCCAGCATGGCACCCTCGCCGGTGCCGCAGCCGGTAACGACGTAGTCCGCAGCGCCGCTGTTCAGCAGGATAGCAGCCAGAATGCCGCACTGCACATAGGTCAGCTGTGCAGCATCGTCGGCGGCGTACATACCGTAGTTGACCACCTCATGACCCATGGGCTCCACCACCTTTTTCAGGGCGGCTTCAATGATGCCGTTCTTGGCGGCCTGACTGTTCTCGTTGATAAGTGCGATCTTCATAACAATGGTTCTCCTTCTTATTTTTCCCTGCGGTGCGCAGGGATTATACAAAGTCCTCCCGCATGGGGGTAAAGAAATCCAGCATCACGCCGCCCTCCAGACAGACACAGCCGTGCATCACGCCGTTCTGCTTGAGCAGGGTGTCGCCGGGGCCTACCTCCCGGGTCTCGTCCCCGATGGTAAAGCGGTACCGCCCGGAGACGATATAGGTGATCTGGGTGTGGGGGTGGCAGTGCATGGCACCCACGCCGCCGGTCTCAAAGGTGTTTTCCACGCACATGGCGTCTTTGCTATACGCCAGCACGCGGCGCTGCACCCCGGGGCCGCAGGGTTCCGGGGAAATTTCGGCATGGGGCACCCAAGGGATATCCTGATGTGCTTTTTCCATTATAGCATAACATCCTTTCCCATACAAACAAAAGGGGACTGCCACACAACGCTGTGCGGCAGTCCCCGGTCAAGAACTGCGGAGTGCCCTCAGCGTTTACTGGGGCTGCTTGCCGATGTAGGCCAGAATGCCGCCGTCCACATACAGGATCAGGCCGTTGACAAAGTCAGAAGCCTCAGATGCCAGGAACACAGCGGGTCCGCCCAGATCCTCGGCCTCGCCCCAGCGGCCTGCGGGGGTCTTGGCAACGATGAACTGGTCGAAGGGGTGACGGCTGCCGTCGGGCTGGATCTCGCGCAGCGGTGCGGTCTGCGGGGTAGCGATGTAGCCGGGGCCGATGCCGTTGCACTGGATGTTGTAAGCGCCGTACTCGGAAGCAATGTTCTTGGTCAGCATCTTCAGGCCGCCCTTTGCTGCTGCATAAGCAGAAACGGTCTCACGGCCCAGCTCGCTCATCATGGAGCAGATGTTGATGATCTTGCCGCCGCCCTGTGCGATCATATCGGGGATGATGGCCTTTGCCACGATGAAGGGAGCGTTCAGGTCCACGTCAATGACCTGACGGAACTGGGCAGCGCTCATCTCGGTCATGGGGATGCGCTTGATGATACCGGCGTTGTTGACCAGAATGTTGATGTGGCCGACTTCCTCGGTGATTTTTGCCACCATAGCGTTGACGGCGTCCTCATCGGTAACGTCGCAGACGTAGCCGTGTGCCTTGATGCCGGCCTCTGCATAGGAAGCCAGACCCTTGTCCACCAGCTCCTGCTTGATATCATTGAACACGATGGTAGCGCCGTTGGCTGCCATAGCCTTTGCAATTGCCATGCCGATGCCGTAGGATGCGCCGGTGATCAGCGCCACCTTGCCGGTCAGATCAAAAGATTTGGGAGTGCACTGTGCCATAATAAAGTCCTCCTGTCAAAAAACCATATTTTACACGGGGCAAAACCGCACCGTGCTGCTTTGCAAAGCGCGTCGTATCCGGCCGTGCCGGAGTGCGCTCTTACTTGTATACCAGTCTAGCATTCTTTGCAGGAAGTGTCAAGGCACATTCTTGTGAAGTTTTATTGTACTTTCTTTAGATTTCCGTTTTTTCACCGCAAAACAGCACGTCAGCACGCTATTTTTCGGTCATCAGTTTGTGCGGGCTGACATGCCTTGTCACGGTGCACAAGATATCCCGGCTTAATTTGGGCTTGTTGACAAGTTTAGGCGACCTTTGTCTTTTACCCCAGCTTTTTCTTCTGCTGGCGTGCCACAATGGGCATCAGCAGGGGGATGGGCACAAGGCGCTGGGCACTGGTGCACAGCCGCATAAAGGCAGAGGGCACGATGATGGTCTTGCGGTGCATCATGCCCAGCAGAGCCTCCTCCACGCACAGCTCCGGCGTGATGCCCCGCAGGGCAAACACCACACCGGCGTGGTCGTTGAACTCGGTGTCCACCGGGCCGGGGCAGAGGGCGCAGACGTAGACCGGGCTGTGCATCTCCCGCAGCTCCTCGGCCACGCCGCGGGTCAGGCTGACCACATAGGCTTTGCTGGCGTAGTAGCCCGCCATATAAGGCCCGCCGGGCAGAAGCCCCGCAGAGGACGCCACATTCAGGATGGTGCCGCCGCCCTGCGCGTTCATCTTGCGCACCACGGCGCGGAACAGCCGCGCCATGGCGGCAACATTCACTTGGATCATCTCTTCCTCGCGGGCTTCCTCGGTTTCCAGAATGCTGCCGCAGACGCCGAAACCGGCGTTGTTGATGAAGATGTCGATGTGTTCATCCGCCAGCACCTCGCACAGGCGGCTGCACTCCTCGGTGCGGGAGAGGTCGGCGGTCTCGATGCGGCAGTCGGTGCCGTGGGCTGCGTGCAGCTCCTTGGCAAGAGCCTGCAAACGGTCGGCGCGGCGGGCGGTCAGGATGAGCCGACAGCCCATGGCGGCGTACCGGCGGGCGAACTCCCGGCCGATGCCGGAGCTTGCTCCGGTGATCCAGATGGTCTTTTGCATGGTGGTTCTCCTTTTTTCTTCTCGCCCCAGAACGGGGCTTTCTGTACTTGTTGCCGCTATTTTAGCATAGTTTGACTGCATTTTCTATGCAATTTTCGTAAACGATGCAAAAGAGAGCCCGAAACGCCGCAGGGCGTTTCGGGCTCTCTCATAAAACTTACTTCAGCAGGTTATCGTTGTCGAAGTAGTCGATGCGCATGGCCTTGCGCACCTCGTCCAGTGTGGCGGCAGCGGTCTTTTCGGCGTAGGCGCTGCCCTCCTTGAGGATCTCCACCACCTCGGGCAGGCGCTGCTCCCACTCCTTGCGGCGGGTGCGGATGGGCTCCAGCTCAGCCTGCATGACGCTGTTCAGGAACTTTTTCACCTTCATATCGCCAAGACCGCCGCGCTGGTAGTGCGCCTTGACCTCGTCCAGATTCTGGTACTCCGGCCAGAACTCGGCAAAGTGCTCGGGGCGGCAGAAGGCGTCCAGATAGATGAATACCGGGTTACCCTCCACCTTGCCGGGGTCCTGCACACGCAGGTGGTTGGGGTCGGTAAACATGGACTTGACCTTCTTCTCGATCTCCTCCGGCTCCTCGGACAGGTAGATGCAGTTGCCAAGGCTCTTGCTCATCTTGGCCTTGCCGTCAATACCGGGCAGACGCAGGCAGGCGGCGTTCTGGGGCAGAACGATCTGGGGCTCTACCAGCGTTTCGCCGTAGACAGAGTTGAACTTGTGCACGATCTCGCAGCACTGCTCGATCATGGGTTTCTGATCCTCACCGGCGGGCACGGTGGTAGCCTTAAAGGCGGTGATATCGGCTGCCTGACTGATGGGGTAGCAGAAGAAGCCCACCGGGATGCTGGCTTCAAAGTTGCGCATCTGGATCTCGCTCTTCACGGTGGGGTTGCGCTGCAGGCGGCTGACGGTGACCAGATTCTGGTAGTAGAAGCTCAGCTCGGTCAGCTGGGGCACCATGGACTGGATGAAGATGTGCACCTTGTTGGGGTCCAGGCCGCAGGCCAGATAGTCCAGTGCCACCTGCAGAATGTTCTGGCGCACCTTCTCCGGGTTGTCGGCGTTGTCGGTCAGCGCCTGCGCATCGGCGATCATGATAAAGATCTCGTCGTACTCGCCGGTGTTCTGCAGCCGCACCCGCTCCTTCAGAGAGCCGACATAGTGGCCAACGTGCAGGCGACCGGTGGGACGGTCGCCGGTCAGAATAACTTTTTTCATGATGTTCTCCTTTGTCAAGGGTTTGACCCCCTCCGTCAATGCCTTGCGGCATTGCCAGCTCCCCCAAGGGGGCGCCTTTTCGCCTTACTGCACCGTAAAGCTGCGCGGCAAGAGGTTCCTTTTATACTTTATAGTGTGTTAAGTATAGCCCCCCGGGGCGGTGCTGTCAACAAGACTGCCGGAAAAAGAAAAAAGCGATGGAAAATTTCCATCGCTTTGCTGGCGCCTCTTGCCTGACTCGAACAGGCGACACCCTGATTAACAGTCAGGTGCTCTAACCGACTGAGCTAAAGAGGCATCTATATAAAACGGCATACAGCCGTTTTACTACTATAAAATGGTGACCCGTACCGGAATCGAACCGATGTTAAAGGCGTGAGAGGCCTCTGTCTTAACCGCTTGACCAACGGGCCATACGTCCATTTTGCATCAGGTGTTCGCACCCGACTTGGCTATTTTAGCATACCGGGTGCCCTTTGTCAACAGCAAATTTCGATTTTATTGGAAAAAAGTAAAATTTTCGCCGCAGCCCCGGAACGGCGGCAGACACTGCGCCCGCTGCCGCGCTGCGATATCTACTATAAAGGAACGATAAAATGGTGAAACCTAAGTTCCGATAGTTGACAATGTGGTAAAATGTGGTACTCTTAGGGTGCAAAAAAGCTTTTGAGGAGGGCTTATAGTATGGCTATGAAAATGGATCGTCGTGCATTTTTAAAGACTTCTGCTGCGGTGGCAGTGGCAGTATCCATGACCGGACTGCTGGGCGGCTGCAGTGATAGTGACACTGGCACTGATCTGGGTGGCTTTACGGTTGCTGTGGGCGAATGGAGCGCCGTCCCTCATGATCAGGGCATAGGTACCGGGAAATCCTGGTATGCAGATTTCGCAGTGACTGTGCGTGTTCATAATCTGGATAATTCCAATGGCTTCAGTTTCCCTGCAAAATCCGTATTTGTGCTTAAGATCAACGGTCAGAAAGTCGCGCTGCAGGGCGGAGATCTGCTGAACAATATCACGCTGGTCATGAAAAAGGGCGAACGCAAAACGGGTGTGCTGACCTTCCGTCTGGATGAGAGCCAGAAAAATCTCTATCAGGCAATGGAAGCTCAAACCGCAGATATCAAGCTTACGGTTGGCGTTGACCCCACCGAGACCTATACCGGTGTTTACGAAGGCTATACCTTTAAGAAGGATTCCAAGCTTGCATAATTGAACCCAAACTGCCCGATACAGGAGGTGCATTGCTATGATCGACCGCAGAACATTTCTCAAGCTCAGCGCCGGGGCACTGGTGCTGACTGCCGCAGGGGCTTTGACCGGCTGCGGAACGACTATGGACCTGAACCACCCCCATCAGGAGGTAGACAAGGTGATGTTCCTGTGTGATGTCCTTAGTGATACGGACTTTTCCGGCGGCGCGCCCACCAAAATTCAGTACAGACCCTACTTCGCCATCTGGAACCAGAGCGAAGAGGATGTGAGCATACCTCGGAAGGATATCACCGGTACCTTTACGAAAAACGGCGCTGCGCCGGAGAAGATGGTGTTTCTCCACGGCACGTTGAAAGTTGGTGCAAAGCAGTATCAGGAGTTCAGCCGGAATACCTTTGGTCTGGAAACCGAAAACAGCATCCCGTCGTCCCGTCAAAACGGCACCTACGAGCTGCGCATCAAGTATAAGGGCAAGACTGTCGTGTTCTTCTACGATGGCGAGCACATGACCAGCCGTGTAGAGTAAAACCGAATACACCCCGCCGCCGGGCACTCTTGGAAACAGGAGCGCCCGGCGGCTTTTTGTTTTGTGCCGCATTACCTGTTCTTTACATTGGGGCTGGCATTGTGCACAAAGTTTTACCAAGGTTTTGCACGTCCATGGTCGCAGCAAGGGGGGCAAAGCGGTAGAATAAGGCCGTTCCCAAGGAAAACACAAAAAGATAGTGCCGGGCGGGAGCCCGGGTTTTTAATGGAGGAAATTCTATCATGAAAAAGATCTCTCGTCGTTCGTTTCTGACCGTTTGCGGTGCAGCTGCTGCGGCTGCTGCTCTGACTGCCTGCGGCGGCTCTGCTTCTTCCGCATCCAGCACCGCTGCTTCCACCACCGCTTCTTCTGCTGCGGAGAGCGCAGCAGGCACCCTGAGCGGCAATGTGGCTACCGGCGGTTCTACTTCCATGAAGAACGTCATCGCCGCCCTGACCGAGGGCTTTGCCGAGGTCGAGCCGGGCGTCACCGTCAGCTACGACCCCACCGGTTCCGGCGCAGGCATCACCGGCGCTACCGACAAGACGCTGGACATCGGCCTGTCCTCCCGCGCCCTGAAGGACGATGAGAAGAACGATGTGGACGGCACTGTCGTGGCGCTGGACGGCATCGCCATCATCGTGAACAAGGACAGCAAGGTCGCTGACCTGACTGTGGAGCAGCTGAAGAAGATGTTCACCGGCGAAATCACCAACTGGAAGGATGTCGGCGGCGATGACGGCGAGATCGTTCTGGTGGGCCGTGAGGCCGGTTCCGGCACCCGTGATGGCTTTGAGAGCATCGTGGACGTGAAGGACAGCTGCAAGTACGCACAGGAGCTGACCGCTACCGGCGCTGTCATCAGCGCTGTGGAGGCAAACCCGCTGGCCATTGGCTACGCTTCTCTGTCCGCTGTGGGCGATACTGTCGCCATGGTCACCGTGGAGGGTGTGGAGTGCAGCGAGGACACCGTGAAAGACGGCACTTACAAGATCCAGCGTCCCTTCGTGTTCGTCACCAACAAGAGCGTCACCTTGTCTGAGCAGGCACAGGCCTTTGTGGACTTTGCCACCAGCAAGGACGCTGCCGACCTCATCCGCACCGCAGGCGCCGTGCCCGTGAACGAGTAAAAGGCGCTCAGGGTCAGCCCGGCTGGGAGTTCCCCCGCGAAATTCGGGGCTTCCAGCTCCCGCCCTATTGCCTGCGGCAACAGGGATGGGACGATGATAAAATTAGCCCGCCGCGCCGGCCTGCCGTTTTTGCGAGCCGACGCGGCTTTTATAAAGGATTTCAGCTATGAACAAAAAATCCTATCTGCGCCGGGTACGGCTGCCCCGCACCCCCGCCGACTGGCTGGAAGCGGTGATGAATTTCATCTTCTTCCTGTGCGGTATGCTGGCGGTGTGCTGTGTGGTGCTCATCTCGGTGTACATGGTGGTCTCCGGCGTGCCGGCTATCCATAAAATTGGTCTGTTCAAGTTCCTGTTCGGCACAAAATGGGCGTCCACCGCGGCAGAGCCGCTGTTCGGCATTCTGCCCTTCATCCTGTCCAGCATCTACGGCACGCTGGGCGCTACCATCATCGGTGTGCCCATCGGCCTGCTGACGGCAGTGTTCCTCTCCAAGGCCGCAGACCCAAAGCTGCGCACCGTGGTGGTCACCGCCATCGAGCTGCTGTCCGGCATCCCCAGCGTGGTGTTCGGCCTTTTGGGTATGCAGGTGCTGGTGCCCGCCGTGGCAAAAGCTTTCGGCAAGGCCTCCGGTGCCTGCCTGCTCAGCGCCATCGTGGTGCTTTCCATCATGATCTTACCCAGCATCGTGTCCGTGTCGGTGACGGCGCTCAACGCCGTGCCGCCGGAGTATGAGCAGGGCAGTCTGGCGCTGGGTGCCACCGACACCGAAACATGGTTCAAGATCAGCATTCCGGCGGCGAAAAGCGGCATTGCCGCAGGCGTTGTGCTGGGCATCGGCCGCGCCATCGGCGAGGCTATGGCTGTGATGATGGTGGCGGGCAACAGCCCCAATATGCCGGACAGTCTGTTCCGCAGCGTTACTTTGCTGACCACCGCCATCGCCAAGGAAATGAGCTACGCCGGCGGCTTGCAGCGGCAGGCACTGTTCAGCATCGCGCTGGTGCTGTTCGTGTTCATCATGCTCATCAACGTTGTGCTAAATGTAGTGCTGAAGGGAGGAAACCGCGATGAATAACGGCTTTTCGCCCTCCCGCCGGGCATGGAACCGGGTGATGACCGTGCTGGTCTGGGCAAGCGCAGTGCTGGTGATGGTGCTGGTGGCCGGGATCATCGGCATGGTTCTGGTGCGGGGCATCCCCCACATCAGCTGGAAATTCCTTTCCACCACCGCCAGTGTGCTGAAAAAGACCGACGGCATTCTGCCCGCCATCCTCAACACCCTGTATGTCATTGTGCTGACATTACTCATCGTATTGCCACTGGGCGTGGGTGCGGCGGTCTACCTGACCGAATATGCTTCCAACCGGCGGCTCATCGAGGTCATCGAGTTCACCAACGAAACACTGGCCGGTATCCCCAGCATCATCTACGGCTTGGTGGGTATGCTGGTGTTCAGTCAGGCGCTGGGCTTCCAGACCTGTCTTTTGTCCGGCAGTCTGACGCTGGTGGTGATGAACCTGCCCACCATCATCCGCACCACACAGGAATCCCTCAAAACCGTGCCGCAGGGCTACCGTGAGGGCGCTATGGGTCTGGGTGCGGGCAAGTGGCACATCATCCGCACCATTGTGCTGCCCTGCAGCATCGACGGCGTCGTCACCGGCTGTATTCTGGCGGTAGGCCGCATCGTGGGCGAAAGCGCCGCGCTGCTGTTCACCGCCGGTGCGGCAGAGGTGATCGCCAAGAGTGTGTTCAAAGCCTACACCTCCAACGGTGCCACCCTGTCGGTGCTGCTGTACCTGCGCGCCTTTGAGGACGGCGATTTTACCTCCGCATGGGGCATCGGCGCAGTGCTGCTGGTGCTGGTGCTGCTCATCAATCTGGCAGCACGTCTGGCGAAAACGAAACTGAAACAGAAGCAGTAAAAATAAAGAGGTACTCTATGGAAAACACGAATGTGCCGGTGATATCGGCAAAGGATCTGAACCTCTGGTACGGCGACTTCAAGGCGCTGAAGAGCATTTCGCTGGACGTGGGCGAGCGGGAGATCACCGCACTCATCGGCCCCTCCGGCTGCGGAAAGTCCACCTTTTTAAAGACCCTCAACCGCATGAACGACCTTGTGCCGGGCGTGCGCATCGAGGGGGATGTGCGGCTGAAGGGCGAGGATATCTTTGCCCGCGAGATGGAGCTGACCGACCTGCGCCGCCGCGTGGGCATGGTGTTCCAGAAGGCAAACCCCTTTCCCATGAGCATCTACGACAACATCACTTACGGCCCCAAGCTGCACGGCGTGCGCAATAAGGCCGAGCTGGACGAGCTGGTAGAAAGCTCTCTGCGGGGCGCAGCCCTGTGGGACGAGGTGAAGGACCGCCTGAAAAAGAGCGCCCTTGGCCTGTCCGGCGGGCAGCAGCAGCGTCTTTGCATCGCCCGGGCATTGGCGGTCAAGCCCGAGGTGCTGCTGATGGACGAGCCCACCAGCGCACTGGACCCCGGCTCTACCATGAAGGTGGAAGAGCTGATGAACGAGCTGAAAAAGAACTACACCGTGGTCATCGTCACCCACAATATGCAGCAGGCGGCCCGTATCAGCGACCGCACCGCCTTCTTCCTGCTGGGGGAGCTGGTGGAGGTTGGCCCCACGAACCAGATTTTCAGCACGCCCCGGGACAAGCGCACCGAGGACTACATCTCCGGCCGGTTCGGTTAATGCAGGGAGGAACAAAGCAATGAGCATTCGCAAACAATACGACAGTGATCTGGAGTCTCTTAAGGCCGCGCTGGTGGAGATGGGGCAGAACGCCGCCGAGGCGGTAGAGAACGCGCTGGAAGCGCTGTGCACCGCCGACACCGCAGCCGCCCAGAAGATCGTGCAGGGGGATGACCGCATCAACAACATGGAGCGGGACATCGAGCACCGCTGCATGACCTTGCTGCTGCGCCAGCAGCCGGTAGCGGGCGACCTGCGCCACATTTCCACCGCCATGAAGGTGGTCACCGATATCGAGCGCATGGGCGACCACGCTTCGGATATCGCGGAGATCATCCCACATCTCGTCACCGTGCGTAAGGAGAGAGACCCCGCTGTCAGTCAGGCTATTGCCATGGGACGCAAGGCCTACCAGATGATCTTAGACGCCATGGACGCCCTGACCGCCGAGGATGAGATCGCCGCCCGCCGCGTCATCGCCGCAGACGACGCCGTGGACTATGACTTCAACGCCATCAAGCACACACTGGCACAGGAGATTGCCGCCGACCCCGCCAAGGTGGACGCGGCGCTGGATCTGCTCATGGTCATCAAGTATCTGGAGCGCATCGGCGACCACGCCGTGAACGTAGCCGAATGGGTGCAGTTCGTGCGTACCGGGCGCTACAAGGACGAAAGCATGTTCTGATACTCACTCTGCCCTTTTGGGCGCGTGTTTTCCTTATTTTCTTCTGGAAAAGGCTGTCTGCCACCCGGCAGACAGCCTTTTTCTGTGGGAACCCCTCCCGTGAAAATGGGTTTCAGGAAAGTCCGCAGACTTTCCTGAAACCCGAAATTTAAAATAATTCTTCCGCTATTGATGCGCAGAGCAACGCGGAGCGCATTCAAAATCGTCCTCTTTCCCTCTACAACGAAAATTGACTAAAAAATTTTTATCTTTTCTGCAATGTTTGCGGCAGGTCATTCGTATTCAGGGTATAAGAGCCCGGAAAGGGCTCCGCAGTTATCGTGCGGCGGGTGGTTCCGGCTTCCCCCAGTCCCCCGCCAGCCGCACCGTTACGGAGGACAGATACAATGATGGCAAAGCTTGAACGCTCCACGCAGCCCGCCCGCATGGAGGCCGTGAGCCGCGATGCACTGGTGCAGGCGGCGCTGCAGGAGATCACCCAAAATTATCGTGAGGCCAGCCTTTCCAATGTGGCAAGGGCTTATGGTGTTTCGCTGGCGTATGTCAGCGAGTGCGTGCGCGCCCAGACCGGGCGCACCTACAAGGAGCTGCTGCAAAAGCACCGCATGGAGACTGCCGCGCGGCTGCTGCGCCGCAGCGATCTGAACATCCAGCAGATCATTGCGCAGGTGGGATACGAGAACACCAGCTACTTCTACCGCCTGTTCCACGAGCGCTACGGCCTGAGCCCCCGGGAGTACCGGCTGGTGCGCACCGGCGTAGCTCCTCGCCGCCCCACCGCATGAGCCACCCCTTATTTTGCTGCCCCCGACCGCCGTGCTGCCGCCCCGCGCACGGCGGTCTGTTTTTGCCGCAAAATGGAGAAAAATCTGGTGCTTTATGGAAAATTGTGTTATACTGAAATAAATGTACCCCGCGCGGCAGGGCGCGGGCAAGAGAGGATGAGTGGATATGTTTCGCGGAGCAGTAAGAGCGGATATGGCAAAGATCCTTGAAGTCTATGCCCGTGCGCGGGATTTCATGGCGAAAAGCGGCAATCCTACCCAGTGGGGGGACAACTACCCCAGCCCGGAGCTGCTGGAAGAGGATATCGACACCAACCGGCTGTTCGTGTACATGATCAACGGCCGGATGCAGGCAGTGTTTGCCTTTATCCTTGGCGAGGACCCCACCTACAAGGTCATCGAGGACGGACAGTGGCTCAACGACACCCTGCCCTATGGCACACTGCACCGGCTGGCTTCGGCGGGCGAGAGCAAGGGCGTGGGCAAAGCAGTGGTGGAGTGGTGTCTGGAGCACTGCGAGAGCCTGCGCGCCGACACCCACGCCGACAACAAGGTGATGCAGCATCTGCTGGAAAGCGAGGGCTTTACCCGCTGCGGCATCATCCATGTGGAGGACGGCACCCCGCGCATCGCCTACCAGCGGATGTCCCTGACCCAGAGCCAGCTGGGGTAAGCGGGAAAATAATTTTAATTTTATGGTTCTGAAAAGTCTGCGGGCTTTTCAGAACCTTTTTTCATGGGTGGGGTCGTAACGGTGAACGGCAGTTGCAGCGTTGCTGCTATGGCAACTTTCTGCCTGCCGTCAGCGTGCAAGGACGCTCCGCTGGGCCAGAGGCAGGGAGGGGTGTTCCGACTCCCCCCTCCCTAC
>OLSN01002089.1_pt1 | contig 15434 bp, 13 predicted proteins | sample 1672411 | NCBI WGS metagenome assembly OLSN01 (sample SAMEA3136683, study PRJEB25190) | human gut metagenome | biome: human gut; feature: human-associated habitat; material: faeces | place: Austria | collected 2013 | reverse complement strand
CCCCGCCTCTACATGCCCCACGGGAATCTGCAGGTAGAAGCAAGCGAGAGCCGCCGCAAAGCTCGTAGTCGTGTCGCCGTGCACGAGGACCACGTCAGGCCTCTCTTCCTCGAGAATCGCCTTCAGCTTCAGCAGCACATCGCACGTGACATCGAACAGCGTCTGCCCCGGCTTCATGATTGCCAAGTCATGGTCGGGAACCACATCGAAAACACTCAGAACCTGATCGAGCATCTCGCGATGCTGACCCGTCACGGCCACAACCGTCTGAAACTCGTCGGGGCGGCTCTTGAGCTCGTTCACGAGCGGGCACATCTTGATGGCCTCCGGACGCGTCCCGAAGACGAGCATCACTTTCTTCAAACCTGCTTCTCCCTGCATCTCTTTAATGAATTACAGCTTGTAGACGTTCTCACCGTCACCACACACGTTGCGCGGGTCGATGAGGATGCGGTCGCCGAACACTTCGGGCTTGCCCTTGATCTGGGAATGGCCCACCATCACTATCACCATCTCCAGACCATCCAGGAACTCTTCCATAGAGTGCACCTGGCCCGGAACCTCGTCGCGCTCAACCCACGGGTCGTACACCTTCACGGCACCACCGCACAGGTGCTCCTCCATGGAATCGAGCATCTGCAGCGTCGGGCTCTCGCGCACGTCGTCAACGTCCTCCTTGTAGGTCAGGCCGTAGATGCCCACCTTGGAGGCGTCCTTGATCCCGCGCTCGGCCATAACCTCGTGGGCACGATGCAGCACATACTCAGGCATGCCCGCGTTGGTCTGAAGCGCCAGACGGATGAAGTTTGCCGTTTCGGGGTAGTCGCCCACCAGGAACCACGGGTCGACGGGAATGCAGTGACCGCCCACACCGGGGCCGGGCTGCAGGATGTTCACGCGCGGGTGCTTGTTGGAGATGCGAATGACCTCCGCCACGTCCATGCCGCCGATACGGCAGATCTTGGCAAGCTCGTTGGAGAACGCGATGTTAATTGCGCGGAAGGTGTTCTCGACGACTTTGGTCATCTCAGCGGTACGGATGTCGGTCACACTGATTTCGCCCTGACAGAAGGTTGCGTAAATCTTAGCAACCTCCTCGCCCACCTCGGGGTCGTCCGCGCCAATCGTACGGTTGTTGTGCAGCAGCTCGTAAACCATGTTTCCGGGGATGATGCGCTCCGGGGCGTGCACGAGCTTAACATCCTCACGCTCGGCCTCAATGAGCAGCGGGCGCACAAAGCGATCCACCGTGTTGGGCGAAATAGTCGACTCGATTACGAGCACGGCGCCCTTCGGGGCGACCTCGAGCACCGTCTTGCAGGCGGCAATCACATAGCAGGGGTCGATCTTCTTATCTAGCTTATCGTAGGGCGTCGGCACGCTCACGATGTAGGTATCGCACACCTGATACTCTGTCGTGAATTTGATGCCCGATTTCAACGCGTCGACGAACAGCTCGTCAAGCCCCTCCTCCTTGAAGGTGGTATGCCCGGCATTCAGAGTTGCCACAAGTTCCTCGTTGTAGTCAGTTCCCACGACCTCCACGCCGTGCGTGGCCATCATGAGAGCGGTGGGCAGTCCGATATAACCGAGACCGATAACGTTAACCATTCTTTATTCGCCTTTCCCTGAGAACTTATATCGGTATGTAAGGGCAACAAACTTTGCGTTACCCACGATGTAGCGCTTCCAAAGCCTGCCAGGCTCCTGTATAAACCGGTAGAACCATTCCAAGCCGTGATCCTGCATCCACTTTGGCGCGCGATCGGTCACCCCAGCCACCACGTCGAAACTGCCGCCAACGCCCATCACGAAAGGAATTCCTATTTGATTAAGGTATTTGTGCACCCAATACTCTTTCTTAGGAGAGCTGAACGCGACAAACATCATGTCCGCCCCAGATGCAGCCATGTCCGCCACAATCTGCGGCTCGTCGGCCTCAGTGAAGTAGCCATTGCGATAACCGACTATCTGAATGCCGGGATAACGCTCCTCGAAAATCGCCCTAACCCTCGAGACAACTTCCTCCTTCGCGCCGAAGAGGTAAACCTTGTAGCCCTTCTCAGCGGACAGCTCCACCAGGCGCTGGAACAGATCAATGCCCGTCACGCGCTCGCTCAGGGGCACGCCCAGCTTCTTGGCAGCCCACACGATGGAGGCGCCGTCGGCGTTGATGAGCGGGCAAGCGTTAACAATCTCGGCCAGCTTCGGGTCGGCCTCCATCAGGTTCACCTTCGAGGCGTTCACCACCACATGTTGGGTGGGCACGCCGGCAGCAATAACCTTCTCAACCTCGGCAACCGTCTCGTCGAGCGAGAGAGCATTAACGTATGTGTTGAGAATGGGATAGCGCCTGGATGCTTTTATAGTTTTTTGAGAATTCAACAATTGCCTAACTTCCCTGTGCTGTAAGCACGACGCCCACGGTCTGAATAATCAGCTTCAAATCGCTCCATGCGGAGCACTTCTTGATGTAAAGCAGGTCAAGGTCGACCCACTCGTCGAATGTGATGGAATCGCGGTTGCGACGGGTTTGCCAGTAGCAGGTCATGCCCGGCTTCACCAGCAACCTTTGGCGCTGGTAGTCGTCGTAAGTCGCAACCTCAGCCGGCAATGCGGGACGCGGGCCCACGATGCTCATATCCGAGCGCAGGACATTGATGAACTGGGGCAGCTCGTCGAGCGACAGCTTGCGCAGCCACTTGCCCACGCGGGTGATACGCGGGTCCTCGGCGATCTTGAATACCGGGCCGGTCTTCTCGTTGAGCTCCCTGAGCTCGGCGAGCTTGTCTTCGGCATCCACGCACATGCTGCGGAATTTCAGCATCCGGAAGGTTCTACCGTCCTTGCCAACTCGCTCCTGACTGAAGAACACGGGGCCCTTCGGATCGTCGACCTTGATGAGGATCGAGATGATGGCGAACAGCCAGCAGAACACAACGAGCACCGCCGCGCTAAAAACGATGTCGAACGCACGCTTGACAACGCGGTACGCCACCCTGTCCTCGATGCCGGTGACTGGCGCGCTCCCAAGCTCTTCCTTGAGGCGCCTTGCGCGCTCGAAGCTTTCGGTTGAGCCCCCGCCGCCATTGATGTCGTACGCGAAACCGCTACGAACAGTTTTACGCTCCAAGGCACCGCTGTCCGCCGTCGCTCGGCTGGCTTTGCCTGACGACGATTCCCGCATGCCGGACCTCGCCTGCGCGGGCTCGCAAACGGCCGTGAAATCACTGGCCACTATGCGCACACCGCCTTAAAAACGGGTTTTGCAAGAAATTGCCCTCCTATGCTGCCAACGCGTTTACAATTGAACCCAGAAATGCGGTGCATCCGCAGGCCGCTCGCGAAACAGCTCACGACCTGCGAAAACACCTTTCCTTTGTTCGTGCTAGATTTGGCGGGAAGCGCGAACGCACCATGGATTCCTCAGAGAATTCCGGGCGCGTTTTTAATATGCGCAAAGGGATGTCGCCCTTAAGCACGTTCCAAAACTGAGGAATCTCGTCCATACGGGTCTTTCGCATAACCTTTCCGAAGGGCGTCACGCGCGGATCATCGCCCTGAGCCCACTGGGCGCCACGCTTTTCAGCATCAACGTACATAGAACGGAATTTATAGACATTAAAGATCTTGCCATTCTTCCCTACACGCCTCTGCGCGTAGATAACGGGGCCTGGAGATTCTAATTTAATTTTAAGGGCTATCACTCCCATGGGAATAGCAAGAAGAATTAGGGCACATCCACAAGATACTATGTCGAAAGCACGTTTTGCAAAACGGTAGCCAATTCCGCCCGCAATCGTTGGCTCAGAAAGCTCAATGACATCATCGCCTGGCAGCAATTTCGCCAACACTTCGTCTGGAATACCATTTTCGGTAAGCTTAGGTTCATACTTGCCAGTTGCGTCAAGCCTTGCGGCTTCGCGACGATCTTCATGGCTATAGCCGTCCCGATCGAGCCCGACACTCCTTGGCTTTATCGAATCGCGTCCTTCCACGCAGATATCGCTATATTCCGCTTCACCCAATTGCATATCCAAATGAATCCCTTTTGCTGAAATTACGTCCCCGTTACTTGGGGTTCCTCCCGCCAGTTTCCTTTTCGCTGCCCAATTGCCGCCGGCAATTCGTTTCCGCCCCTACGCTTTCGCGGAGCTTTTGGAAATAATCTCCAGCCCAAGCCGTATCGTTTTCACCCTGCCAAGCATGCGAATTTCAAGTTCGGCCGTTCTGCGGTGCCTATCGATTCGCTTAATCTCGGCCTCATGACCCATAAGCGGCCCGCGCAGCACTATTACTTTGCTGCCCTCCATAATGCCCTCGCTCATTTCAACCACGCGGCGCTCATCGCCCGCGAAAGCATTGAGCCAAGCCACCTCGTCACCGTTCAAGGGAATGAATACTTCGTTATTGCCAAGCAGCTTGGTAAAGGCCGGAACACGGCGCAGCTGCAGCGCGAGCTTCTCAACATCGCTCGTCTCTACGTACAAGTAACCGGGAGTCAAACGCTCCGTGCGCTTATGCCATTCGCCCTTCCAGCGACGCATCGCCTCAAAGCGCGGCACGAATATCTCGCCAATCACGCTTTTGTCGACGAAACGCCGAATGAGCTCTTCAACTTTGGCTTCTTGGCCGCTTCCGACTTGAATGGCATATATGCGCATGGCACTTTCCTTGTCTCTGAGTAAGCCGATTGCATCGCAATGCAGCGAAATCGCCTCACACCGCACCACCGCATCGCGCGCGATCGCCCCGCACACCACCCACGCTCGGATTGGTTCCGGGGCATAGCTTCGCTACCGCGAATGCGGCCCAACAACGAACTATTCATTTCCCGAACAACGACGCAACGCGCTCAAAGCGACGATTGCACGCTTGATAGGATGTATACGTTACGGCCCATAATTGAGCGCAAAAAAAGGCCGATGACTATTGGCCCATTTGTAACGCCATTCGGTGCAACCCCTTTGCAAAAAAAAGGGGGGGCACACCTTCTTACATAATTTTGCCTATTACCCACATCTATGTAAAGCAATTTGTAAGTAAAGTTACAATTCAACGTCGCTTCTTCACCGATATAACTGCTGGCAACACCTTTCAAGCATTGGTTTGTTGCACAACATGCGACTTGTTTTGAATGTTGCGCAACTTTTGGCGTGGGTACCGCACTCGCGTCGAGCAATCGCCACGCACACGCCAAAAACCCGATGTTGAAAGAGTGCTTTTAGCACTATATCGGGCGAAAGGGACACTGCACACGAGCCATAATAATCTCAATGGGCTGCTTCTGTCTCCTACTTCACGTGGGCACCGCGACAACGATACGCAGTTTTCGCCTTCGCCAAATACTGGTAGTGCTCAACACAGTGCGCATCGCTTGCGATATAGCGATACAGCGTGGCATCGAACAACTTCTTCGCGGGTTTCTTTTCTTTGCCAAAACGGCCGCCGGCAACGAAATCGGCCGACGCCTGCAGCTTGCAGCCCATACGCACCAAGCGCTCAGCAATGCTCACGTCTTGCTGAATGGCCTTGTATCGCTCGGGATGCGCGATAATCACGTCATAGCCCATGCCCTGCAGCTCGTAAATCGTACGCTCGTATTCCTCGAAATCGCGCGCCGAGCAGTGGCTCGAAAGCTCCAGCAAAAACTCGTTGCTGCCATCGAAATGCAGGTATTCCGCCCATTGCATGCCCAATTCCATAAGCTTGCGGTGGTTCACCTCGAATCCCATTTGCAGCGGGAAGCCATTCGCATGCGCCACAAGCAATTCGTACGCATCCCACATAGCGTCATAGTCGAAATACGGGTCACGACAATGCGGCGTACACACGATGCTCGTAACGCCAGCCTGCTTGGCAGCTTCGAGCATTGCCAAGCTCTCGTCCAAATCACGCGCGCCATCGTCGACGCCCGGCAAAATATGGCAGTGGATATCGCGCATGGGCGCTTCCTTTCGTGGTTGAGGTTGGTGCCCTATTGTAGCCTTTGGCAACGGCTCGTTCGGCCAGAATGCAAAAGCGCCCGCAACTTCGGCAGTCGCGGGCGTCGCAGTCAAAGGGCACAGGCCGCAAACAACAGACCAGGTGCAAAAGTATCGTTAGAACGTATCGGACGGGCCCATAGCCGCATGGCTTCGGGCGCCGCGCTTGCTCGGCATTACGGCCGGGCTCGCTGCCACTTCTGCAGCAGCGTCGTGCTCTTTCACGCGTTTCCCTTCTTTGTTGTAGTAGGCGTAGTAATACTCGCTCGTTTCTGTCTCGCAATAGTTCATCACAGCGCCAATCACGTTTGCATCGGCCTTGCGCAGCTGCTCATAGGCATTCGCGACCTCATCGCGACGAGCATAATTCTCGCGAACGACGAGCGCAGTAGCGTCAACGAGCGTCGAAAGCACCGCAGCGTCAACGAACGTTCCAACGGGAGGCGTGTCATACACCACGAAATCGTAATCGTGCGAAAGCCTGTCAACCAAACCCGCAAAACGCTTCGACGCCAAAATGTCGACAGGGTTCGGAATATGGGGTTCGCTGTCCAAGAAATCAAAACCCTGCGACGTAGACACAATGGCCGCGCGCAAAGGCATTTGCTCAGAAAGCACCGCATACAGGCCACCGCGCGTATGAACGCCCAGCATGTCCGCCAAGCTACGGCGGCGCATGTCAACCTCGACGAGCAATACACGCTTGCCACTTTGGGCAATAGCCGCGGCAAGCTGTATAGAAACTGTCGATTTTCCCTCATTCGGCACAGAAGACGTTAGAACGAGCGAACGAATAGGATTGTCGACGCTGGCAAAGCGAATATTGGCAAAAAGCGTTTTGGCAGCGTTTTGCACTACGAGCCGATCGGCGGCTTTTTTCTTCTTTCCCATCGTTTACTCCTTCATGGCCGGAATGCGACCGATAACCGGAATGCCCAGCATTTCTTCGACCTCTTCGGCGCTGCGCACGCGAGTGTTCAACATGTCTTTAAGCACGACAATCGCAATAGCAACGAACAAGCCCGCCAAGAACGCCACCGCGGTATACATAACCCTGTTCGGACCGCTCGGAGCCTCGGGAGTTTCGGCCTCGTCGATAACGTTCACGCTTTGCACATCCATGACTTCCTGCGCCACGTCGGAAACGTTTTTCGCGAGCTGTCTGGCAATAATGGCGCAGCTCGGCGCATCTTCGCCCGTTACCGAAACCGAAATAACGCGCGTGGTAGTTTGGCTCGTGACGCTGATTTTGTAATCGTCCAAGCTCTTCATTTTCAGTGCGTTTGCGGTGTCTTTCGTCACGCGATCGCTGTCGATAAGCTGCGCTACGTCGTTGGTGACCATCTGCGATGCAGAAAGGTCGGTAGACATCGACGAGCTTTTCGAATCGCTCTTCACCAACACATACATGCTCGTGGTGGCCGTGTACGTGTTCGGCAGGAACATAAAACTCGCAACGCCCATCGCGAGTGCGCACACCAGGGGGAGCGCAATCACCAAGCGCAGATGCTTTCGCAAAAGCTGCAAGAGCTCAAGCAGGGTCATGGTTGGTTTGCCTTTCTCGTTTGGCGAATAACGCCGTAGTTACTACTGTGCAGAAGCCACATCGTCTGTGGTAAGACCGGCATTCGCGACCAAAGCTTCATAGCTCCTTGGCGCGGGCGAATTGCTCGCAGCGCCCAATTTTAAATTGCTCAACTGGGCTTGCGGAATTTCAGCCGTAGTGTCGTTGGGGTCGAGGCCCGCATCAACACGACACATCATATCGCGCCATTCGTTGAACATGGGGCACACGTAGCTCACGCCGCCTTCGTTAAACGAATAACTCGGGCACACAGCCGAATATAAGGTGAGGTCGGTTGCCTGGAACTGCTGTGCCATGGCGATAATGTCGGTTATCGACAAATCGGTGCTAATGCTCGATGCGAGCGAGCTCACGAGGCCCGGCAGCTGAGCCGGGGACGATGCAAGCACCTGTTTGATGATTGCCTGCACCACTAAGCGCTGGGCTTGGGCGCGACCAAAGTCGCCGCCCGAAACGTTATGGCGCTCACGGGCGAACGTAAGCGCCTGCTCGCCGTTCAGGCGCTGGTTTCCGGCCTGGAACGACACGCCGCTATCAGTCGTAAAGCTCTCAGGAATGTTCACCCAAATGCCGCCGAGTTCATCGACCACGCGCTGAAGCTCCTCGAAATGTACCTCGCAATAATGCGTAATGGGCACACCCGCAAAAGACGAAACGGCATCAATCGCGCCCGATGCTCCGCCAAATGCATACGCCGCGTTGATCTTCTGCCTTCCCTGCCCCTCGATAGTCACCATGGTGTCACGAGGAATGGAGATAAGGTCGACCTGACCGTTGTCGGGGTCAATACGCGCAAGCATGGTCACGTCGCTTCGGCTGGCGGTTTCGCCATCGTCGCGCGAGTCGCTACCCAAAATGAGCATGTAGAACGCAGTGCTTTCCTCGGTGGCCGATTCGCTCGCCGATGCGGGCTGCAACGCTTCTTTGAGCTCGGCTTCTTCCTGCTTATCGTCGAAGCCCATCGACGCGTTGAGCGAGCTTACATACGCGGCGAGCGCAATGCCACTGCCCACGATGAGTGTGAACAGCACCGCGAACACGATAAGCGCGATGCGGCGGCCTTTGTGCCGCTTTTTGCGCACGCGGCGCACGCCGTCGTGCTCGGAGGCGTTGCCGTCGGGGCCGGCATCGAAGTCGGTGTCGAAATCGTCAGCCGCGCCCGCGTGAAAGCCCTCGTGGAACTGGTTCACGCTCGGCATGCGATGCTGGTAAGCCGCGCCCGCGGCCCGATAGGCGCCCTGGCCTTCTTCCTGCTGCCACTCGGAGCGGTGCTGCTCCTGCTGTTGCGAAAACGGCGAGGGGCCTTGGGGGCTGTAACCTCGATTCTGCGAATCACGCTCGCCCGGCTGCTGAGTGATAAGCGACCGGACCGAATCGGTGACCAGGCTGCCCAGGTCCTCAGGCTTGGCGTGCAAGCCTTTCCGCGGAGGCAAAGGCGCACCGTCATCGTTGGAATAATCCGACATACTCAGTTTCTTTCGTAACATTCAAACATTAAAAGCTCACACAGCGTATTTGACGCTAATTTAAATATTTTATATATGCCCATGCTACCCGCGCAACAAAAGAACGCGCTTGCACACATAAAGGGTACTTTACGCACAATAGGCCGTAGGTAACGCTCCTGATGGCAGGCTTGACTGTTGCGCAACTTTCTTGGAAGCCAAAATGAGAGGCCCACCCCATATCATTGAATGCGCAAGAGCGCAAACCTTGGTAAATGAGGAGCAAGAGCGAAGCAAAGATGCAGCAAAGCCGCGGCGCGACAGAGAGGCGCGGGGTCGTGCGAGCCAGTAGCGCGGCTGCTACGCAGGCCGGAAGCGGGGCTCGCGCGGGCCGGGGACAGGGCTGTAGCGCAGGCCTGCAACGGGGATCTTCCCTTTTCAGCGACGCCGTTGGCGTAGCGCACTTGTTGGTTTAGGGCTCGCGCGACAGGCCGCCGCCCTACTCCACAGTGCCGTAGGTGTAGCCCCAGCCATGGCCGGCAATCGAGGAGTTCATCTGCTGGCACAAAGCGATGCGCGTATACGCGCCCGGCGGCAGCAGCTCCACGATTTCGCGCATGTCGGCGCACACGTCGAACGTTTCCGCCGCCAGAATCACATCAAGCCGCTCAACGATGGGCGTGTTCTTGAAAAGATAATCCACAACGCGCTGCATTTCGCCATACGAATCACTTCTCTCAAGCAAAGCCATGCAGTGGTTTCCTTTCTTTTATATGCGACATCTGTTGCAACCTGTTAAATGCTCATAGCGTTAAACAGGTTGCGTGGCGCTTGACGAGCCGAACCAGTGGTGTTCAAACCTGTTAAACGCTGCGAGCATTTAACAGGTCGGGCGCCGCCGCTGTCGCCAAAGCCGCGACAACCGTTGCGGCCGCCGCTGCGCGACCGTTGCCGCCCGCGTCTCCGATGTGCTAAATGCTCGCAGCGTTTAGCACATCCCTTGTTGCTCGACGCATTGTGGCGGCCTCGGTTCAATGTGCTAAACGCTGCGAGCATTTAGCACATCCCTAGCACGTCCCGACAGGCCTGCCGACAAACAATTAGCGAATGCTGTCGGCGCCGAAAACGCCTGCGGCCAAAGCGCCCGTGTATGCGGGAGTCGCCTCGCCGCACGCGCGCAGGAACTGAGCGCCCGCTGCACGCAGGGCCACAGCTGCATCGGCCATGAAGTCGGGCAGCGCATAGGGGTTCTCGGGAATGGGTGCGCCGAGCGATGCGCGGCGCTTCTCGGCAGCGGTTGCCTGGCGCACGCTCACCTGCACCAAAATAGGCTTCGGCGTGGCGGCGGCGATTTCACGCACCACTTCCGCAATCGCCTCGGGCGCAGCAGCGCTGCGAATGCCAATCACGTCAGCCTTCGCGAGCACCTCGATCGCTTCAGCGAGCGGCTTTCCGTCGAACTCGCCTTGTTCATTCACGTCAACCGACGCAAACACCGGGCCCGTATACGCGCGGCGCACGCCTTCGATGCCGCACTGAACATCGGCCGCGCTGCGCAATCCGTTCAAGAAAATCGCGTCGAAGCCCGCGCCTTCACTTTCAGCAAGAGACCCCATGGCTTCCTTGCCGCCCTCGACGAGTGCTCGCGCCGCGCCTTCATATTGCGCCGCGCACTGCTTCATCGACATCACCGACGCGGCATCGAGCGGAAGCCCGCACGGGCCAACTTCGCACAGCACATGCTGCGGCGCATTCGCGCGCGCATGGGAAATAGCCGCCTGTGCAAGTTCTCGAGCGCGATCTTCCATGCGCTTGTGCGCCAGGCGCGCCTCACAAATATCGGTCTCGGCAACCAAGCACTGCGCGCCCGCCATCGATTCAAGGCGCAGCGCATCTCGCATAGTTTCTGGCTCAACCAAACTCATATATTCAGCTTCGGTTTCCATGTCGACGCCTTGGTTCGCGAGCGCAAACGCGAGCGGGGCGGAAAGCACGAGCATGTCTTTGTGAAAACGCAATTCGATATCGGCCATAAAAGCCCCTTTCGGATGTGGCGAACGCGGCGTGAAACACGGCAAAAGCGCGCGCGGCGCGGCTAATGCAATGCCCTGAGTATAGTTGCAACGCGGCGAACGGAGCGCCTGCAAGGGCCGCTTTCCCGAAAAGTGGCGCAAGCGCGCTTCACAAGTCAAAAAGCGGCTCAAAATAATGCTGCGGCAAACGGTCGTTTTGCAGCGGCGAACGGAGAAGCTTTTTAATGACGCTTCAAAAGCCCTTCACAAACGTATACACATTTTTAGATTATGTCTAATTCACCCTCATTATGTGAGGTGTTGCTTTATGGGTCCCATCAGGCCTTTTACATCTTGTCGAGCACAGGTGCCCTGCGTACACAAGTCGTTCAAAACCGTCTCACAACTTCTTGAAAACCCGTACCTATACTTTTGCCTTGCAAACGCGGGGTCCCCTTCCCAGTTTGCCTGCTACCCCAAAGCAGTACGTACCGGTGCACCTCCCAAGATCAAGCACCGTACACCCCCTCCTTGTGTGAGGCCCGGTTCCCCTCCGGGCCTCAAGTTCTCTCTTAGGCCCGCTCGTCCGAACGGGCCTTTTCCTTTTCCTGGAGAGAGGCCGGGGCGAGCCTTTGCAAAAAAAGGCCTTCGCAACGAGCGTCCACCATAATGACGCGCAAACGCCAATCGCAATCGCACAACGGTGCCGTTGCAGAAAATCGTGCGCATCGCAGTGCACGCGTCGCAGTGCACGCAGCCACACCGAATCGGCTTTGTAGCTCAAAGACACGCCCGCAAATCGCCATAAAGACGCTCAGCCGGCTTCATTATCCCAACTACGCGTTGCTGACCTGCGGTTTTTAGAAGCAATGGGCGTTTTTACTAATCAAATTCTTAATGCTGTGGCGCGCATTGCTGCATGGAGACAGTCGCGATTCGTGCATATATGCAATTTCATCGCTTTCTTGCCACGCATTATTTATTCTGTCCTTTTTTTTGACGGCATTCGGTTTCTTGAATATTTCCTATAGGCACTGCTTATATATTTCACTCGTAAAAAAGAATATATAGGCGTGGCTTATGGAATTTCTCGGAACGTAAGCTCAAAACTGTCCCGTTCCACAAACCATACACTTCATGGTCACAACTTCTCAAATAGCGACCTGTATACTTTTGCCCTGCAAGCGAAAGGCTCCCCTCCTTTACTTGCCTGCTTCCCCAAAGCAGATTTTGAACCGACGCGATCTGAAGCGTCGTTCATCCCCTCCTTGTGTGAGGCTCGGCTCCCCTCCGGGCCTCAATTTATCTCTACAGCCCGCTCAACCGAGCGGGCTTTTTTATTGCCCTCGTTCCGCGCGAGAAACCGCGCTCAGGTTTCGCGCACGACCATAGCGCGTCTTCGCACGCACAGAGCTCGTCGCCGCGCCGCCGCGCCCGCGCACTTTCACCGTTTCCCTTTGGTTTTCGCGCCGCACGCAACCTCGCACCCCAAGAGCCTATAATGGACGGCACCTGACCGTCGCAGCGTGCGACGGCGCATTCGAGAAAGGTTTCGCCATGCTCGACGAGCTCCACGTGCAAAATGTCGCCCTTATTCGCGAAGCGACGTTCGCGCCCGCGCAGGGCCTCACGGTGGTCACAGGCGAAACGGGCGCCGGCAAAACCGCGCTGCTTTCGGCGATCAAGCTGCTTGTGGGCGAGCGCGCCGACGCCTCTACCGTGCGTGAGGGCGCGCAGGGCGCCGTGGTCGAGGGCCGCTTCTTCTTGTCAGCCGATGCCGACAACGCCGACGACGGCCATATCGCATGCCGCAAAGTTTCCGCCGACGGGCGCAGCCGCGTGAGCATCGACGGCTCCATGTCCACCGTGCGCCAGCTTGCCGAGCAGCTGGGCGCCACCGTCGATTTATGCGGCCAGCACGAGCACCAACACCTCTTAAAGCCCGCAAACCACGCCGCCATGCTCGACGCATGGGCGGGCGATGCGGTTGCAAGCGCAAAAGCGGCCTACATCGAAGCTTTCAACGCCGAACAGGCTGCAGCAGCAGAACTTGCCCGCGTTCGCGAAGCCTCGCAGGCCTCCGCCGCACAGCTCGAAGAGGCGCGCTTCACACTCGCCCGCATCGACGAGGTCAACCCCACGCTCGACGAATACGACGAGCTTATGGCAGAACTCCCCAGAATTGAAAACGCCGAAGCGCTCGCCCAGGCAAGCGACGGCGCATATTGGGGCCTTTCAGGCGACGGAGGGGCAATCGAGGCTGTGAATTCGGCCATCGCCTCCCTCGAATCGCTCACGGCGGCCGACGCCGCGCTCGAGCCCCTGGTTTCGTCGCTCACCGACGCGTCCTATATTCTTGAAGACGCCTCGCGCGATTTACGCGAGTACCGCGACGGCATCGATCACGACCCGCATGCCCTTGAACGCCTGCAAGAACGCGCAAGCACCCTGCAAGGTCTTATGCGCGCCTTCGGGCCGCGCATGGAAGACGTTATCGAGTGTCGCGATGCTGCCTCCAAGCTCATCGAGTCGGTCGACGATTCCTCGCGCGTGATCGCCCAGGCCGAAATCGCCCACGCCGCCGCCGAAGCGAAGCTCGTCGAGGCCGCCAAAGCGTTCGACGACGCGCGTAACGCAGCCGCCCCGAAATTCGGCGAGCAAGTGAACGCACAAATGGCCCGTTTGGAGATGGGCGGCGCCGAGCTCCTCGTGCACGTCGACCCCCTTGAGCGAGCGCAATGGACGCGCGCAGGGGCCTCGAAGGTCGAATTCATGTATCGGGCTGGCACAGGCATGACGCCGCGTCCGCTTGCGCGCATTGCCTCGGGCGGCGAGGTGAGCCGCGTGATGCTCGCGTGCAAAGTTGTGCTGGGCGAGGCCGACGCGCGCGACACGCTCGTGTTCGACGAAGTCGATGCCGGCGTAGGCGGCTCGGTCGCGGTGGCGCTGGCCGCCGTGCTGGCCGATTTGGCGAAAACGCACCAGGTAATCGTGGTGACGCACCTCGCCCAGGTGGCCGTACGCGGCGAGCGCCATTTCATGGTGAAGAAAACCGCGGGGGCGGCCCCCAACGAAAGCGAAGACGCAAACGCCGCCGAGGCCGCGATTCCCGAAACCACGCTCTGCGAGCTTGGCGAAGACGAACGCGTTCGCGAAATCGCCCGCATGCTTTCAGGCGACGCAAGCGAGGCCTCACTTGCCCACGCAAAGGAAATGCTCAAAAACGCACGATAGCGGTTGAACGCCCGAGCCAGCGCGCATCATTGAGCGAATGCAACCCTCGCCGCGCGAATTCAGCTTTCATTTGACAAACGCAGCCCCGCCGGACGAGCGCAATCCCATCAAGGGAATGAAATTCTAATCAGACAACAGCAAAGCCCACCTGGAGCAAAACCATTGTTCCAGGCGGGCTTCATATTGCGAGCGATATATGGGAATGCAGCTTAAATCAAGCTCCCGCATTTCGCATGCGCTAGGACTCGTATTCCGCTTCCCCAAAAAAATACGTCATTCAACGGTCGCATTCTTTATATTCTTTTGTTAGCATTGGTTAAGTTTGTTTCCGATAGCAAACTTAACCGTTATGAAAGGGCCGCAACGAGCGCCCTTGCAACCGACCGAAAGGCCAGCTGTGAAAAGAATCTTCTTCCTCGTTATCGCCTGGACTGCGAACCTGGTGGATAAGGGCATTGCCTGCGTCATTGCGTGGCTCATCCTGCGCAAGCTGCCTGCCAATATGCAGTCTTTGTCTGGCGGCAAAAAGAAAGAAGAGAAAAAGGAAGAGGCTGCGGCGCCGAAGGCCGAATAACACGCCGCCGCGTGAGCAGATTGGAAGGAAGATAAGGTTATGATACAAGAGCGCAACTTCCCCACATTTTTGAAAAAGCTGACGCCGGCGCCGAAGCTGTGGCTTGCCCTGGGGCTTATTCTGGCGGTGCTGTTTTTGCGGAACATGTACTTTTCCATTGCAGTAGCCCTAATCAGTGTGGCCATGGTGATACATGAAAAGCAGACGACACTGTTCAAGGTGCTGCTGGTGACAATGACCATTCTGTTCGTCTCCATGTACGGCATCCACGGCGCGGTTGCCCCGGTGATCGACAAAGCAACAGACCCGGTGATGTTCACCGTGCTCGGCATCGATTATTACGCCAAGGGCTTCGCGTATGCGTCCCGGTTCTTTCTCAGGGTGTGCCCGCTGATGTGCGCGCTGTTCACCATCTTCCTGTCCATGGACACGACGGATCTTGGCGCTACCATGTGCAAGGCGGGCATCCCCTACAAGGCGATGTTTACCTTCATCGATTCGTTCCAGGTTATCACGCTTTTAAGCAAGGATATGGAGCAGATTCGCGAGAAACGAAAACCAAAGGAATTAAGACTCCATGAGGTGGCACCGTTGGACGCG
>OLSN01002084.1_pt1 | contig 15439 bp, 8 predicted proteins | sample 1672411 | NCBI WGS metagenome assembly OLSN01 (sample SAMEA3136683, study PRJEB25190) | human gut metagenome | biome: human gut; feature: human-associated habitat; material: faeces | place: Austria | collected 2013 | reverse complement strand
TAGTTATCGGGCTTCAGTTCATCCGTTTTCATGCGCTGCAATTCAATAAAGGAAAGGCAGTCTATTGCGCTTTCAAACACATACAGCGTTTCGCCGCTGCCTGAAAGAGAGAAAGAGTATCGTTTGTCGCTGCCCGATACCTCGCCCAGAAATGTTGAATAAGGGGAACTGCTTCTGAGCATGGCATATCGAGGAACCTTTTTGCGGTCGAAACCCACGAATACGCAGTTATGCCGCATATCCTCATATATCAAACCTGCATCGATGCACATGCGAAGCAAGTCAATCGAAAGCCCGCGGCCGGTAAGGTACGTGCGAACCCTGTCATTGTTTTCATATGGTGTGGGCAGGGTAAAGACTGACCTTTGTCGCTTGGCAGGAGTGGGCCCTGCGGGTTCCGCAAGCGGGCTATATCTCAATATCTTCGAAACGGCGCTGACGAAGTCCATGCCCTGCACCTTTATAAGGTAATCCAATGCGCTTACGCCGCCTATCCCTGTTGACCACTGATACCATTTGCCGTTTGAGATTTTAAGGCTGTCGTGGCTGCGGAGGGTATACACATGGGATGAAAACCGCACCAGCTCTTCCGGCTCATGCTGCTGCAAATAAGAAAGGAGATCGAGCTGCCTGGCCTGCTCAACCTCCTGCGGGGTTACGTATGATTTTGTAAGACTCAAATAGGTTTTACACCTCACTTTCTTAGGCATTTAGATACAAAAAAAGACGTCGATTTATCACCGGCGTCTTGCATAAAGTACAGCTTATCTTTTTGTGAATTCATATAGCTCGGGAATTCTATCCTGTACGACGTTCCAAACAGCAACCATGTCCAGAGTTTGATATTTATGGGCTGCTAAATCTCGCATACCTGCTATTCTCTTCCAAGGTATTTCGGGATGCTCGTTCCGATACTCGATAGGGAGCGCCTTGACGAGTTCACCGATATTAATTAAGGACATCCCTACTGCATTGCGAACAAGCTTATTGCTCAGAAAATCTTCTAATTCCATATCTCGAACAAAATCAAAGATGTCTTCGCAGCATTCGCGGATGTGGTCCAATATCACATTAACTCTAACCATATATTACCCTCTCATCTGTATAGACTGAATCCGCAAATGCTCCGCTTTTCAATGATTCATATGTGATTACGTCAAACGGGACTTGCAATGCTTCCTCAAGATCCTGCTTAAGGCCGACTATATCCAACAGGTCATACTTTTTTCCAAAGGAGACTACAAGGTCAACATCGCTGTCTGGCGTGTTTTGACCACGGGCAACAGAACCGAACAGCGCAGCTTTCTTTATACCATACGACTTGAATAACGGTATCATCTCCCGTATCATTGCATCCGGCATGATTGATGCCTCCTTTCTAAAGGTATTCCTTTTATTATTATACCCGCGTTTTATCGGATACGCAACTTATAGCTTAACTTCAATCTGTAAAAGGAGCACCGAATTACTCGGTACTGACGATGGCTTCTGTAATTCATAAATGTGGTGTTTTCATCTTTCTTTACAGGAAGCCTTAACAGTCTCAATCTCGGTATGCTCAGGCTCTGCATCCAGCGCGGCGTTTTCCCGCTTATCCATATTAAGCAGCGCATTGAGTTCCGCAAGGCGGGCTGCCTTTTCGGAAAGCTCCTGTTCCTGCTCAAAAGGCTTTTCAACTTCCGCTTTTGCGTTCTCCATTTGCTCTTTCAGCGTAGCCAAGGCCTTTTCACAGGCGGAAAGGCGGGAGGGGAGCGATTCAAGCACATTTTCCATGCGTTGAATGTTGCCGTGAATATCGCTGCCGAGTTCCACGGTGTGGGATAGTTCTCCGCGCAACGTCATGCGGAACACCTTTGCAACAATGTCGTAGGACAGGAGCAGCGTAAACTCGCGATAGCCTCCGACTTCCTTTGGCTCAGGCGAAGTCATAGCCTTGCAGGCTTCAAGTATCGCCGTGCCGGCTTCTTTTTTCTCTGCGTAATGAGTACCGTACAGCAGCATGCCTGGGAAATCTTCGCTCTTGTGCCGCTCATACAGGGCAATATCCATCGCATATCCCTTGATTCGTTCCTGCGTCAGGCGAATTTCCTTGGGATAGTGCTTGAGTAAGCTGTCCTCAAGCATATACTTCTGCGAAAGGTAGTTGGCTTTCACAAGCTTCAGCCGTGATACTTCAATCTCCAAGTCCATCTTTTCCTTGATGTGCGGATTGCCCGTGGCAAGCGCCTTGATCTCTGCGTAAGAAAGTGCGGTTTCGTCCACATCCTCGCAGGAACGGACAGGGCTTTTGCTCGTCATGATCTGCGAGATGAACTTCTGCTTGTTCTCAATGGTCTGCCACATATAGCTGTCAAAGGTGTTCTCGGTGACATACCGAAAGATATCTACGCGCTTATTCTCGTTGCCCTGACGAAGAATTCTGCCTTCACGCTGCTCAATGTCAGAAGGTCGCCAAGGAATGTCCAAGTGGTGCTCTGCAATCAAACGCTTCTGCACATTGGTGCCAGCGCCCATCTTGGCGGTGGAGCCGAGTAGGATACGGACATTACCCGCACGAACATTCGTGAACAGTGCAGCTTTCTGTGCTTCGGTCTTTGCATCATGGATAAAGGCGATCTCCGCTTCGGGAACACCCATGCGAATCAACTTTGCTTTCAAATCGTCGTACACATTGAACTTTCCGTCTCCATGCGGGGTAGACAGGTCGCAAAACACGAGCTGCGTAGATTTCTGCTCACTGCTGCTTTTCCATATCCTGTGAATGTTATCGAGACACAGATTGACCTTGCTTTCAGGGTCGTCGGGCAGCAGGTCATCGGTTAAGCGCTGGTCGAGGGCGAGCTTTCTGCCGTCATTGGTGATTTTCAGCATATTATCTACTGTTGCATCCACCATGCCGTTTCGGACCTTTTCGGCACGTTCCGAGAAAGAAGCTACCATGTCGGTTTGGAACTTCGATGGCTTAATGACCTCATTGTGGTATTCCGCTTCAGGGATAGGAAGTTTCAACATATCGGCTGTTTGTACATCAGCTACTTGCTTGAACATTGAGATCAGTTCGGGAAGATTATAAAAACGGGCGAACCGTGTCTTTGCACGATAGCCCGTTCCCTCCGGTGCAAGTTCGATAGCCGTGATGGTTTCGCCGAATGTTGATGCCCATGCGTCAAAGTGCTGTAATCCTTGTGAGCGTAGAGTGTCGTACTGAAGATACCGCTGCATGGTGTACATCTCGGTCATAGAGTTGGAGATCGGGGTACCCGTTGCAAAGATAATGCCATGGTTATCCGTCAGCTCATCCATATATCGGCATTTCATAAAGAGGTCGGAGGATTTCAGCGCCTCAGTCTGCGCCAAGCCTGCGACATTTCGCATCTTGGTGTACAGGAACAAGTTCTTAAAGCTGTGCGCCTCATCTACGAACAGTCGATCCACGCCCAATTCTTCAAACGTAACGACATCATCCTTGCGGGTTTGGTCGTTTAGCTTATCAAGCTTCAGCTTTATGGAACGCCTGCTCTTTTCCATCTGCTTTATGGTGAAGCGCTCTGCGTTTTCCCGCTTTGCTTCCGAAATGCCGTCTATTATTTCATCAAGCTGCGTCTGCAATATCGCCCGCTGCCGCTCTAAACTCATGGGAATCTTTTCAAACTGCGAGTGTCCTATGATGACGGCATCGTAATCGCCCGTGGCAATACGGGAACAGAACTTTTTACGGTTCCTTGTTTCAAAGTCCTTCTTGGTTGCAACGAGTATGTTGGCGGATGGATACAGCTGCAGAAACTCCGCCGCCCATTGTTCGGTAAGGTGATTGGGGACTACAAACAGGCTCTTTTGGCAGAGCCCCAGCCGCTTGCTTTCCATAGCGGAAGCGGCCATTGTGAAAGTTTTCCCTGCTCCCACAACGTGCGCAAGCAGCGTGTTTCCGCCATAGATAACGCGCGCGACGGCGTTTACCTGATGCGGCCTCAGCGTGATTTCGGGATTCATGCCGACAAACCTGATATGACTTCCGTCATATTCGCGGGGACGTATGCTGTTGAACTTGGTGTTGTAGAGCGTGGTCAGCCTGTCACGACGGTCAGGCTCTTCCCATATCCAGTCGCGGAATGCGTCCTTTATGAGCTGCTGCTTTTGCTGCGCAAGTACGGTTTCATTTCTGTTCAGTATGCGCTTCTCACCGCTGCTTTCATCATACACGGTGTCGAATATGCGAACATCTTTCAGGTTCAGTGTTTCCTCAATTATCTTGTATGCATTGATGCGCTTTGTGCCGTAGGTAACGTTTGCTGTAACGTTGCCGTAGTCGCTGGTTTTGCCTGAAATGTTCCATTGAGCGGTAAGCCGGGAATAATGCACCTTTATTTTGCTGCTTGCGTAATAGGCAGGTTTGAGCAGCTCGATTACAAAGCGTTGAATATCCTCCGGCGGGATCCATGTTGCGCCGAGTCGAACATCTATTTCGGAAGCCGTCAGGTTATTTGGCTGTACCTTCTCCAAAGCTTCCATGTTAGTGGCATATTTGGGGTTGTCTATCTCCTTTAGCAGCCGAAGCTTCCACCTGACATCGCCGGAAAGATATTCGTCCGCCGTTTCATATTGCTCGGAAGATGGGTTGAAGAATATTATGCCCGCCAAGTCCTCTGTAAGCTGTTCTTCGGTTTTGCCCGTAAGCTTTCCCATATACTGCAAATCCACCTTTGCTTTTTCGGAAAGTGATACGGCGAGTGCGTCCGCTGCGGTGTCGCAGGAGGTTACGGGTTCCTGCTGCCGTATGGTGCGCTTTGAGAACATGTCCGCTTTGCGCACCAATGCGCCGTTTTCATCAAGAACCTCAAGGGAGCAGAGCAGGCAGTAAGAACTGTCGTCAGAGAACGCAGCATTATTGGCACGGCTGTTCAGCAGGCCGTATTGCGAGGTAAACTCATCGTAAAGCCTGTTTAAGGTCTGTTGTTCCCGCCTGATTAAATCATCCGAATAGCCTTTCAGCTGATATTCAATCAGCTTTCGGGTACAGTTGCGGATTTTGACCATGCCCTTAATGCGGCTCTCTGCGGTAACGGACAGCTCAACCTTATGCATTACGGAGTTTTCGCGGTAATAGATGTCCCCGTCAACCACGGCAAAGCTGAAATTGCGCACATTCGGGTCGGCAGGGATACTTTCGCCTACACCTTCTTCGGCTTCCTCAAGCTGTTCAGGCTCGGTGATTTCGGCATGGATATTGGCAAGCGCGTCCGATAACTGTTCGGAAAGCTCTGCGCCTGCAATGGGCTTGACGGTGACTGCCTGTTTTCCGTACTGTGTGCTTTCTTCGGTCAGTTCGCCCAACACCATGTCGGGGTTATCCACAAAGTATTGATTAATGGTATAGCCGCTGTCGGTTTTGCCAAGATGCACCCAATCGGGTTCTGCTTCCACGGGACGGTCACGCTTTTGCAGGAACAGAATATCCGCAACAACGCCCGTACCGGCATTGGCAAGGAACGCATTGTTCGGCAGACGAATCGCACCGAGAAGGTCGGCACGCTGTGCGATGTACTTGCGGACAGCAGGGTTCTTTTTGTCCATCGTTCCCGACGAAGTGATGAACGCGACGATACCGCCGGGACGCACCTTGTCCAAGGTCTTTGCAAAGAAATAGTCGTGGATCAGGAACCTGTTCTTGTCGTAACGCTTATCCGCTACACCGTAATCGCCGAAGGGAACATTGCCAATAGCAACATCGAAGAAACTGTCGGGAAGCGAGGTTGCTTCATATCCCTGTATAACGATGTTGGCGTTTTGATAGAGTTGCTTTGCAATACGTCCTGTGATGCTGTCGAGTTCCACGCCGTAGAGCCTGCTGCCCGCCATGCTTTCGGGAAGCAGGCCGAAGAAATTGCCGATACCGCAGGAGGGTTCAAGAATGTTGCCTGTGCGAAAGCCCATATTCTCAATCGCCGTATACATGGCCTTGATGACCGTGGGGCTTGTATAATGCGCGTTTAGCACGGAAGCTCTCGCAGCTTGGTATTCCTCGGGCGACAAGGTTTCGTAGAGTTCCCGGAACTCATCTGCCCACGCTGCGTTGTTTTCCTCAAATACCTGCGGCAGACTGCCCCAGCCCACGTACCTGGAAAGGACTTCCTGTTCTTCGGGCGTTGCAAGGCGCTGTTCAAACTCGATAGTCTGCAGTGTCCGTATTGCATCCATGTTCATGCGGAACTTCGCTTTCGGGCCGCCATGACCGAGGGCGTCGTCCGTAATGCGGAAGTTGGTTTTCTCGGCAGGTTTTGCAGGCTCCCGCTCCTCGGTACGAATGGTTTGAATAACAACATCGTAGGGCAGGTGGTTTTCCTCTGCGGGAATGACTTCAACTGTTTCGGCTACCGGCCCGGGCTGTGGCTCTGCTTCCTGTGCTTCGGCAATCAGACGGCCATTTGCGGGGCTTTCCCTAAGCCTTTGCTCAAACACATCGCGGGGCATGTCCTCGGAGAGCAAGGGGTATTTTGGGTCAGATAAGCTGACGGTGGTTTCATCGTATCCGAGGATGGTATATGTGGTCATGCCAAGCTGCACGGTATCTCCGAGCGAGAACGCATATTGGGCATTTTTCCTGCGTTCGTCCATGGCTACCGCCGCTGCCTGAAGCGCACTCCTTGCCGCTGCTTTTTCCTCAAGCTGTAAGCGGCGCTCCGCTTCCTTTGCCTCATATTCGGGCAGGTATGCCTTTTCCTTTTCGGTCAGGTATCGGTCAAGGGCAATCAGCTCACGAAGCCTTCGCGCTACGACTTTCCAGGTTATGGTGTGCTTTTCCTTGTAGTTATGATTGGAGAAGTGAATCCCCTTGCCGTCATGGTCTACAAAGCCGCTTTCCCCATTCAGGTAGGTGTGCGAGTGGCCGCCGATGCCATATTCCTTTTTGAGAAATGTAATAGCCGCATCTGAGGAAGGCATATCCTCAAAGAACTTGTAGATACGCAACTTCCCATTCGCGAACCCGCTGCCGTGTCTGCAAAGCTCATGATCGATGTCCGCCTGAGAAACAGAAAAAGCGGTAAGCTTTTGTGCTTCCGCTTCTTCGATGCGCTGTAACTGTTCCTCTAAGGTTGGGAACAGACTATATTCGGTTATGCGTAAATCAGGTCGTTCAGTACCGTCTCCTCGGCTCTCTGCCGAATGCTGTTCATTCGCTGAATCCAGAGCATCTGATTCTCGGCTTTCATCTTCTCGATCACGTTCTCGGTCTGCGCCATCTGCGCCATCGTCTGTTCGACCTGTTCCCGCGCCGTCCTGTCGATCTCCAACAGATGCTCCGTCAGCCTGTTCTGAAGCAGCAGGGAGTTGTAAGTCCCGCTCCGATGCTCCTTGAGAAACGTCTTCCGCATTCTGCCGTATTTGCCGATCATCCCCGTCGGCTGATCGTCCATTTTGATATCGGGAATCAGGTAGTCCCCGTTCTGCCTGTAGCCGAGTTCCATTTTCATCGCTCCTTTCGCTGTTTCTGCCTTCATTCTGCAATACCGGCTCTACGTTTGCAAGTGTGCCGCGCTCCTGCCGTTCCATGCTTCTGACGCTGCGCTCGATCTGGCGCAGGATCATCTCCGAAATGTCGCTGGTCGCCGTGCCAAGTTGGGCTATGGTATCCAGCGAATTGAACAGCCTTATGCTCTCGTATTCATCGCCGTGAAATATAGCGGCGGGGTCGATGCCCAGGCGCACCAGGACCGTATGGGAAACGCTGGTCATGAGCTGAAGCACAAAGGTCGAGCTTATCTCGTCATCGCTCATATCCGCGAGTGCGCTGTTGTCCGCCGCTTTGAGAAGCTCCTCGTAGTAATCGCGGTAGTTGTCCGACACGGCGTTGATGGATATGCCCAGTACGGTGGCAGCCATATTGGCGTTCTCCGCGCCAGTGTCCCCGAAATGGTTTTGCAGCTCCTCAATGATCTGCGCCGTGTATTGGGATTTTGTCTGCCAGAGCCGAAACGGGATATTGTAACGTGTGTTGGTGTCGGACACATCGAATACATACTGCAGCGCGGGCTTGTGCCCGCTGTCGTCGATGATTGCTATGCCCTTTGCGCCCCTGTTCACCCAACGTCTGAATTTGCGGTTCCAAAGCTCGATGGGAGCACAGGCTTTTGCATCCGGTCTCTGCGCATGAATCAAGACCTGTTCATGGAACGGGTACTTATAAAGCCATGCGGCGGAATCGAGAAAGCGTTTCCAGTTATCAATGGACTGGGTCAGCCGTTCCGTTGTCTGACGCGCAAGCTCGGATATGTTTTGCAGTTTTGTTGCCACAGTTGCACCTCCTTATCTCCCCGGCTCGTCGCGTTTCTTTGTGCGCTGCGGCTGTATGCGTTTCGAAACGTATTCTATCTCGCCGTTTATCCTGCTCCGATAATCCGCATATGCCGCTTCCTTTGAATTCATATAATGCCCCCAGAAGAAATGATCGGGGGCAGCTGCACGATACTGCCATGTGACATACGGGGCTGGCGCAGTATCGCTATGCCCAAGCGCAAAGCCCTGTTCGCCTACGGTAAAACTTTCAATGATGGTATATCCAGCGTTTTTCAGTTCTTCTGTCATATTCGCTTTCTCCTTCTCGGTGTTTTGTATAGCAAAAGAGCGCATGATCTCTCACGCGCTTCTGTGATCTCATAGTTATGGTGTCTGTCCTTATTCTGTTTTGCTAATGATTTCAGTTTTTTCTGCGCTGCCTGCAATGGCGAGATGCAACTGTTACATGGCAAACAGGTTAAGCCGATATTCATGGGCAGGAGGGCGTTTTCCGCCCTCCTGCGTGTTTTTGCTAGTTCTTATTTATTCTTTCTCCGCACATACAAAACTACTGCGCCGCCGAGCAGCAGCACCGCGCCAGCGATCATGGCGGGGATCTCCCACCAGTCGTTATCCAGGCCCAGCTTTACGCTTTTGCTATTGGAGATTTTGATTTCAAGGGGCTTGAGAGCTGAAGTGTCCTTCGTAATTTCAGCTTTGCGCGCGGTAATGGGGAAGTAGCCTGCCGGAACAACAGATTCCTCTATCCATACGGCCCCAAGCGGCATGCCAAGGATTATAACCTCGCCGTTGTTATCGACCATAAGGACAGTGTCTTTGCCGTCCTTGTCGAAGATGTATTTGCCGTCTGCCTGCTTTGTGAATGTAAGCGTTGAAAAGCCAAGGCCGTCTTTGACTTTAATGCTGAATCCTGCGCCGGTAAGCGGCTTATTCGTATCCGCATCAAGCTTTATGAGCTTTATGCCGGTGGGGCAGTTGTTTATGGTTAGATTAAGGGGCTTACTTATGCCGTGCGCAGAAGTCAATTCAAAGGGAATGCTGTCCTCTGCAATATAGCCTGCGGGTACGCTTTCCACAAGCGAATATTTGCCCGCCTTCAGATAGCGGAATTCGGCACAGCCGTTATTATCTACGCTAAAGGTTTCTTCGCCGTCCTCCGTCGCAATGCGATAGCCTTTGTCGGTCAGTTTTGTCTTTACAATGTTGCCTTCGCTGTCCTTCAGAGTGAATGAAATACCCGCCATAGGCTTGCCGGTGTAGGCATCAACCTTTTTGATGGTCAGCACGATGGGCTCATCGGTAAAGGAGGTGGTTCCAGTCACCTTGCCGTATGCATCGATTTCAAAGGAAAATGTATTGACATTCAGGGCGTATCCGTCCGGTGATATGGTTTCCTTGAACGTGTGTGTTCCGGCGGGAAGCTCCCTGATTGTTATTTTGCCGTCCTTATCGGTAACGCCTTTGTAAAACAGCTTTCCGTCTTTACCGTAAATTTCAACCGTCGCGCCTGGTACGGGCTTTTCGGTTGTTAAGTCAGCCTTTGTAAGCGTTACTTCGTTGGGCTTGTTTGTAAGCTCAAATACGGCGGTTTCTTTATCCTCTGAAGTAATGGTAACGGTTTTGATTTCATCCGAAAGTATGAATCCCGGGGGAGGAGTGAGCTCCTTTATTTTGTATTCTCCCGTTGGCAAGTCGTTGGTTTCGGCATATCCTTTGGTATCGGTGGTAATGGTGTCAACCAGCTTGCCGGAAGCCTCGCGTACTTCAAATACCGCGCCCGCAAGACCTCTTTCGTTATCTTCGGCGTCCAGCTTATATACGCCGATTTTTCCCTTGAACATTTCGTTGAGAATTGGCTCGCTTACATATTGGGTATTAAGTTCGCTGTCAATAATCAGAGGCAGCTTGTCCGTAAGCATCTTTATATCGCTGTCCGGCGTTGCCAATTCCTTCAGGTAATATTTGCCATAGGGAAGCTTTACCGTGCTTTGGGCTATGCCCTGTTCGTCCGTAGTCAGTACCTCGAGCAGAACATCTGCCGGTATATCTCCGGCATCTTCGGCGGTGTACAGACCGAACACATAGCCGCTACATAATACTTTTTCAAAGCTGATTTTATCGGCATTGAACTTTTCCGTATACTTTAGCAGCTTTACGCCGCCCGTGCGCAGCTTGTTTTCGGCTTTTATTGCACTCATGACGATGGCTGTATTCTGGTCCTTGAAAGTCAGCGTTGTTTCGTGAACTGTATCGTCTATCACATATCCGTCTGGAGCGCTCTTTTCCTGCGCTGTATAGCTGCCAAGGGGCAGCGTCTCGGTTTCCGCAATGCCGTTCTTGTCTGTGGTTATGGTCGCAACTATATTGCCGGCGCTGTCCTTTACCTCGTATACAACGCCCGCAATGCCCTTGTTTTTGTATATGGGCATTGAAACATTGCCGTATTCCGTTTCAACGGCTTCTCCGGCGGTCAGCACGTCGCCCATTTTCTCAATGCGGATTTTGCCCATGGCTTCGGAATTGCTGAACGATACTTTCGTAGTTCCACCATCGGTTATCTCAAGGCTTTTTATCTCCGCGCTCAGAACATAGGGCTTTATTGTGGAAAGCTCTTTTATGTACACGGTACCTACCGGAAGATCTCCTGATATGGCTGTTCCGTCGCTGTCGGTAGTAAGCTCCGCAAGCTTGTTCTTGCAGTCGGCATCGCTGTATACGCCGAACACTACACCCGCAAGCGGTATATTGTCCCTGCCGGTTTTCACAAGCTGTACTTTTCCGTACTTAGGGGCTTCGGGTGCGCCAACGGAAAGCTGTGCCGTTGCAACGACCTGTGCGGTGGTGGCGCAGAGGAATACCTTTTGCAGGCTGCCGTTTGCAGGAACGTAAGCTGTAATGTTATCTATGCTGCGGGTGTCCATACCCTCGGCAGATATATTGAAACTCTGCCCTGCCGCCGATGCGGGGAGCGTAATGGTGAGCGTTTCGCTTCTGCCGCCGGTATAGCCCGAAACTCTGCTGCCTGATGGCAACCGGGAAGTATCAAGGGTGTAGCCGCTGTTGATGTTTGTAAGGAGCACCGAAGTTTGTCCGACGTAACCGTTTTCGCTTGCGGTAAGCTGCACGGTGGAGGGGGAGAAATCTATGCCATGGGGCAAGTTCTGCCTTGCGCGGGCCTTTGCAAGCAGCTCATCGGCATATTCAAGCACATGTTCATATCCGCTTTTTGCCCTTATTGCGTTTGGATTGGAACGGCGATTGGTGAAGTCATACGAGTAGCCTTCGCCCTGTTCCGAAAGCCAGAAGCGCAGGGCGTTTGCTGTTGCCTGCCGTGCTTCGTCATCCGTGAAGCCGGAGGGTTTATTGTTGGGATAGCCATACATGAGTATGGAGTTTATGCCGGCAAGCGTACTTCCCGAAAAGACGGAAGAAGGGGAAGTTTCGGTATATGTCTGGCCATGCGGGTTCCCCGCGGAATGCTCCACGCAGTAGACTACTTCGCCTGTCTGTTCAATCCAATGGCGGGGCGTATTCAGGTCGTGCCATGAGCCGTTTGAGTAATACTCAAGGTAGTCAAAGGCGCTGTTGGTCTGGCTCTCGATTGTGACCGTGCTTCCCGCAGCAAATGCGGGGGTTGATTGGAATATGCCTATCAGGGTTAATAGGCATATTGCCAACGTGATGATTCGTTTGGTTTTCATTTTTACCTCCGGAAATGTTTTTTCTATATATAAAAAGCGCCCTATGACGCTTGAATTGTTGGTTGTAAATATGCTTTTTCGGGCAGTTGCTTTTCGGGTAGTACTCAGGGTTGGGGGTGCAGGGGGAAGGGAGCGAGAAGCAAATGCTGCCGAAGCCATACCGGCAAAAGGGCAGACCTATCCCTTGGCGTATGATTCATGCTTTGAACATAACAAAAGCGCCCATGCTCGTCAGCACGGACGCTCAGCGTTCCATCTCTCTGCTACGCTCCCGCTTTCGGTAAAGCTCCAGCGCCTTGCATATGATTTCTTCGATTTTTTCGGATGGCGTACCTTTGGGAAAGTATTTATCTATGCGCTCCTTTGGCAGCCTGTAAACTTCTCTTTGATTTGGCTTTTCTTCGGAAAGTATGGAGAGTATAACGTCGCCGTTCAGTCTGCCTTCCTGGCTGAACTTCTTGATTTTTATGGCCTGTGCAAGCGATGGTGTACAGTCCTCGCTCTCCATCGTCATGAGCAGGGAAGCCTGCTCCTCTTTGGACAGATAAGACAACTCCACAGCAGGCCGAAACGCGATTTTTCCCTCATCCACCATTTTCAACAGGTCGGGGGTTAGCTCTGTGAGGCGAATATAACGGCGCACCTGATCTTGACTCTCGCCGCTTTTTTCGGCAAGCAATTCACGGGAGGTTAACTTCTGTGCCATTGGCACAGAAGTTAAATCAGTCCTTGCGCCTTGGCGTTTCATCGCATCAAGTTTCATTTTATAGGAAAACGCCTTCTCGCTCGGAAGAAGGCGTTCACGCTGGAGGTTGGAATCAACCATAAAGATAATTGCTTCGTCTCTGCCCATGTTGCGGACAATTACCGGCATTTTTTCAATACCCGCAAGCTCGCATGCCTTCTTGCGCCGGTGCCCGCTTATGAGCTCATATCGCCCGTCCTCCTTCTGCCGCGCTACAGCAGGCGATAACACGCCGAACCGTTTCACACTTTCCGCCATCTCGCGCATAGCGTCGTCTATATCTACATGAAACGGATGGTCAGGGAAATCGTCTATCTCTGCTATGGGAATATCCAGTATACGCTCCTTGTCTGCTTCGGCGCGGCTTTCCTCCGTGGAGAACAGATCATCGAGCGAGGTCAGCTTTATGCTTTTCCTGTTTTCTGCCATCGCTGAAAACCTCCTTTGTCAATGCTTCGTATGCCGCTGCCGCTTTGCCGTGCGCATCATGGGAATAGATGCTTTTGCCCTCGGCGCTCGTTTCAGCGGCTTTGATAGCAAGCGGTATCTCCGTTTTGAACACGCGGAGCTTATCCCCGTAGTTATCGCGGAGCAAGGACGAAATCTCCTTTGCAAAGTTAGTGCGGCTGTCCACCATTGTGATGAGCGCTCCGTCAATCTTAAGATTTGGATTGATGTTCTTCTTCACGCGGCCTATGGTCTGCAAAAGCTGGCTCATTCCCTTAGCCGGAAGATAGTGCGCTTGTACGGGGATAATTACGCTGTCTGCCGCAGCAAGGGCGTTTACGGTAATCATGCCGAGAGATGGCATGCAGTCGATGAGAACATAGTCATACTTGTCCTTTATCTCATTTAGATAGTTCCTAAGCACGCTCTCGCGGCTCATGGTATTTACAAGCGATACCTCCATAGCGGAAAGCTCGATATTCGCCGGCATGAGGTCAACACCCTCCGCATGATGCAAAATTCCCTCATTTGGTTCGATAGGCTCCTCCGTGATAACCTTGCTCATGACGGTGGCAAGGGAAACGGGAAGCTTGTCTGGTTCGTTCCAGCCAAGTGAATCCGTCAAATTACCCTGTGCGTCCGCGTCAACGAGCAATACCTTCTTACCTTGCCGCGCAAGCCCGATACCGAGATTGACGGCTGTTGTCGTTTTTCCCACGCCACCCTTCTGGTTGGCGAGGGCGATTACTTTGGTCATTTTTTCATCCTCCTTATTTGTTATTGTTATGCCATTTTTCAAACTCTACAAAATCATTTATATGCTTTTGCGATTTTTGTCCGATGCGCCAATAATACTTGCTGGCTAAAAAATCAATTAGGTACTTTTGCGGTATATGATAATGATTTCTGATGAATAGTGATTGTAACAATCCTTTTGTCAGCCAATTTATTACGGTTGACCGCCCATAGCCTGTTTGAGCGCAAACATCGGCAACAGATAGTAAACCGTCATTTGCAGCCAGCACATCGGTATAGAAAGTTCTCAATGCACAGAAAAAATCATCAGATTCAAATTGTATGCGGGAATAAGTACTCTTTCTCTTTGTTCGGAGCGAGGGCGGCATATCAAATCTCATAGGATTTGTTTTGCGCGCGTCAATAAAAGTCGCAACATCTTTAAGCGCAATAGTATATTTGCGCGTCATCTTGCCGCTATCTTGGCAAGGTATAAGCCCGTTTTCCAAAAGATAGCTTGCTTTCCTTTTGCTGATATGACAGATTTTATATAGCTGCTCTTTGGATATTTTTTCTGGGTATTCCATGCACAGCTTTTGATATGTTGCAGACCGTTTCATGTTTTTATCCGCTTTCACTTTTAGTAGTCAACGGCAGTGAATCGAAACGGATAAATAGTGTGTTTGCTTTCGCTACGAAGTAGTTGTTTGCGATGGCACTCTTGATAGAATCACCGCAGTTCTCTCGTAGTTCTCTTCTTTTTTCCAAACTGAATGCTGAATTGCGATTTTAAGGAGTTGTGCCGCCCGTCTGCAAAAAAATAAAACGAGAAGTTAAAAACCCTTATTTTTAGGGATTTTTTGCTGCCATTAACTTCCTCTGATTTCTGCTATCTGCTGGCATCGAAATGAGTAATCACACTACTCGAAATCAGTTGAACCGCGAGGTTCCGTGGGTTCGAATCCCACCCGCTCCGCCACACAGGCCTTGCCTTACGGTGAGGCCTGTTTTTAATTTCCCTGTTGTACTGCCGCAGGTTCTTTCCTTCAATACCCTTTTTTCAGGGTATAGTTCACCCCGATAAGGAGGCAAAAGCTCTTTCGCTGCAACTGGCTTCACCCTGTAGAAATTGCAGCGCCAGTGAAAACCGCTTTGCGGTTCCAGACTCGTAACAACCGAGAATTCCGGTCCCGCAACAAGCGAAAACCTCCTTGACAAAGAATAAAGCAATCTTATAATCAAAATAGACGGTAAATAGACCTGCCGGCGCAACCGGAGCCGTGCCCTCCGGATCTGTACAGGGAGCGCTTCGCTGTGCCGGAAAAAGGGCGAGGGTACGCTTTGACAGTAGCGGTTAAATGGCGGCAGCTTGGCGAAAGAAATCCTGCGCTGCAGGACAGAAGAGAATGCAAAAGCAATGAACACCGAAAAAACTTCCACGGGCAAAATGAGGGTCTATTTCAGGGCGCAGAACATCGAGTTTTCCGCAAAGCGCATCTTTATAGACGGGCTGGGCGGC
>OLSN01002079.1_pt1 | contig 15463 bp, 23 predicted proteins | sample 1672411 | NCBI WGS metagenome assembly OLSN01 (sample SAMEA3136683, study PRJEB25190) | human gut metagenome | biome: human gut; feature: human-associated habitat; material: faeces | place: Austria | collected 2013 | reverse complement strand
ACGGCCTCTTCGGCCGCGACGATCTTCTCTTCAGCCATTGGTCACTGCCTCCTTAACCCAGAATTTCTTTCACGGTCTTGCCGCGCTTCGCAGCCACCTGCTCGGCGCTCTGCAGGCTGCACAGGCCGTTCACCGTGGCGGTAACCACGTTGCAGGGGTTGTTGGTGCGCTGGCACTTCGTGCGGATATCCTTGATACCGGCAACCTCCAGCACAGCGCGCACAGCGCCGCCGGCGATCACGCCGGTGCCTTCGGGCGCCGGACGAAGCAGCACGCGGCCCGCGCCGAACGCGCCGACGGTCTCGTGCGGGATGGTGGTTCCCTTCATGTTGATGCGGTGCAGATTCTTCTTGGCGGCCTCGCAGCCTTTGCGGATCGCCTCGGGAACCTCGGCCGCCTTGCCAAGGCCGAACCCAACGATGCCGTTGCCGTCGCCCACGACGACCAGAGCGGAGAACTTCATCACACGGCCGCCCTTAACGGTTTTGGATACACGGTTGATGGCAACAACCTTCTCTTGTAAATCCAAAGTGGATGCGTCAATCATTTCCATTTGTATCCTCCTTACAGCTCCAGGCCGCCCTCGCGGGCGCCCTCAGCCAAAGCCTTGACACGGCCGTGATATACAAAGCCGCCGCGGTCATACACCGCTTTCGTGATGCCCTTGTCAGCAGCACGCTTCGCGATGGCCATACCGACCTTCTTGGCAGCCTCGATATTGCCGCCGAACCCTTCAAAATCTTTATCCATGCTGGACGCGGAAGCCAGCGTCACGCCGGCCACGTCATCGATAAGCTGGGCATAAATATGTTTGGAGGAGCGGAACACATCGAGACGCGGGCACGCTACGGTGCCGGAGATCTTGCCGCGTACACGGCGGTGTCTGCGCAGACGAGACACATTCTTGTCCGGTTTATTAACCATTGTCGTTCACTCCTTCTCTTATTTAGCGCCCTTGCCGGCTTTACCCTCTTTGTGGGCGACATATTCGCCCGCATAGCGGATGCCCTTGCCCTTGTAGGGTTCAGGCGGACGTTTCTCGCGGACTTCCGCGGCAAACTGGCCGACACGCTGTTTGTCGATACCGTTGATGACGATCTTCAAGGGATCGGGAACGTCAATCGTGATACCGTCGGTCTCAGGCACGATGACCTGATGGGAATAACCCAGGTTCATCACAAGGTTTTTGCCCTGCTTTGCGGCGCGGTAGCCCACGCCCTGGATCTCCAGCTCCTTTTTGAAGCCGTTGGTAACGCCCTCCACCATGTTGCTGATGAGAGTGCGGGTGAGGCCGTGCAGGCTGCGGGCCTCCTTCTCGTCATTGGGGCGGGTAACCACTACTTCACCATTCTCCACTTTGGCTGTCATCATGGGATGGATCTTGGAATCGAGCGTACCCTTGGGGCCCTTCACGGTAATGTTGCTGCCATCGATCTTGACCTCAACGCCCGTGGGAATGACGATGGGTTTTCTTCCAATTCTCGACATTGTCTATGCCCCTTTCTTACCACACAAAGGCGAGAACTTCGCCGCCAACGTTGTTCGCGCGGGCCGCCTTGTCCGTCATAACGCCTTTCGAGGTGGAGATGATCGCGGTGCCAAGGCCCTTCATGACCTTCGGCATATCTTCACAGTTGGTGTAGATACGCAGGCCGGGCTTGGAAACGCGGCGGATGCCCGAGATAACGGGAGCGCCGGTCTCGGTGTATTTCAGTGCGATGCGGATGACGCCTTGCTTGTCATCGGCGATGACCTGAACGCCCTTCACATAGCCTTCTTCCAGCAGAATGTTGGCAATCGCCTTTTTCAAGTTGGAAGCAGGGATGTCCACAGAAGGGTGTTTGGCAGTACTGGCATTGCGGATGCGGGTGAGCAGGTCCGCGATAGGATCAGTAATATTCACGCCACTAACCTCCTAAATTCATTGTAAAATCTGTTTGTGCCGGCAGCCGGACGGCTTACCAGCTGGCCTTCTTAACGCCCGGGATCTCGCCCTTGTAGGCAAGCTCGCGGAAGCAGATACGGCAAATGCCGTATTTGCGCAGATAAGCGTGGGGCCTGCCGCAGATTTTGCAACGGTTGTAAGCACGGGTGCTGAACTTCGGCGCCATCTGCTGTTTGATCTTCATGCTTGTCTTAGCCAAATCTCATGCCCTCCCTTAGTTCGCAAACGGAGCGCCCAGAGCCTTCAGCAGCTCTTTGGCCTCTTCGTCGGTCTTAGCGGTGGTTACGAAGCAGATGTCCATGCCGCGCACGGCGTCGATCTTATCGTAATCGATCTCAGGGAAAATGAGCTGTTCCTTCACACCGCAGCTGTAGTTGCCGCGGCCGTCGAAGGAGTTGCCGTTGATGCCGCGGAAGTCGCGCACACGGGGCAGAGCCACGCTGAAGAAGCGGTCCACGAATTCGTACATGCGTTCGCCGCGCAGGGTGACCTTCGCGCCGATGGGCATGCCCTCGCGCAGCTTGAAGTTTGCAACGCTCTTCTTGGCCTTGCAGACGATGGGCTTCTGGCCCGTGATCTTCGCCAGGTCGGAGAGGATCGCGTCCATGATCTTCGGATTGTCGCGGGCTTCGCCGCAGCCGACGTTGATCACGACTTTATCCAGCTTCGGGATTTGCATCACGCTTTTGTAGCTGAATTTCTTCATCAGAGCGGGAGCGACGTCTTTGACATAAGCGTCTTTTAATCTTGCCATTGTCCTGTGCCCTCCCCTTTCTTAAAATTCCGCGCCGCATTTTTTGCAGACGCGCACTTTTTTACCGTCTTTTTCGGTGTGGCCCACACGCGTGGCCTTGCCGCATTTCGGGCAGACGGGCATCACCTTGGACGCATACAGCGCGCCCTCGGCCTTCACGATGCCGCCCTGCTCGCCCTGGCGGCGGGGTTTGACGTGTTTGGTGACCATATTACGGCCTTCCACGATGACTTTGCCCTCTTTCGGGCTCACCTGCAACACCTTGCCGGAGTTGCCGCGGTCTTTCCCGCTGATGATCATCACGGTGTCGCCGGTTTTCACATGAACTTTTTCCACTGTCAAAAAACCTCCTTACAGCGACTCCGGAGCAAGGCTGACGATCTTCAGGTAGCCAGCGTCACGCAGCTCGCGCGCCACCGGCCCAAAGATACGGGTGCCCCTCGGGTTTTTGTCCTCGCGGATGATAACAGCCGCGTTTTCATCGAAGCGGATATAGGAACCGTCTTCGCGGCGCAGGCCCTGTTTGCTGCGAACCACCACAGCCTTGACCACATCGCCCTTTTTTACGGTGCCGTTCGGCGTTGCTTTCTTGACCGAAGCCACGATCACATCGCCGATGCCGGCGTATCTCTTACGCGAGCCGCCCAGCACACGGATGCACATAATTTCTTTCGCACCGGTGTTGTCGGCCACTTTGAGATAGCTTTGCATCTGTACCATAAGACAGAATCTCCTTTCAAAGCTGCGTTATTTCGCTTTCTCAACGATTTTGACCAGTCTCCAGCGCTTGTCGCGGCTCAAAGGACGGGTCTCCATGATCATGACGCGGTCGCCCACGCCGCACTCGTTGTTCTCATCGTGAACTTTGAACTTCACCGTGCGCTTCATGATCTTTTTGTAGAGAGGGTGCTGCACGCTGTCCATTACGGACACCACGGCCGTTTTGTCCATTTTATCGGACACGACCACACCCACACGGGTCTTTCTCAGATTGCGTTCCATGGTTTTCCTCCCTCTCTATTTATTCAGCGTCCTTGAGCTCATTGGCGCGCAAAACGGTGTTCACGCGGGCAATGTCTCGTTTGACGGTTTCGATGCGGCCGGGGTTATCCAGCTGGTTGATGGCGTGCTGGAAGCGAAGGTTGAACAGCTCTTCTTTCAGCTCGGCCAGCTTCTTGGTCAGTTCTGCGTTGCTCATTTCGCGCAGTTCGGCTGCTTTCATGCTCATTCAACCTCCTCACGTTTGACGAATTTGCATTTCACCGGCAGCTTGTGGGCGGCAAGGCGCAGGGCCTCACGCGCGGTCTCTTCGCTGACGTCGGCAATTTCGAACAGCACACGGCCGGGCTTTACCACGGCCACCCAGTATTCGGGGCTGCCTTTACCGGAACCCATGCGCGTCTCGGCCGGTTTCTCGGTGACGGGCTTATCCGGGAAGATTTTGATCCACACCTTGCCGCCGCGCTTGATATAACGCGTCATGGCGACACGGGCGGCCTCGATCTGGTTCGAGGTGATCCAGGAGGGCTCCAGGGCAACGATGCCATACTGGCCCTGAGAAACGGTATTGCCACGCATGGCCTTACCTTTCATGCGGCCGCGCTGGACGCGGCGGTATTTCACGCGTTTGGGCAGTAACATTATTTGTTGCCTCCTTCTCTGCGGGTTCTGGGCGCGCGGCGCTCGCGGCGCTCGAAACGGGGTTCGGGCTCCACGGGCTTGGCACCCTTGAGAACTTCGCCCTTGTAGATCCACACCTTCACGCCAATCTTGCCGTAGGTGGTATCTGCCTCGGCAAAGCCATAGTCGATGTCGGCGCGCAGCGTCTGCAGGGGAATCGTGCCCTCGTGATAGCTCTCGCTGCGGGCAATATCGGCGCCGGCCAAACGGCCGCCCACCTGAGCCTTGATGCCCTTGGCGCCCATGCGCATTGCACGGCCCATGGACTGCTTCATTGCACGGCGGAAACCGATGCGCTTCTCGAGCTGAGCAGCGATGTTCTCAGCTACCAGGGTAGCGTTGGTGTCCGGGTTCTTGATCTCGATGATCGAGCAGCGAACCTTCTTGCCGTACTTCTTGGTCAGCTCTTCCTCGAGCTTCTTGATGTCCTCGCCGCCGCGGCCGACAACCATGCCCGGACGCGCGCACTGGATCATGATCTTGATCTCGTCGTTCTTACGCTCGATCTCGATCGCCGGAACGCCTGCATCGAACAGACGCTTCTTCAGTTCCTTACGGATGTTGTAGTCTTCCACGAGGAGGTCGCCGAACGCATTGTCCTTTGCGAACCAACGGGAATCCCAATTCTTGATAACGCCGACACGGAGACCGTTCGGATTTACTTTCTGGCCCATTGATTACCCTCCCTTATTCTTTCTCGCCAAGAACCAGCGTGATGTGCGAGGTTCTCTTGAGGATTCGATATGCACGGCCCTGTGCACGCGGCATAACGCGCTTCATAACCGGGCCGGGACCGACGTGAACTTCCTTGACAAACAGCTTGTCAGTGTTCATGCCGTGGTTGTTCTCAGCATTTGCGACGGCGCTCTTGAGGAGCTTCTCCATCGGCTCGCATGCTGCCTTGGGGGTATTCATGATAATGGCCATAGCCTCGCCCGCATCCTTGCCGCGGATCAGATCGCAGATCAGCTTGATCTTTCGCGGAGTCATGCGCACGTTGCGTACGATTGCTCTTGCTTCCATGTTACTTTAACTCCTCCTTACTTGCCGTTATTGGAGGTCTTGCTGCCCGCGTGACCCTTGTAGGTACGGGTGGGAGCAAACTCGCCCAGCTTGTGACCAACCATGTCCTCGGTAACATATACCGGAACATGCTTGCGGCCATCGTGTACTGCGATGGTGTGACCGACGAACTCGGGGAAGATCGTGGAAGCGCGGGACCAGGTCTTGAGGACCTTCTTCTCGCCCTTTTCGTTCATTTCAACGACTCTTTTGATCAGCTCAGGAGCCACAAAAGGGCCTTTCTTAATGCTTCTGCCCATCTTAAGATAACTCCTTTCTTACTTGCCGTTGCGACGACGAGCGATCTGCTTGTCGGTGCGATGGTTCTTCTTGCGGGTCTTGTAACCCATAGCCGGCTTGCCCCACGGGGTCATGGGACCGGGGTGACCGACAGGGCTCTTACCTTCACCACCGCCGTGGGGGTGGTCGTTCGGGTTCATGACGGAACCGCGGACGGTCGGACGAACGCCCATGTGGCGCTTGCGGCCGGCCTTACCGATGTGAACGTTCTCGTGATCGATGTTGCCAACCTGGCCAATGACGGCCATGCAGTTCGTGCGGACAATGCGCACTTCGCCGGAGGGCATACGGATCTGAGCGTCGCCGTTCTCCTTCGCCATCAGCTGCGCGGCAGCGCCGGCGGAGCGGACGAGCTGGGCGCCCTTGCCGGGGTGCATCTCGATGTTGTGGATCACGGTACCCACGGGGATGTTGGCGATGGGCAGGCAGTTGCCGGGCTTGATATCGGCGCTGGCGGAGGAAAGGACCTGATCGCCCACATTCAGGCCGTAAGGAGCCAGGATGTAGCTCAGGGTGCCGTCCTCGTACTTGATCAGCGCGATGAAAGCGGAGCGGTTGGGATCGTACTCGATGCGCTGCACGGTAGCGCTCATGTCGGTCTTCAGACGCTTGAAGTCGATGACGCGGTACTTGCGCTTGTTGCCGCCGCCGCGATGGCGGACGGTGATGTGACCGTAGCTGTTGCGACCTGCGTTCTTCTTGAGGGTCTCAACCAGGCTACGCTCAGGTTTTGCCTTCTTATCAACACCGTCGAAAGCGGAAACAGTCATGTTTCTGCGGGCGGGGGTGTAAGGCTTGAAAGTCTTAATAGCCATTTGCGTTTCTCTCCTTTATTGAGATTTGGTTTAGACCATACCCTCGAAGAACTCGATGGTCTTGGAGTCGGCGGTCAGGGTGACGACAGCCTTCTTGTAGGCGGCCTGCTTGCCGGCGGGATAAGCGCCGGTGCGCTTGACCTTGCCCTGCATCCGGATGGTGTTGACCTTGGCAACCTTCACGCCGAAGGCCTGCTCAACGGCAGCCTTGATCTCGGTCTTGTTGGCGTTCACGTCCACCATAAAAACGTACTTCTTGTCAGCGACAGACTCCATGGACTGCTCGGTGATGACAGGTCTTCTGATGATATCGTAAGCGTTCATTATGCGAATACCTCCTCAATCGTGGCCAGAGCAGCCTTGTCAACGACCAGCTTGGTGGCGTTCAGCACGTCGTAAACGTTCAGCACGCCGGCGAAGGTGACTTCGCAGCCGGGGATGTTGCGGCCGGACTTTACCACGTTCTGGTCGGCGGCGGCAGTGACGACCAGAGTCTTGCCTTCGCAGCCGACGGCCTTCAGGAACTTGGCAAACTCGGAGGTCTTGGGAGCGTCCATCTTGATGGCGTCGATGACCACGATATTTGCCTCGGAAGCCTTGGCGCTCAGGACGCTCTTCAGCGCCAGACGCTTGGCCTTCTTATTCAGGGTGTAGCTGTAGGAGCGGGGCTTGGGGGCGAACACGATGCCGCCGTGGGTCCACTGGGGAGCACGGGTGCTGCCCTGACGGGCCCGACCGGTGCCCTTCTGACGCCAGGGCTTACGGCCGCCGCCGGAAACCTCAGCGCGGGTCAGAGCGCTCTGGGTGCCCTGACGCTTGTTGGCCAGATGGTTCTTGACAACGTCATGAACCACAGACTCATTGGGGGTGATGCCGAAAACTGCTTCGGAGAGTTCGATCTCGCCAACCAGCTTGCCGGACATATCATAAACATTGGTCTTAAGCATGATTTAAGATCTCCTTTCCTTAGCCTCTTGCGGAAGCCTTCTGGGGATTTCTGCCGGAAGCCTTCTGCGGGTTCTTGCTGATGCCGGTCTCCACGTTCTTGACGCGGTTGTTCTTCACGGTGTTGCGGAGGTACACAAGACCGCCCTTGGGGCCGGGGATGGCGCCGCGGATAACGATCATGTTCAGCTCTGCATCAACCTTCACCACATCCAGGTTCTCGATGGTGACCTGCTCGCAGCCCATGTGGCCTGCGCCGATCTTACCAGGGAAGATACGGGACTGGTGGGAAGAAGCGCCCATGGAGCCTGCGTGACGGTGGACAGGGCCGCCGCCGTGGGTCATGGGGGTACGGCCTGCGCCATAGCGCTTCACAACGCCCTGGTAGCCGTGGCCCTTGGTGATGCCGGTAACGTCGATCTTGTCGCCGGCAGCGAAGGTGTCAGCCTTGACCTCGTCGCCGACGTTCATGTCGGCAGCGCCGTCCAGCTTGAACTCCTTCAGGTACTTCTTGGGGGCAACGCCGGCCTTCTTCAGGTGGCCTGCCTCGGGCTTGCTCAGCTTGTGCTCCTTGATGTCGCCAAAGCCGAGCTGGACGGCGGTGTAGCCGTCGGTCTCAACGGTCTTCTTCTGGGTAACGACGCAGGGGCCTGCTTCCACAACGGTAACAGGGATGACCTTGCCGCTCTCATCGAAGATCTGGGTCATGCCCACTTTTTTGCCGATGATTGCTTTTTTCATGGTTGCTTTTCTCCTTTTTTAGGTTATTGGTTGACAGACGCATTGGGGACGCCGCCAACATGACCCGTCCGCCCGATGCCAGACAGTGCGGGCAGCTGAGATCACTTAATAGAATGTTAAGCGATTACAGCTTTATCTCTATCTCAACGCCAGCGGGCAGATCCAGGCTCATCAGAGCCTCAATGGTCTTCTGGTTGGGGTTGAGGATATCGATCAGTCTCTTGTGGGTTCTGCGCTCAAACTGCTCACGGCTATCCTTGTACTTGTGGACAGCCCGAAGGATGGTGACGACTTCCTTCTTGGTGGGCAGCGGGATGGGGCCGGAAACCTGAGCGCCGTTGCGCTTCGCGGTCTCCACGATCTTTGCAGCGCTGGAGTCGATCAGCTGGTGATCGTAAGCCTTCAGCCGGATGCGGATCATCTGGTTTGCCATGTTTGTTTTCCTCCTTGAATTACGTACTCAGTTTGCGTAGTGTCTGGGTACGGTCGAGCTACTATTGTCCGCGCCGCCGTGCGTATCATTCCGAGCCATGAAAAATGGCCGACCGAGGCCGACCCTTCTTCCGTTCCCGGCGATATACGCCAGCGCTTCCAGAAGCAGTTCAGCCGCCCGATGACCGGACATACTCCGCGGAAGTTACCGTTTTTCAACGCAATCTCCCGCATCATCGCAGTGCACGCGCAGAATCTCCCTACACGCGCTCGATTATGATACCATCTGTTTCCCCATTTGTCAAGCACTTTTTCAGAATTTTTCACGAAGTTTTGTATTTATTTTCGGTGAAAACAGAGAATTCTTCTGTCTTCCATCAGGGTTCTTATAAGGACACGATTCCAGTTGCAATTTGCGGCGATCCATATTAAAATAAAGCGACGGGGGGATGAAAATGATAACATACGAGCGTCTGTGGCAGACCATGAAGCAGCGGGGTGTTTCCCAGTATGATCTTTATACCCATTATAATGTAAACCGCTCCCAGCTCAACCGGCTCCGGCACAATGAGAACGTGGAGGTCAACACCATTGACAAGCTCTGCAACATCCTGCAATGCCGCGTCGAGGACATTATGGAGCATTTCCCCGGCGAAAACCGGTTCTGACGCCGCTCTTACCACACGAAAAGCGCTTCTGCCGCCAGCAGAAGCGCTTTTTGTTATTTCAGCTCCCAGGCTTTGACCTGACTTGCCTTTTCGTACAGCTTCAGGTAGCTTTCGTACCGGGTCTTTTCGATCTTCCCCTCCCCGCAGGCTTCCCGGACGGCGCAGCCCGGCTCCTTGCGGTGAGTGCAGTCGTCAAAACGGCACTTTCCCAGATACGCCCCGAAATCCGCGAAGGCGTATTGCAGATTCTCCTTGAGGATCACGTCCATTTCATCGGTGTCGAAGGAGGAAAATCCGGGGGTATCCATGACAAAGGTGTCGTCGCCCAGACTGTACAGCTCCACATGCCGGGTGGTATGCCGCCCCCGGCCGAGCTTTTCGGAAACCTCTCCTGTGGAAAGCTTCAGCTCCGGCGCCAGACGGTTGAGGATGCTGCTTTTGCCCACGCCGGAATTTCCGGTGAATGCCACCAGCTTGCCTTTGATCAATGTCCGAAGCGCCTCCACCCCGCCGCCGGTCTCGGCACTGGTGCAGATGACGGGGAAACCGGCGTTCCGGTAGATACGCACCAAGTCCACCGCCGGGTCAAGGTCGCACTTGTTGACGCACAGGTAAACCGGCACCTCCTGATCTCCCGCAATGGCCGCCACCCGGTCAATGAGAAACGGCTCCGTCACCGGATTGACGTTGGCCGCGAATACCACCAGCGCGTCAATGTTGGCGACGGCGGGGCGGACGAAGCAGTTCCGCCGGGGCAGTACCTTTTCCACCATGCCCTTCCCCCGCTCCACGGTGATGTCCACCATGTCGCCGGTGAGGGGCGTGCAGTTTTCCTTTCGCAGAATGCCACGGGCGCGGCAGGTGATCACCGCGTCTCCCGCCTGCACGTCATAAAATCCGCTGATGGAACGGACAATCCGCCCGGTACGCTGTTTTTCCATACTCAATTAAACGGCACTTCCTTGGACTGGTAGTATTCTCCGTCGATGTAAATGTCATAGGTCTGGGTTCCGGTGCCTGTCAGGTCGCAGACAAAGCTGGAGGTTCCCGGCACGATCTCCCGGGACTCGATGACCTCCTTGCCGTTCAGGAAAATGCTCAGAATGTACGGCTCATCCCGTTCCGGCAGGGAGAACTGCACCCCGATGGTCACCGGCTCGTTGGGATCTTTGGGGGTCGTTGCCTGAGTGGGGCCGGTGGTTTCCTCCGGTCCTTTGGAGATTTGCAGAACGATCTCCGTGTTGACGTCGATCTCCGCGTTTTTCGCCGCGGACTGGTGAATGACCTCGCCCTTGGGCTTCAGGCTCTCCACTTCCTCGGTCTTGACGTTGCTGAAGCCCGCCTGACCCAGCAGCTCCTTGGCCTTGTCCACATCCAGCCCCATCACGTTGAGCATCTTCGCCGTGATGACGTCCGGGCCGGTGCTGACATAGATGTACACCGTCTGTCCCGCCGTCATTTCCGTACCGGCGGACGGCTCCGTGCGGATGACCTGCCCCGCCTCGTATACGTAGCTGATCTCGTTGCGGGTGATGGGTTCAAAGCCTTGCCCCAGCAGGATGGACTTGGCTTCCTCCGCGCTGGTGCCTACGAAATCGTCCATGGTTTTGGCTTCCGGCCGCTGCCCCAGGCTGACGGTGATCCAAAGCTCCGAGCCTTTGACCACCTTGCTGCCTCCGGAGGGTTCCGTGCGGAGAATCTCTCCCTTTGGCCGGGTATCGTCGTACTCCTGCCGCAGCTTGATGGTAAAGTCCGGGTACTGGGACGCAAGGCTTTCGTCGTAAATCCCGCCCTCGAGATACGGGACGTCCACCAGTGCTTTCTCCTTGCTGAGCAAGGCGCCGTTGAACAGGGCGATCAGGAAAATGAAGATCGCGATGACCGCCACGGCGCTGCAAACCACGATGGCCGTGGTAGCGACCCGGCTGCGCTCCTCCTTGCGCTCCTCCTTGCGTTCCTCTTTGCGCTGCTGCTGCGTCTGACGGCGCTGCTGGGCGCGGCGGATGGCCTCGTTGTCCCGCCCTGCCTCCGTTCCCCCACCGTTCTGGTGCAGGCGGATGCTGTCCGAAGATGTCCGGACGGGAGCCGCCCCGGTCTTAGCCTGCACCTTCTTCTCCGCCGTGGTCATGCCGCGGGAGAGATTGGGAAGCACGCGGGTAGCGTCGTCCACGATTGTGTGGTAATCAAACGTCATGTCCGGGTTCTGCCGGAATTCTTCCATATCATGGAGCATTTCCGTGGCGGAGACGTAACGGTCGTTGACCTCCAGCGCCATGCCTTTCATGATGATCTGCTCCAAGCCCCGGGGAATGTTGGGGTTCAGTGTGGATGGCAGCGGCGCGCCGCCGTTGATATGCTGAATGGCAACCGCCACGGGGGATTCCCCGTCATAGGGCGGGCGGCCGGTCATCATCTCGTACATGACCACGGCCAGAGAATAAATGTCGGAGCGGTTGTCGGTATGGCCGCCCTTGGCCTGCTCCGGGGAGATGTAATGGACGCTTCCCAGCGCTTCCTTTGTCAGGGTGTTGCTCTTGCTCATGACCCGGGCAATGCCGAAGTCCATCACCTTGACGGAGCCGTTTTTCAGCACCATGACGTTATGGGGCTTGATGTCCCGGTGGATGATCCCCCGGCTGTGGGCGTGCTCCAATCCTTTGGCGATCTGCATGGCAAAATGCAGCGTCTCCTTCCAGTTGAGCACCCCTTTTTTCTCCATGTACTGCTTGAGGGAAATGCCGTCGATCAGCTCCATGACGATATAATTGGCGCTGTCGGAGGCGGAAACGTCGTAGACCTGCACGATGTTGGGATGGCTCAGCATGGCCACGGCTTCGCCCTCGGCGCGGAACCGGCGGCGGAATTCCTCATCCCTGGCAAATTCATCCTTGAGTATTTTGACGGCTACCAACCGGTTCAGCCGGTGGTCACGCGCCTTATAGACGACGGCCATGCCGCCGGTACCGATGATCTCCAGAATTTCGTACCGGTCGTCCAAGAGCCGTCCAATATATTGATCCATATTCAGAAATTGCTCCTTTCGCGGTACTTAAATGGCGATCAGCACGCTGGTGACATTGTCCGGCGCGCCCCGGTTTTTGGCAATGTTCAGCAGACGCTTGCAGCAATTCTGCTTGTACACGCCGTGGACGACCTCGAAAAGGATTTCCTGATCGTCCAGAAGATTACTCAGTCCGTCGCTGCACAGCAGCAGGTAGTCTCCCTTGCCCACATCCAGATGGAAGATGTCGCACAGGACGGTGGTCTCCGTGCCGATGGCGCGGGTGATGAAGTTCTTGCCGGGGTAGCTTTTTGCCACCTCCGGGGTCAGATCTCCCCTGTCCACCATCATCTGCACCAGAGAATGATCCTTGGTCACCTGACGGATGCCGCTTTTGCCCACGTGATAGGCGCGGCTGTCCCCCACGTTAACTACGGTCGCCTTCCGGCCACGCACCATCACCGCCACCAGCGTGGTGCCCATGCCGTCGAATTCCTCGAACTGCCGGGACTGGTCATACACGGTGAAGTTCGCCAGCTTCACGGCGCTGCGGAGCATCTGGTCAACCTTGTCCTGCTCCATGACGGGCTTCCAGCAGCGGCGGACTTCCTCCACGAACACGTCCACCGCCAGAGAACTGGCAATGTTTCCGGATTTGGCGCCGCCCATGCCGTCGCAGACGATGCACAGCAGGTTGCCGCGGTCAAGCTGTTCAATTCTGTAGGAATCCTGATTCTGTTTCCGGACACAACCGGGATCGGTCAATCCCCAGCTCTGCATAGGCTTGCGCCCCCTTTATCTATGGATTTTCTTTACTTTGATTGTATTTCCGCCGCAGCTGCCCGCAGGAGGCGTCGATGTCGCCCCCCAGGGTTCTGCGGACGGTGGCGGTGACGCCGCCCTCTTCCAGCGTTTTCTGGAACGCCGCCACTGCCGCCCGGGTGCTGGGCTTCAGGGGGCTTTCCTCCACATGGTTTAATGGGATCAGATTGAAGTGAGCAGGCAGCCCTTTTAACCGCCGGAGCAGCTCTTTGGCATCCTCCGGGCGGTCGTTGACCCCGTCGATCATGGCGTACTCAAAGGAAATCCGCCGGGAGGTCGCCTGATAGTACCGGCGGCAGGCCGCCAGCAGTTCCTCGCTGGGATAGGCCTTATTCACCGGCATAATTCTGTCCCGCACCTCGTCGTTGGGCGCATGGAGGGAAACCGACAGCGTCAGCTGCAGTTTCCGCTTCGCCAACTCGTCGATCTTCGGCACCAGCCCGCAGGTACTGAGACTGATATGCCGCATGGAAATGTTCATGCCCTCCGGGCTGTTCACCAGCTCCAGAAAGCGCATCACATTGTCAAAATTGTCCAGCGGCTCCCCAATGCCCATCAGCACGATGTGGGAAATGGGCAGGCCGGAGTCCACCTGCGTGAACAGCACCTCGTCCAGCATTTCATAGGGTTCCAGCCGCCGCACCAGTCCGCCGATGGTGGAGGCGCAGAAGGCGCAGCCCATGCGGCAGCCCACCTCCGTGGAAATGCACACGGTGTTCCCGTAGTGATAGCGCATCAGCACCGTCTCCACGCAGTTGCCGTCGGACAATTCCCAGAGGTATTTGATCGTGCCGTCCCGTGCGGATTCCTGCCTGCGCACCACCTTTGGGGCGCAGATGGGATATTCCCGCGCCAGCGTGTCCCGGAGGGACTTGGGCAGGTTCGTCATTTCGTCATAGGCGCGGACGCCCTTGTGCAGCCAGGTGTAAACCTGCTTGGCACGGAACTGGGGCTGCCCCAATTCTTTCAGAACCGCCGTCAACTCCGGCAGGGTCATGGATTTCAGATTCATGCTTTTCTCCGCAGACGGCAGATAAAGAAGCCGTCGGTATCATACTCGCCGGGGATCAGGGTGAGCATCCCGGTTTCGTTTTTGGAAAATACGCCCGGCAGCGGCAGCGGCTCCGTCGTAAACTCCCCGTGCACTGCAAGGAATGCGGAAACCACATCCTCGTTTTCCCGTTTCAGCACGGTGCAGGTGGAATACAGCAGCGTGCCGCCGGGTCTGACATAGGACGCCTGAGTCTCCAGAATTTTCAACTGCAAGGCCGGAAGGTCTTCCAGCTCTTTCAGGTTTTTGTATCGGATATCCGGTTTTTTCCGGATGATGCCAAGGCCGGAACAGGGCACGTCGGCAATGACGGTGTCCATGGCGCCGACCCATTCCGGCACAACTTGGGAGGCATCCTGCTGACGCGCCGTAATGTTCGTCAGTCCCAGACGCGCCGCACCGTTTTCGATCAGGGCAGTTTTATGGGGGTATATGTCACAGGAGATGATCTTTCCCCGGCCGCCCATGGCGATAGCCGCGGCAAAGCTCTTGCCTCCCGGCGCGGCGCAGCAGTCCAGCACGTTCCCGCCGGATTCCGGCAGTCCCGCGCACAGGATGCTGAGCTTTGCCGCCGGGTCCTGCACATAGAACAGCCCTTCCCGGAACGCCGGCAACTGCTCTAAGCTTCCCGTGCCGGACAGCACCAGACAGTCCGCCATCCACTCGTGAGGTCTGACGCAGACGTGTTCCGCCGTCAGCCGCTCGGCCAGTTCCTCCGCGGAAATTCGGAGGGTGTTCACCTGCACCACCGTCCGGGGTGCGGCATTGTCGGCAATGAGCATGGGTTCCAGCTTTCCCTTGGGCAGATTGGCCTTCAAAAGAGAGATCAGCTCGTCCGGGTGGCTGTAGCGGTCGGCATAGGACACCGGCTCCTGCAAGGTTCCCTTCGTCGCCGCCGCCTTGCGCAGAACGGCATTCACCAGCGCCCCGGCCTTCGGATTTTTGCAATATTTTTTTGCCAGCGTCACCGATTCATTCACGGCGGCGCTTTCTGGGACCTTGTCCAGCTCATAAATCTGGTACAGCCCCAGATGGAGGATGTCCCGCACCACGGGATGGAGGTCTTTCAGCCGCCCCGTCAGGAGCTGCTTCAGGTAAAAATCCAGCTTGTTCCGGTTTTGCAGGACGCCGTAGCACAGCCGCGTAGCCAGCGCCGCGTCCCTTGGGGACAGGCGGTCCCGGGCAATATATTCTTTTAGCGCCCCGTTCGGCCATGCGCCGCTTTTACGGCAGGCGATCAGCGCGTT
>OLSN01002044.1_pt1 | contig 15629 bp, 7 predicted proteins | sample 1672411 | NCBI WGS metagenome assembly OLSN01 (sample SAMEA3136683, study PRJEB25190) | human gut metagenome | biome: human gut; feature: human-associated habitat; material: faeces | place: Austria | collected 2013 | reverse complement strand
TAAGATGAAATGGATTTAAGCCAAAGACTGGACGAGATGGAGCTTGCAATCCATAAGCCATCTTTCCGAAAAGGAACAGGCCGCGCAAATGAGGTCAACTATTGGGTGTTTGATTATCCACCGGAAAAGGAACTGGAAGTTCGGGAGCGTGTAGAGTATCTGAAAAATAAGAACGACCGGGGCGATGATGATTTTGAGCTTGTGGTCTTTGACCTGTATGATATCATCATTGACTTTTTGGAAAAGAAAAACTTTATGGAAAAGTGCTATGACTTTGAAAAAAAGCGAGGAATCGAGCGTATCGTCAAGGCAGTGACCAACTCCATGAAGGTGAATGACGATGACAGCCTGATCGTGCAATATATCAAAGAACATACGCCGGAGAATGCAGTTGTGTTCCTGACCGGTATCGGCAAGTGCTATCCGATTTTGCGCTCCCACAAGGTGCTTAACAACTTGCACCAGGCGTTTGTGCGCTGCCCGGTCGTGATGTTCTTTCCGGGAACCTATAATGAGCAGGAGCTGATCCTGTTCAATGAGATTAAAGACGATAACTATTACCGGGCATTCCGACTGGTAAAGTAATGGATGGAGGAAACAGTTATGCAGATCAAGGACATGTTCCGAAAGAAAATTGACCGTGAGATACAGGGCGTTATCATTGTCGGTCAGGGTGAAGAAACAAATGTAGCGCAGGAGCTGGAAGAGTATGTTGTGACCCGTGAGCTTCAGCGTCATTTTGCGGATTTCTTTGCAGCATATAAAAAAGGTATTCAGGGAACCACACCGAAAATGGGTGTCTGGATTTCCGGCTTCTTTGGAAGTGGTAAATCTCATTTCCTGAAAATCCTGTCCTATCTGCTTCAGAATAAACAGGTCGGAGACAAACATGCCATCGACTACTTCATTGAGGATCAGAAGATTACCAATCAGATGGTGCTGGCAGATATGCAGCTGGCAGCAAACACCCCATCGGACGTAATTCTTTTCAACATTGATTCCAAAAGCGATTCGAATGGCAAAGAAAATAAAGATGCCATTGTGAACGTATTCCTGAAGGTCTTCAATGAAATGCAGGGCTTCTGCGGCTCCATGCCTCACCTTGCTGACCTGGAGCGCAGGCTTTCCGAGGAAGGTCGTTTTGAAGAGTTTAAGGAAAAGTTTGAAGAAGAGTATGGAGATCCGTGGGAAAGCTCTCGCCAGGACTTCGATTTCATTCAGGATTCCGTTGTCGATGTTCTTTCTGACATGGATTTCATGAGCGAATCGGCTGCTCGTAACTGGTGTGAGAAAGCAACCGAGGGCTACCAGATCAGCATTGAGGATTTCGCCAAGCGTGTAAAGTCCTATATTGAGAAAAAAGGTAACAACCACCATGTGGTTTTCCTTGTAGATGAGATTGGCCAGTACATTGGTGATGATTCCAAACTGATGCTGAACCTTCAGACAGTGACGGAAGAACTGGGCAAGGAATGCATGGGCAAGGCTTGGGTAATCGTAACGAGCCAGCAGGATATCGACTCCATTACCAAGGTGAAGGGTAACGACTTCTCCAAGATTCAAGGACGTTTCGATACACGTCTTTCTTTGTCCTCTGCCAATGTGGACGCTGTTATCAAAAAGCGTATTCTGGATAAGACCGAGACAGCAGCACAGAGCCTGCGTCTGCTCTATGACCAGAAAGCAACCATCATCAAAAATCTGATTGTCTTCAACGACGGCGTGGAGAAAAAACTGTACGCCAACGCAGAAGACTTTGCAGAGGTTTATCCTTTTGTTCCATACCAGTTTAATTTGCTTGCCAGCGTGCTGACCAGCATCCGTACCCACGGTGCATCCGGCAAGCACCTGTCCGAAGGTGAACGTTCCATGCTGGCTCTGTTCAAAGAGTCTGCCATGCAGCTGATGGACGATGAGATGGGGGCAATCGTGCCGTTCTATCGGTTCTATGATGCATTGGAGAACTTCCTCGACCACAGCCACAGCAGCGTGATCATCCGCGCTTATGATAACAGCTACATCAACCCGGAAAAGAAGGAAAAAGATGTCTTTGCGATCAATGTGTTGAAGACCCTTTTCCTGATTAAATATGTTCTGGAGATCGAAGCCAACGTGGACAACATCGTCAGCCTGATGATTACCAGCATTGACGATGATCGTATTTCTTTGAAGGCACAGGTGGAGGATGCACTGAAAGTGCTGATGCGCCAGATGCTGATCCAGAAAAATGGCTCCGTTTATGTATTCCTGACCGATGAAGAACAGGAAATCAACAACGAAATCGAAAAAGAAAATGTGGAGATGCCGGAGGTCATCACGAAGATTGCGGAGATGATCTATGAGGACATTTTCTCCAGCAAGAAGTATCAGTACCCCAGCTTTGGTGGACGGTATGCGTTCTCCTTCAATCAGGCAGTGGATGACCGCCCCTATAAGGCAAACCAGAATTACGATATCGGCCTCCGTGTGTTGACCCCGTGGTATGAGGGCGGCACCGATGATGGTACGCTGCGCCTGCTCTCCGGCCAGGGCAAGGAAGTTCTTGTGGTTCTGCCGAATGATGATGCGTTCCTGACGGAAATGCGGGCATACTTAAAAATTGAGCGGTTCCTGCGTAAGAATACTTCTGTGCAGCTTGCCAAGTATGAGACCATTAAGGAAGCAAAGCGCGTGGAGATGCGGGAACGCAACGGTAACGCCAAGCTTTACCTGACGGAAGCTCTGAAAGAGGCTACCATCTATGTCAATGGCGATGTGCTGCACACCTCCGGCAAGGAAGTGACCAGCCGCATCAACGAGGCTATCGGAAGATTGGTGCAGACGGTTTACCACAAGCTGTCCTACATTGACGCAGCGATGGGCGAAGCAGACATCCGGAAGATGTTCAAGACCAGCAACCAGCTGTCACTGGCACTGGGAGATACCGGAGAATCCAATGTTCACGCACTGGATGATGTGCTGCAATTCGTGGCAGGTAACTCCCGGATGCACATGAAAACTTCTATGAAAACCATCAAGGATCGCTTTATGAAAGCACCCTATGGCTTTGTGGAAGATGATATCCATTGGCTGGTGGCACGTCTCTTTAAGCGTGGAGACCTGTCCTTTACGGTCAACGGTGAGAGCGTCAATCTGAACAACCGCTCCGAAGAAGAAATCATCGGCTACATCACGAAGAAGCAGTTCGTGGATAAGCTGCTGACGGAAGTGCGCGTCCGTGTGCCGGAAAACCAGAAAAAGGCCGTCCGCACCGTGATGAAAGAGCTGTTCAAGGTGGCACCGCCTGCCGATGACGAAGATACCATCATGAAGAACTTCCAGCATTACTGCGAGAATCGAATCACTGAGATTGAGCGGCTGGAACCGAAATATGAGAATTACGCCTATCCAGGAAAGGAACTTCTGGAAAAGGGCAAGAAGCGGCTTTCCGCACTGGTGCAGATTCAGGCACCGCTGGAATTCTTTAAGACTGTATTTGACGAGCAGGACGATCTGATGGATTTTGGCGAGGACTATGAGCCTATCCGTGATTTCTTTGGCAGTGAGCAGCTGACCATCTTCACCCGTGCGCTGGATATGCTGAATATCTACGAGGACAGCAAGACCTACATCGTGGATGCAGAACTGGAAGACGTGGTGACTAAGATGCGCACCATCGTCCGGATGGCGAAGCCCTATAAGGAGATTCCGAAGCTGCCGGAGCTGCGCGAGAAGTTTATGAACTGCTATATGCGCATTCTGGAAGAGCAGGCAGAGCCGGTCAAGGATTCCATCAATCAGGATCGGAACCGTGTTTTTGAAGTGCTGAACACCAAGTCCTATAAGGATGCGAAATTCAACCGTTTTCTGGAACTGTTTAAGGAGATCATGGACGGTGCGGAGCACTGCAACAATGTCTCCACTCTGCGTAGCTATGCAGATAAGGCGGAGGCACTGAAGCTGCGCCTGCTCAATGAGATGAATGCAGAGGATATCCGTCTTATGCAGGAAGCAGCAGCAAAGGCCGAGGCAGAGCGCAAGCGTCAGGAAGAAGAGGCGAAGAAGCGCGGCGAGACCGTGAAACCGGAAGAAAAGGTCGCAGAACCGCATCCGGTATATAAGGTGCGCACCACGAAAAATGTTTCCATCAAGACGGTTGCCAAGACTGCATCGTGGCGGCTGGAGAGCAAGGAGGATGTTGATAAGTACCTTGCTGCATTGCGTGAAAACCTGCTGAAAGAGATGGACGAAGACACCATCGTCAACATTGAACTATAAATGACAGGAGGATTGGCTCCATGAACAAGACAGCCATAAAGAATTTTGCGATCTGGGCGCGAAATAAGCTGATTGCAGATGTTAGCTATGATGCCCGCCTGATTGGTATTACGGAGGACGGCATTGCAAAGCCGCTGCCGCAGAGCTTCGGTGACACTCAGTTCTTCGATATCGGCACCGCAGAACCGTATTCGATTTCCGGCGAGGCCGTGCGCCAGCGTAACAAGCTGGTGGAGGTCATCCAGCAGAAAGAAAAGGATACCGACTACAAAACCGCATATCAGTATGTGATCGAGGAGGTTGCCTATACATGGTTCAACCGCCTGATTGCAATCCGTTTCATGGAGGTCAACGACTATCTGCCTTCCCATATCCGGGTTCTCTCTTCCGAGAGCGGAAAGCTGGAGCCAGATCTGGTCACAACGCCGTTTGACGCAGAGCTGCCCTTTACTGCGGAGGAAGAGGCTCAGATTTTCCAGCTGAAGCAGGACAACAAGCTGGACGAGGTGTTCCGCATCCTGTTCCTGAAACAGTGCAATGCCCTGAACGAGATTCTGCCTGCTCTGTTTGAAAAGACAAAGAACTACACTGAGCTGCTGCTCAGCTTGTCCATTATTGACCAGGATGGCGTGGTCTATCATTTGATTCACGATATCCCGGAGGATGACTTCAACATCGAGCGCGGTGGTCAGGTGGAGATCATCGGCTGGCTGTACCAGTATTACAATACCGAACCGAAAGCCGTTGCATTTGCCAAGAACGGAAAGATTACCAAAGAGGAAATCCCTGCCGTGACTCAGCTGTTCACCCCGGACTGGATCGTCCGCTACATGGTGGAGAATAGCCTGGGCCGTCTGTGGGTGGAGGGACACCCGGACTGCGGCCTGAAAGAAAACTGGAAATACTATCTGGAAGAGGCACAGCAGGAGCCGGAGGTACAGGCAAAACTTTCGGAAATTCGTAAAGAGTACGCTGCCCTGAACCCGGAGGATATCATGCTCATCGACCCCTGCATGGGTTCCGGTCATATCCTGGTATACGCCTTTGATGTGCTGATGCAGATTTACGAGAGTGCCGGTTACAGCCAGCGTGATGCTGCAAAAAGCATTTTGGAGAACAACATCTACGGTCTGGATATTGATGACCGTGCCTATCAGTTGGCGTATTTTGCCGTGATGATGAAAGCACGGCAGTACAACAGGCGTATCTTAAACGGTGAAAACACCTGCCATGTCTATGCCATTCAGGAGAGCAACAGCATCAACCGTGCGCACCTGAAATATTTTGGCGCGGGGATGGACGATATTGAGAAGAATGCCGCTAAGATGCAGCTGGAAGGTCTGCTGGACACCCTGACCGATGCCAAGGAGTATGGCTCTATCCTGAATGTGGAGAGCTACAACTGGGAGCTGCTGCGCCGGTTTGTGGCAGCGGAGGATACCGACGGTCAGATCAGCATGGATAGCGTGGGCGTGGAAGATACCGCTGAACAGCTGAATCGGCTCATTGATATTGGCGAGACAATGGCACGGAAGTATTGGGTTACCTGTACGAATCCGCCGTATGCAAACACAGGTAGTCTTGGGGCTAAAGTGAATTCCTTTGTTAAAAAGAATTATCAGGATAGCAAGGCAGACTTATATTCAGTATTCATTGAACGTTGTGCTCAAATGATTGTCCATGGTGGATATCAGGCAATGATTACACAGCACTCTTGGATGTTTTTAACGAGCTTTCAGAAGTTGAGAGAAAAAATGATGCATACCGATACCATCAGTATGGCGCATTTAGGTGCAAGAGCTTTTGAAGAAATTGGCGGAGAGGTTGTACAAACGACGGCATTTGTTCGGAGAAATAGCAGTATTAGTGATTACTATGGAACTTATTGTCGCTTGGTAGAGCCTTCAACTCAACAAGGTAAGGCGGACTTATACTTAAGCGGAACCAAGTGTTATGTTGCACGGCAGGCCGATTTTGTAAAAATTCCAGGAATGCCTGTAGCATATTGGCTTAGTAATATCTATTTTGAACTATTTTCTAAACTGCCAACCCTTTCTAATTCTGTGGATTTTTGTAAGGGACTTGCGACTATGGACAATGAAAGGTTCCTTCGACTCTGGGAAGAGGTTAATTGGAAAAATGCCTGTGTTACGGCGATAGATGCGGCGGAGGGCAAAGAATCTAAAAAAAGATGGTTTGCATATAATAAAGGTGGCACTTTTCGCAGATGGTATGGAAACCGTGATTACATGATAAATTGGTTTGATGATGGAAAAGAACTTAAAGACAATGTTGTAAAATGTTATGGCGGTGGTAGCTATACTAAAGAAGTGCGAAATGAAGAAAAATACTTCTGCGAGGGTATAACATGGTCGACATTGGCATCTGGACTTATTTCTATCAGATATTCTCCCAAAGGATGTATCTTTGACAGCAAGGGCTCAATGGGTTTTGCTAAGGGCGGGCAGAATATCTATGCGTTGACGGCATTCTTAAATAGCTGTGTTGCTCAGAAGTTTTTAGAGGTTCTTTCCCCCACACTTGATTACAATATAGGGGGATTAAATAACCTTCCGTTTGTTGATGTTCCAGATAATGCTATCGAAACATGTAAAGAGTGTATTCGAGATTCTGCGTATGACTGGGATTCCTTTGAAACCTCTTGGGACTTTAAGAAGCACCCATTGCTTCGCAATGTCTCCACGATTTCCGAAGCCTTTACCCAGTGGCAGGCTGAATGCGATGACCGTTTTAACCAGCTGAAAGCCAATGAAGAAGAGTTGAACCGCATTTTTATTGACATTTACGGCTTGCAGGACGAGCTGACCCCGGAAGTGGAGGATAAAGATGTGACCGTGCGCAAGGCTGACTTGCAGCGTGATATCAAGAGCCTGCTCAGCTATGCGGTGGGCTGTATGTTTGGCCGCTACTCGCTGGATAAACCCGGTCTTATTTTTGCAGGTGGAAACTTTGATTCTGTCTATTGGAAATACAAGGGACAGGCTGCACTGGATGAAAATGATAGCCCAATTGAGGGTGGGTATGCTGGTATTTCGCTGGCAGAGTACCATTATCCAAAGTTCCACGATACCGACGATTGGGAAACGGCAACATGGCTTTCCTATGAGCCAGATGTAGACAATGTCATTCCTATCACCGATGAAGAATATCTGGACGATGATATCGTTTCGCGCCTGTGTGCATGGCTGAAAGCGGTTTATGGTGCAGATACGCTGGAAGAAAACCTCGATTATATCGCAAAAGCCCTTGGCAATAAGGGCAGCACCAGCCGGGAGATTATCCGCAACTACTTCCTGAACGACTTCTTCAGGGATCACTGCCAGACATACTCTGTCACCGGTTCCGGCAAGCGTCCGATCTACTGGCTGTTTGACAGCGGCAAGCAGAACGGCTTCAAGGCACTGGTTTACCTGCATCGCTATACGCCGGATACCATCGGCAACCTGCGTATCGACTACCTGCACAAGATGCAGCGTGTATATGAATCCGAGATCAACCGAATGCAGGATATGATGGATCACAGCGAGAATGCCCGCGAAGTGGCAGCAGCCGGGAAGCGCAAGGATAAACTTGCCAAGCAGTTGAAGGAATGTCGGGAATACGATGAGAAGATCAGCCATCTGGCACTTTCCCGTATCGAGCTTGACCTCGATGACGGCGTAAAGGTCAACTACCGCAAGCTCCAGACCGCCCAGGACGGCAAGTTCTATGAGGTGCTGGCAGACAGTAAGAATATCATGGTGAAAGAAAAGAAATAAGAAAAATGACCGGAGGGAGTGGGAAAATGCAAAATCACTGGACAAAGGATGATGTCGCGGCGGCATGGCAGCGTTTTGAACGTACATATGCCCATGATCCGGTGGCATACCGCTTCCTCTGCGGTCATTGTATTCAAGATGAAACCGATGAAGATGCGTTGGATTACAATATCATTGGTGTCTGGCTTGTCTGTCATAGAAAATATCGTGACTGGTCAACCGAGAAATCCTATGATCTGGCATGGATACTGGAATTTATGCAGGCGTATCACATGACGATTCCACGGTACATCAAAAGAACAAAGTTCTACCGAAAAAAGATGAAGCTATTGCTGAGTTCTCTTGTAAGAGATAAAGACCAATCACAGGAAAAAAGGACAATGATATGGCAGAATTGAACCTGAAACAAATTATAGACCGCCTGAATGCGGAATTTACCGGAGAGACCCGGAAACTGGTTTTCTGGTACGATGATAAGGCAGAATTTGCCGAGGATATGGAGACAGTTGAGCTTCAGAATGCGAAGATCTACCATCTCCAGCCGGATAACCAGTTCTATACAAAGTATTTTCTGGAGCGTGTGGATAAGACCACGAATTATCTGATCTATGCACCGTTTCCGAAGCCGGATGTAAGGGACAACCATCTGGAAGACACAATGCTGTATTCCAGACGGTTCTTTGCGGACCGTGCCTCCCTGCTGTCGGTTGACCTGGGTATTGAGGAAAAGTACAAGCCGGTTATTGAGAAGCACATCAAGTTTTTCGCCAACAAAGAGCGCACTCAGCGGTTCTATGATTTGGAAATCGAAAACTTCAATGAAGAAAATATCCTTGTCGGTCTGCTAAGTGCAGTCTGCAAGGCGCGTACCTGCTCTTTTGAGGAAGTCGTGCGCATTGTGTTGACAGATGGCGAGTTGGTGGACAATGCTTTCTTGCAGGAGTTTGAAAAATACGACCTGCTGTCTGCATTCTGGCAGCTCTGTGAGCAGCATTTCGGATACACCGATACAAAACCGAGTTTGGAACGGCTGCTGGTAACATTGTTCGTTACTTATACTGGGCGATATGTGCAGGCAGAGCTTCCGGCAGCATGGAGGAGCTTTGTCTCCTACAAGTCAGGCAATATCATCGCATTCCTCGATAGCCTGATGAACAGCGTCCTGTACCGGGATAAATACGACGATTTGTCGGCACATGTTGCCAAAGGGCTGAATGTTTTTTCGGCATTTGCAGGAATGCGAGTGGACGATTTGGTGGAGTGCGACACTTTCCTTGCCGTGGATCAGGTGCTGGTAAAGTGGCTCATTAGCAGACTTGTTTCGGAAGATATCGGTGCAATCGTAAACGGATTTACCATTCCGGAACTCTGTGAAAAGCGGGCTAAAATGCACTTTGGCAGAAAGACCGGGAAAACCTATCAGATGCTTTCCAGTGCATACAGCATGGTGAAGGAAGCGGATTACCATGCCGCAGATGGCTTAAAGCCAATTATCGACCGATATCTTGCTGCGGATTACAATATGGATCAGCAGTATCGGAAATTCTACTATTATTACAACCAGCTGGAGAGCACGGAAAGCTTTGAGCCGCTTCGGGAGCTGGTGGAAAATATCTACACGAACGAATTTCTGGCTTGTCTGCTCCCAGCATGGAATGCTGGAATCCAGCAGGATGCCGCATTTTCGGCAATTCCGTTGCAGCGGGAGTTTTACAATGCCAACCTGCGCTATACCAAAGAACGCACCGTGGTCATCATTTCGGATGCCATGCGTTACGAGGTTGGACAGGAATTGTTTGCCCGAATGCAGGATGACCCGAAATGCACGGCAAAACTTTCTGTACAGCTGAGTGTTCTTCCGTCTTATACGAGGCTCGGTATGGCAGCACTTTTGCCACATAAGACACTGGAAATGACGGATGATTTTCAGATACTGGCAGATGGTATCCTTTGCGATAATCTGGCAGGTCGGCAGCAGGTGCTGCAAAGCTATAACCCGGATAGTGTCTGTGTACAGTTCGATGATATCAAAAATTTGAAAGTGGCAGAGCTGCGAGATGTGCTGACAAAACGACAGATTATCTATGTATATCATAATCAGATCGACGCGCGTGGAGACAAGGCAAATACCGAGGATGAGGTATTTCATGCGTGTGAGGAAGCCGTTCAGGAAATTATGGATCTGATTCATAGAATCTCCGTCAGCGGCAACACCTATCATTTTATCGTCACTGCCGATCATGGCTTTATTTACAAGCGTGATAAGCTGACAGAAAGTGACAAGATTTCCGGGAAAAGCGCGGAAAAAGCATTTGTCAATCGCAGATTTATTGTGTCTAAGGCGGCACTGGAAGATGACGGCATCGACCATATGAGCATGGGACGCGTTCTGGGGAATGAGGACAGCAAGGTGGTGTCCTATCCAGTCAGCAGCAATGTCTTTAAGGTGGCCGGAGGCGGTGCTAACTATGTGCATGGTGGTTCCTCACCGCAGGAAATGCTGGTGCCGGTGCTGGAGTTTAAGATGGAGCGCGGTCACATGGAAACAAAGAATGCAGAGATTGCTCTGGTCAGCATCGTCCATAAGATTACGAACCTGATCACGTCCATGGACTTTATTCAGTCGGATGCCGTTAGCGATACTGTAAAAGCTGCAAAATACCGCATTTTCTTCCTCTCGGAAGACAATGAGAAAATCTCGAACGAAAACAGTTATGTGGCGGACAGTCGGGAGGAAAATGCGCAGAAGCGTATCTTCCGGATGCGGTTCACATTCAAGAATAAGAAATACGACAAGGACAAGCAATATTACCTTGTGGTTTACGACGAAGAAAGCGGTCTGGAGCAGTGGAGGCAGCCTGTCATCATGGACATTGCCTTTGCAGATGACTTTGGATTCGGATTCTGATATAGAGGAGGCAGGAATTCCGTATGGAAATGATGGATATGGCGGCAGATGATAACCGTGAAGAACTGCGCCGGAAGCTGCGCAGCAACTTTGACGGTCGGATCGTCCGCAAAGATCTGACAAAGAAAATAAAAGAAGGAGCGAATGTTCCGGTCTATGTGCTGGAGTTCCTGCTGGGTCAGTATTGTAGTTCAGACGATGAGACAATCATTGAGCAGGGCGTTCAGAATGTAAAACGCATTCTGGCAGATAATTTTGTCCGCCCGGATGAGGCTCAAAAAATTCTCTCACAACTGCGCAAGAACGGGAGCCATACCATTATTGATATGGTGACCGTGCATCTGGATATCAAAAAGGATTGCTTTTTTGCAGAGTTCTCTAACCTTGGCCTCACCAATGTGCCGATTACAGATGATTATCCGGAAAAATATGACCGGCTGCTTTGCGGCGGTATCTGGTGCATCGTGCAGCTGGAATATGAGTCTGAGGGAGACAGCAGCTTTGGAATCACGGATATAGATGGACAGCCGATTTCCTCTAAACAGAAAAAGCAGAAGGACATCTCTCCCATCAGCATCCATAAGCTGACTCCGATTCAGATGCCCCATATCGACATTGAAGAAGTTCGAGAGGGACGCAAGGCATTCACACAGGAAGAGTGGATGGATGTTATGCTGCGTTCCTGTGGATATGAGCCGGAACAGCTGAACAATCGGGAAAAGTGGCTGCTGCTTGCGCGTATGCTGCCGTTGGTGGAGAACAACTTCAATCTCTGTGAGTTGGGGCCGCGCAGCACAGGCAAGTCCCATATCTATAAAGAAATCAGTCCGAACAGTATCCTGGTATCCGGTGGTCAGACGACCGTTGCAAATCTGTTTTACAATATGGGGCGCAAAACCGTAGGTTTGGTAGGCTTATGGGACTGCGTTGCCTTTGATGAGGTTGCCGGAATCAAGTTTAAGGACAAAGACGGCATTCAGATTATGAAAGACTATATGGCTTCCGGCTCCTTTGCCCGTGGCAAAGAGGAAAAGGCAGCATCGGCATCTATGGTCTTTGTAGGAAACATCAATCAGAGCGTGGATGTGTTGCTCAAGACTTCCTCTCTGTTTGACCCGTTCCCGCCGGAGATGGGAACGGACACCGCCTTTCTTGACCGTCTGCATTGCTACATTCCAGGCTGGGAGATTCCGAAGTTCCGTCCGGAGCATTTTACCAATGATTACGGCTTTATCACGGATTATCTGGCAGAGTTTATCCGAGAACTGCGGAAGGAACAGTATGGTGATGCGTTAGATAAGTATTTCCGCCTTGGAAAGAACCTGAACCAGCGCGATACGATTGCTGTCCGCAAGATTGTAGGCGGCTATGTGAAATTGCTGTATCCGGATGGAGAATTCACGAAGGAACAGATTGAAGAAATTCTTGTATTTGCGCTGGAAATGCGCCGTCGCGTCAAGGAGCAGCTGAAAAAACTGGGTGGAATGGAATTCTATGATGTGAACTTCAGCTATATCGACCTTGATACCTTTGAAGAAAAATTTGTTTCCGTGCCAGAGCAGGGCGGTGGAAAGCTCATTCCTGATGGTATCTGCAATCCTGGACAGGTATATACCGTAAGTCAGGGGAAATCCGGTATGATCGGCGTATTCCGCCTTGAAAGCCAGATGCTGCCCGGTAACGGAAAATTTGAGCGCACTGGCCTTGGCAGCGACCGTGACTGCAAGGAATCCACGAATACGGCGTTCAATTTCCTGAAAGCTAACGGAAATCGCATCAGTGGCAGCATCAGTACTACGATGCGGGATTACATCATCAACTATCAGGATTTGCAGGGCATTGGCATGACCGGAAAGCTGGCATTGCCTACATTGATTGCACTATGCAGCATCGCTCTTGGACGGCCTACAGTCAGTACACTTGCCGTGCTGGGAGAAATCAGCATCAGCGGCACGATTCTGAAAGTGGACGAGCTTGCCAATAGTTTGCAGGCGAATGCCCGCAGATCCTCTATGCGGCCGTTAGTGCAGCTGCCGACGAAGACGTAGTCGACCTTCTTGCCCTCCATCCTCTCACCCGCATGGAATCCCATGTAGTCGAGAGCCTTGTCAAAGGATACGCGTGCGGCAGCATCGCCCGGGGCTTCGGGAATTACGCCGCCCACGGCTACGCCCATCGATGGGTTTGTGCCGTATGTTATCATCGGTTCTATTTCCGCGGCATTGAACGTGATCTCCTTGTCGAACACGGCGTCGGGATCCGAGCGAAGCGCGTTCCAACGCTCCACGGCCTCGTCCCACGCCTTGCCCTTTGGGGCGAACTCGCGTCCCTTGAGGTAGTCGAATGTGGTCTGGTCGGGAGCTATCATGCCGCCGCGGGCACCCATCTCGATGCTCATGTTGCAGATGCTCATGCGCGCCTCCATTGAGAGCGAACGTATGGCCGAACCGGCAAACTCGACGAAGTGACCCGTGCCGCCTCCCGTGCCGATCTTCGAGATGATGTGGAGGATTATGTCCTTCGAGCATACTCCCGGCCGCAACTCTCCCTCGACGTTTATGCGCATGCTTTTCGGCTTCGATTGCAGGATGCATTGCGAGGCGAGGGCCATCTCCACTTCGCTGGTGCCGATACCGAAAGCGACACATCCCAAAGCCCCGTGGGTCGAGGTGTGGCTGTCGCCGCAGACGATGGTCATGCCGGGCTGCGTGAGCCCCGTCTCGGGCCCGACGACATGGATTATGCCGTTGCGTGGCGACCCTATCGGGAAGATGGTGATGTTGTTGTCGGCACAATTGGCATACAGCGCTGCCACCTGTGCCGCCGACTGCGGGTCGGCTATTGGCAGGTGCTGGTCGTGCGTGGGGATGTTATGGTCGGGGCTGGCCGTCACCTGTGCGGGGCGGAAGACCCCGATGCCGCGCTCGCGCAGCGAGGCGAAGGCCTGCGGACTTGTCACTTCGTGTATGTACTGACGGTCGATGTAGAGCACGCACGAATCCCCGTCGAGGACCTTCACCGTGTGTGCATCCCATATCTTGTCGAAAAGCGTATTCATCTGACAGTGTGGTTATGCTATTTTCGAAATTGCATCTATGAACGACTCCACCGATGCGGTTACGATATCGGTCGAGGCGCCGAAGCCGTGATACATCTTGCCCTTGTGCGAGATCTGGATGTGTACCTTGCCCATGTCGTCGCTGCCGCGCGTGATGGCCTGCACGAGGTACTCCTCGATATGGACACGACGCTTGGTGATGTTCTTGACGGCGGTGATGGCCGCATCGACGGGACCGTTTCCGGTAGCAGTCTCGGTGAAGGTGTCGCCGTCGAAGCTGATCTGTACGGTAGCTGTCGGTATGCTCGTCTTGCCGCAGACGACCTGCAGCCCCGTGAGCTGTATGCTCATGCGGCGGCGCGAGGCGGCCGTACCCACGAGTACCTCCAGATCGCGCGTGGTGACCATCTTCTTCTTGTCGGCCAGCTCCAGAAAACGCTGGTATATCTCGTCCAGCTCATCGCCTTCTGGCGTGTAGCCTATCTCTGCGAGGTGGTGCTTGAGCGCCGCGCGGCCGCTGCGGGCCGTCAGGACGATGCTCGACTGGTCTACTCCGACATCCTCGGGGTCGATTATCTCGTAGGTCTCACGGCTTTTGAGCACGCCGTCCTGATGTATTCCCGACGAGTGCGCAAAGGCGTTGCGGCCGACAATGGCCTTGTTGGGCTGTACGGGCATACGCATGAGGTTCGACACAAGACGGCTCGTAGAGATGATCTGCCGCGTATCGATACCTACCTCGAAGTCGAGATTCTTGTGGCACTTTATTGCCATAACAACCTCCTCGAGGGCCGTATTTCCGGCACGCTCGCCCAGACCGTTTATCGTCACCTCCATCTGGCGGGCACCGTTCTCGACGGCGGCCAGCGTGTTGGCCGTGGCCATGCCCAGATCGTTGTGGCAGTGGGTCGAGATGACGGCCTTGTCGATGTTGGGGACGTTGTTCTTAAGGTAGGCGATCTTGGCGCCGTACTCGCTCGGCAGACAGTAACCCGTCGTGTCGGGTATGTTTACGACAGTGGCGCCGGCCGCGATTACGGCCTCCACCACGCGGGCCAGAAACTCGTTCTCGGTGCGGCCTGCATCCTCGGCGTAGAACTCCACGTCATCGACGAAACGGCGGCCCGTGCGCTGGATTCGGTGACGGTCCTGCTGGCGCGCTACTTTACGGGTATCCTTTCGGAAAGCCTGCTGCTCACGATCGCCGTGACGCTGGTGATGATGGCCTTCGGGATGAAGGCCGCCGACGCGGGGTTCATCGGCCTTATCATGGGTGTGATGAACGTCGTGCCTTACGCCGGGCCGCTGATCGGCGGCGTGGTCTCGGTCTTCGTGGGCATCGTCTCGCCGATCGAGGGCATGAGCGTGGGGCATACGGCTTTCGTGATCGCCGGGTCGCTGCTGATCCTCAAGGGTATGGACGATTTCATCCTCCAGCCGACGCTCTATTCCGAACGAGTGAAGGCGCATCCGCTCGAAATCTTCCTGGTGATTCTCATTGCCGGGTCGCTGGCCGGAATCCTGGGCATGCTGCTGGCGATACCTTCCTATACGGTACTGCGTGTCTTTGCCAAGGAGTTCTTCTCGCAGTTCCGGCTGGTGCGTAAACTGACCGAGAAAATCTGAT
>OLSN01002041.1_pt1 | contig 15634 bp, 19 predicted proteins | sample 1672411 | NCBI WGS metagenome assembly OLSN01 (sample SAMEA3136683, study PRJEB25190) | human gut metagenome | biome: human gut; feature: human-associated habitat; material: faeces | place: Austria | collected 2013 | reverse complement strand
TCGCGCAGCTCGGCGGCAGCGCCGGTGTGATCGAAGTGGGAGTGGGTGAGCACGATGGCATCCAGTTTGCGGTCGCCCAGGGCCGCTAGAATCTTGTCGGCCGAGCAGCTCGGATCCACCACCATGGTGCCCTCGCCGTCGGATACGATGTACACGTTGTTGGCGAGCACGCCCATGACCATATACTCGACATCGACGCACAATCCGCTGATCTCATACAAATCCGTCGCCATTTCTCAACCTTTCTTGCTTGATCCTTGGGGCATCATTCTACGGGCGTCGAAGACGCCGTCGATGGCGGACAGGCGCTTTGTCATCCGCTCGATAACCGCCAGATCGGACAGCTGGAAGAGGAAGCGCATCTCCACCATGCCGTCGCGGTGAGTGGTGGTATTGCAGGACAGCACGTTGGCGCCCATCTCGGAAATGACGCGCGTCACGTCCAAAAGCAGGTTCATGCGATCGAGCGCCTCGATGTAGATTTCCACCTGGTAGGTGGCCGCCGTGGGCGTGCCCTCCCATTCCACCTCGATGATGCGCTCGGGATGCCGCTTCAAGTCGAGCGCATTGGGACAGTCGGCCCGGTGCACCGACACGCCGCGGCCGCGAGTCACAAACCCCAAGATATCGTCGCCGGGCACGGGGTTGCAGCAGCGCGACAGGCGCACGAGCACGTCGTCGACACCCTTCACCACGATGCCCTGGGACGAGTGGGTCTCGTGCTTCTTCGGGCGCTTCACGGACGTGAGCATGGGGGCCATAATGCCCGTGGAGGAGGCCGATGTGCCCACCGTGGGCTTCTCCGCCTCCTCGTTGCCCTTGTCCACCAGGATCTTCAGCAAGCGGTTTGTGACGTGCTGGGCCTTCTCCTTGCCCGTGCCGATGTGTACGTACATCTCATCGGGGTCTTTGAAGCCGAGCGCCTCGGCCACCAGCTTCAGCGCCCGCATCGACTGGGCGCTCGACAGGCCCAGTCCGTGCTTGCGCATCTCGCGCACGAGCATGTCGCGGCCCATCTGCATGTCGTCGGAACGGGTGATCTTCGAGAAGTAGGAACGGATCTTGCTGCGGGCCGAGGGCGTCTTCACGATGTTCAGCCAGTCGCGGGAGGGGCTCGCGCTCTTCTGGGTGAGCACCTCCACGCGGTCGCCCACCTGCAGCTGGTAGGACAGCGGCACAATGGAGCCGTTCACCTTGGCGCCCACGCAGTGGTTGCCCACCTCGGTATGGATGGCGTAGGCGAAGTCCACCGGCGTGGAGCCGGCGCACAGGCTCATGACCTCGCCCTTGGGCGTGAACACGAAGACCTCCGTATCGTCGAGGTCCATCTTAAGCGACTTCAAGAACTCGCGGGAGTCCTCGGTCTCGTCCTGCCAGTCCACCATCTGGCGCAGCCACGCCAGCTGGGCGTCCAGGTTGTCGGCGGCGCCGGGGCGCGAGGCGCCGGTCTCCTTGTAGCGCCAGTGGGCCGCCACGCCGTACTCGGAATTGCGGTGCATCTCCTCGGTGCGGATCTGCACCTCCAAGGGACGCCCCGCTGGCCCCATGACCGTCGTGTGCAGCGACTGGTACATGTTGAACTTCGGCATGGCGATGTAGTCTTTGAAGCGGCCGGGCATGGGGTGCCACAAGGTGTGCACCGCGCCCAGGGCCGAGTAGCAGTCCTTCACCGAGCTGGTGATGATGCGCACGGCGATGAGGTCGTAAATCTCCGAGAAGCCCTTACCCTTCTTCGTCATCTTCTGGTAGATGGAGTACAGATGCTTCGGACGCCCCATGATCTGGGCCGAAATCCCCACCTTCCCCATCTCCTCGTGGAGCACGGCGATGACGTCGGCCAGGTACTTCTCGCGCTCGGCGCGGGACTCGGTCACCATGCGGGAGACCTGCTTGTACTTGTTGGGCTCCAGGTAGAAGAAGGAGAGGTCCTCCAGCTCCCACTTGATGGAATTGATGCCGAGGCGATGGGCGATGGGGGCGTAGATCTCCAGCGTCTCGCGGGACTTGAAGATGCGCCGGTCCTCGCGCAGGGCCGCCAGTGTGCGCATGTTGTGCAGGCGGTCGGCCAGCTTGATGACGATGACGCGGATGTCCTTGGACATGGCCACAAACATCTTGCGGATCGTGGCCGCCTGCTCGTCGGTGAGGGATTCCACCTCGATGCGGGTGATCTTGGTGACGCCTTCCACCAGCGCCCGCACCTGCGGGTTGAAGGTGCGCTCCACTTCCTCGGCGGTCACCTTCGTGTCCTCCACGGTGTCGTGGAGCAGCGCCGCCGTGATGGTCTCGGCGTCCATGCGCAGATCGGCCAGGATGATGCCCACCTCGATGGGATGGATGATGAACGGCTCGCCGGACTTGCGGCACTGGCCCGCGTGAGCGGCGCGGGCAAACTCGAAGGCACGGCGCAGCATGGCCTCCTCCGGCGCGTCCATGTACGCACTCGTCAGGCGCGCGAGTTCGGCGAAGCGGTCCTCGGGCGTGGCGGGCCCGCGCTCGATGGCCGAATCGGCCGTGGGATGCGGACGGCCCAAAAGCGCGTCCACCGTCGCCTTGGTGGCCTTCCCGGCGCTGACGGCATCGGCCGCGGCGCGGACGGAATCGTCTCTCTCGACGCTCACGGGCGCCTCCCTTCTCCTTAACGCGGACGCATCCGCGGATCGTTACTGGTTAATGTCCCTGGCCCGGCCGGTTTTTCGGCATGATGGGATGGGAAAGGCGCACCGTGAGCGTCGGCCCGTCGGTGCCCAGCGCCCAGCGGCAGAAGCCGCCGAACAGCGTGCGCTCGTCGATGCCCTCGCGGTAGCGCACCGAATCGGTCAGCTCCACCTTCGACGCCCCCTCGCGCACCCGCACCCACAGATGCGGGCGGCCGGCCTCGTAAACGGTGCGCGTCTCGATGAGCCCGAGCTCGCGGAACACGGCCAGACCGCAGGCGGCGGAGGTGGGGCTCACGGCGCGGAAGGCATCGGAGGCAGCCTCGGCCAAATCGGCGTCGGCCACGCAGAAGTAGTCGTCGGGGGTATTGCGCTGCAGCGAGCGCAGCTTGCGGTACACCTGGGCCATGACGTCATGGTCCGGCGTGGCGTCGGCCAAGATGCGCTCGTTGATGGAGGCGTCCCCGCGCCCGTAGAGCAGATGCACCCACGCCGGCTTCCCATCGCGCCCGGCCCGGCCGCTCATCTGGTTGAACTCCACGTCGCTGAAGGGCAGATGATACAGCACCACGTGCCGGATGTTGGGGATATCGACCCCTTCCCCGAAGGCCGAGGTGGCCACGAGCACCTTCAAGTCGTCGCGACGGAACAGCTCCTCGATGCGCTTGCGCTCGTCGCGGGAGAGCCCCGCGTTGTAGAAGCCGATCATGCAGGCGAGCTGCGGCACCCGCCGGCGCAGCATGCGCGCGAGCGCCACGGAATGCTCGCGGGAGTTCACATAGATGACGGTCTTCTCGCCCGTGGCCACCAGGGAGGCCAAATAGTCGTCGCGGTGCGGAATGTTTCGCTGGTCGTCCAGGTACAGGTTGTCGCGAGCCGTCTCGTCGATGACCGAGTCCTGAATGGGCAGTACCGCATCGATGTCGTCGGCCACGGCGTCGTTGGCCGTGGCGGTCACCGCGAGCACCACGGGGTCTCCGAGCCGGGTCAGCGCCCGGTCGAGCTGGGTGTAGGCCACGCGCTGGCCGGCCTTGGCCTGGCCGATGTGGTGCGCTTCGTCCACGACGACGAACCCGACGCGCCCCGAGGCCGCCAGCTCGTCGGTGTGGAACATGAGGTACTCCGGCGTGGTGAGCACGATATCGAGGCTCCCGTCGGCAAGCCCCGCGTACACCGCCGCGCGCTCCTCGGGCGTCGACTCGCCGGTAATGACGGCGCTCGCGATACCGAAGCGTTCGAGGCTCGTCCGCAGATGGAACACCTGGTCGGCGATGAGTGCCCGCAAGGGGTAGATGAACAGGCTCGCGGCATGGTCGGTCAGCGCGCGGAAGGCGGCATAGGTTTGGAAGCACAGCGACTTGCCGCGTCCCGTGGCCATGACGGCGAAGGTGGACTTCCCCGCCCGCAGCCGATCGAGAATCTCTCGCTGGGCCGGATGCAGCGGGCGGTCGCCGATGATGGCCTTCACAATGGCCGCCTCCAAGCCGTCCGGATCGCGCCGGGCCGTCTCCTCCCACTGGGCGCGGCGGGGGGCCAAGTCGGGCAGCGCCGGCTCGGGCGCCTCGTCGGCGGCCGCAAGGTCGGGTTCCCCTTCCGCCTCGGCGAACAGATCGGCGGTGAACGACACGGCGTCCGGGTCAAGACAGGCCTCCAAAGCGCAGCAGCTGCGCGCCGGGGCCACGGTTTCCAGCATGGCCTTCACCGAGCGGCGGCCGCGCCATTCGTCGATCTGCACCGTGAAGGCGGCGTCCACCACCGCGTCGTTCACGAGCAGCGCGTCGATGGCCGCGCAGTGGAACATGATGCCGGCCACCGATGCGCGCCCGTTCGTCAGCGTGCAGGCGAAATGGTCCTTGGTCTGGCCCACGGCCCGGGTGTTCACGAGCGTCACGTTCCGCGCGAGGAAGGTGGGCTGGGGGTTCTCCTGGCCGAAGGGGGCGAGCCGCTCCACGAGCGCCACGGATTCGAGCGTTAGCTCGTCCAGGCTCACGAGCGCGTCCACCTCGGTCAGCGGATGGAAGGCCGCCTCCGGCAGCTTCTGCATATAGGCGTCGAGGCGCTGAGCGAAGGCCTTCAAATTTTTGGTGGGGATGGTGACGCCCACGGCCGCCCCATGGCCCCCGAAGCGCTTCGTGAGATACGAGATCGACTCCACCGCCTCGAAGAGATTCACGTTGCCCACGGAGCGCCCCGAACCGCGGGCCTCGTCGCCGTCGATGGTGAACAGGAGCGCCGGCACCCCGTAGGTGTTCACGAGGCGGGAAGCCACGATACCCTTCACGCCCTCGTGCCAGCCCTCGCCGGCCACGACAAGCGCCCGCTGGCCGTGGTAGATCCTGCCGGCCTGCTCCTTCGCGATGTCCGACAACTCCGCCTCGATGGCGCGCCGCTGGTTGTTCACGTCCTCCAGGGCCTCGGCCATGGCGCAACACTCGCCGTAGTTGTCGCACATGAGCAGATCAAGCGCCAAATCGGCATTGCCCATGCGCCCGGCGGCGTTCAGGCGCGGGATGAGGGAGAACGACAGGTTCGTGGCCGAAAGCGGTTTGCCGGCCTGGCCCGTGGTAGCCAGAAGCGCGGCGATGCAGGGGCGCGGATTGGTGTTCATGCGAGCGAGGCCGTCGGCCACAAGGGCCCGGTTCTCGTCGCGCATGGGCATGAGGTCGGCCACGGTGCCCAAGGTGGCGAAGTCGGTGTAGCTGCGCCACAAATGCGGAAAGCCCAGGCGGCTGCCGAGCACCTGCACGAGCTTTAAGGCCACGCCCACGCCGGCGAGGATAGCGCTGGGGCAATCATCGGCCATCTTCGGATCGGCCACGGGAACGCCCTCGGGCACAAGGTCGGCCGCCTCGTGGTGGTCGGTGATGTAGACCTCCACCCCTGCCTTCAGGATGTCGGCCACCTCGCTCTTGCAGGCAATGCCGCAATCCACGGTGACGATGACGTCCGGCTCTAAGGCCCGGGCGCGCTCGAAGGCAGCGGCGGTGATGCCGTAGCCCTCCTCGAAGCGACGGGGAATGAAGGGGAAGGCGCAGGCGCCGAGAGCCCGTAGGCCCCGGGTGAGCACGGTGGTAGCGGAGATGCCGTCCAAATCGAAGTCGCCGAACACGACGATGCGCTTCTTCTCGCGGATGGCGTTGATGAGTCCGTCGGCCACTTCCGCCAGCCCCGGGATTTCCAGGGGGTTGCGCCAGTCGCGGTCCAGCGAGGGATTCAAAAAGCGCTTGGCGGCCCGCACCGTGGTGATGCCGCGGGCCACGAGGGTCGTCGCGATGAAGCGGGGCAGACCGAGGTCGTGCGCCAGACGCGCGACGATCTGCGGATCGGCCTCCCGGATGCTGAATTGGGCGGTCATAATGTGCTAGCTACCTTACGTGCGTTCTTCTTCGTAGTTCGGAAGGTATTTTCGCATAAAGCTCGCATTCTGTCACCGCAGCACGACGGCGGCGCGGCAATTTCCCACGGCACCGCCCGGGCAGCTCATCGCAAGCCGTCAATCGACGCTCGGCAGCGAGTCGCACAGCGCCTAGCGGTTGTCCACTTTCTCGGGGTATAGGTCGTGCTGGGACAGGCGCGTCCAGGCCACTTCCTCCCAGCGGGTGCCGGGGCGTCCATAGTTGCAGTATGGGTCGATGGAGATGCCGCCGCGCGGGGTGAACTTGCCCCAGACCTCGATGTACTTCGGATTCATGAGCGCGATGAGGTCCTTCATGATGATGTTCATGCAGTCCTCGTGGAAGTCGCCGTGGTTGCGGAAGCTGAACAGGTACAGCTTGAGCGACTTGCTCTCCACCATGCGCACATCGGGCACGTAGGAGATGTAGATGGTGGCGAAGTCGGGCTGGCCGGTGATGGGGCACAGGCTCGTGAACTCGGGGCAGTTGAACTTCACGAAGTAGTCGTTTCCCGGGTGCTTGTTCTCGAAGGTCTCCAGCACCGACGGATCGTAGTCGGTCGGGTATTGGGTGTGCTGGTTGCCGAGCAAGGTGACGCCGCCGGCGCGGGTCTCGACCTGGTCGCGCCCGGCCGGGGCAGCCGCGGGGGCAGGGGCAGGGGCGGCCGGCGCAGAACCGGCGTCCTCGCGAGCCAGATGGGCCGCGATGGCAGCCATGGCCGAGGTATCCACCGATCCCTCGGGCTTCCCCGTTGCATCATCATCGCTGCCAAACAGCGCTTCAGCCATATCCATTGGTTTCATCTTGCAACTCCAATATTCTTTACCATCATACTTGTATATCGAACGCATGTATGCTAATATGAGTATTGCAGGGAGCACAAAGCCCACTGCATTCACCCCGCAACCATGCTAGCTAGGAAAGGGGGTGATGCAGATGAGCGATATGCTGGCCTTAGTCCAAGTCCTGATTGGAGCTGCCACCTTTATCGTAGCCGTTCTGGCTCTGATAAAAGAGAACCCGCCGACCAGCGGCGGGAATTCCAATCACAACGGTGAGGACTAGGCACCCTCACCACGGGGCGCTCCGTTGGGGCGTCCCTTTTTTAGGCAGACATACTTTACCACAGAAACCAGATCGCCACAAGCAAAGCGCTACCCCAACGCCGGGTCTTCGACGCCGTTGGCGGCGAAGGCGGCGGCGCGGTCGAGACAGGTGGCGCAGCGGCCGCAGGGCGCCTCTCCTCCTTCGTAGCACGACCAGGTGAGCTCGTAGGGCACCCCCAGCGCCAAGCCCTCGCGCACGATATCGGCCTTCGACCAAGTGACGAACGGGGCTTCCAAGCGAAGCTCGCCGCCGGTGCCCTCCACGATGGCGCGATTCATGGCCTCCACGAACTCCAGCGAGCAATCGGGATAGGCATTGCCGGCCCAGTCGTCGTGGTGGGCGCCGTAATAGACCACCGAACAGCCGAGGGAAAGGGCCATCGAGGCAGCCGAGGAAAGGAAGAGCCCGTTGCGGAAGGGAACGTAGGTGCTCACCGGACCGCCGTCGCCAGCGGCCTGCTGCTCGGCGTAGCTGGACTGGGGAACCGCCGCATCGGAATGATCCAAAAGCGAGCAGTCGCTGTCGGCGAAGATGGCGCCCAAATCGAGGAAGCGCTGCTGCACGCCGTAATAGGCCGCCACGGTGCGGGCCGCCTCAATTTCGCGAACATGCTTCTGCCCGTAGCTGATGGAAAGCGCATACACGTTTTCCGCTCCGTACTTGCTCACAGCCCGGGCCAAAAGCGTCGTGGAATCGACGCCGCCGGAGCACAGCACCAGAGCTTTGGTTTTGGTCATGGTTCGTTCCTTCCAGATCCTTAGACCCCGCGCGTCTCGTCGGGCCAGATGATCTTGTGCAGCTGCAACTGCAAACGGGCGCGGTCGAGGCCGTGATCGATGAGGTAGGCGGCGATTTCCGCCGGCTCGATAGCGCCCCATACCGGGCTCACCAGCACCGCGCAGCGATCCCACAGGCCCGCCTCGTCGGCGCAGCACTCCATGAAGGCCAGATCATCCTCGGTGCCCACGACGAACTTCACGGCATCGCGCGTATCCAGCAGCTCATAGTTCTCGCGGCGCATGGCGGCGGACACCGCCTCGCCGGCCGTGGGCGTCTTCCAATCCACCGTGAAATGCAGGCTGCCGGGCAGCCCCGCCTCGACGCAGGCCTCACGCAGATGCGCCATGGGACTCAAGTCGCGCGAGCCATTGGTCTCGATTTCCACGCGCAAGGGGCGCGGGTCGTCCACTGCGAGCAGAGTCTGCACCAAATCGGGCAGGTAGGGCTGCAAAAGCGGCTCGCCGCCAGTGAGCGTCACGCACGACACGCCGGTCTCGGCCACCCAGGCCGCGAGGTCGGGCACGCTCCAGCCCTCCACTTCCACCAGCGGATGGTTCGCCCAGCGGGTGTCGCAGTAGGTGCACCACATGTTGCAGCCGGCGAACCGGATGAAAGCGGCCGGCCGCCCCGCCGCCAGGCCCTCCCCGTTCACGGACACGAACTTCTCCGCCACGGGGAACAGCTGAGCACGGGGAGCAATGGTATGGCGCGCCTGATGCCGCTCAGCATCCAGCAGGCCGTCGTTCTCTTCCTCGGGCACCATGGGCTATCGCTGCTCCCGGTAGTAGGCGCAGTTGTTGGGGGTCTCGTAGACCTCCACCTGAGCCACGGGCAACCCGCGTTCAGCGAGCGCGTCGAAGAACCACTTCGCGAGGTTCTCCGCCGTGGTGCGGAAGGGCACGATGAACAGGGCGAAGCCCTCACGCTCGAGGCACGTCAGGGTGTCGGGGGCAAGGGAGCCCTCCTCCACGATGAAATGGTGGTCGAGCCGCTCGGTCAGCGCGCGCAGCTCGGCTTTGAACTCGCCGAAGTCTACCACCATGTCCTTGCAGGTGCCCTCCTTCTGCAGGTGCTCCACCTCCAGGTAGGCCACCACGCGCCAGCGGTGCCCGTGCAAGTTCTCGCACTTCCCGTGGTAATCGGTCAGAAAATGAGAGGCATCGAACGAGCTCTCCGTCTTCAATCCGTACATGTCGAATTCTCACCAATCTACGAACATTTGTATGCTATAATCAACCTCGCAGGGAGCATACGCCCTCTGCATTCACCCCACCACGATGCTAGCTAGGAAAGGGGGTGATGCAGATGAGCGATACGCTGGCCTTAGTCCAAGTCTTGCTTGGGGTGGCCTCCTTAATTGTGGCCATTTTGGCCCAAATAAGAGAGAACCCGCCGAATAACGGCGGGAACCCCTCGCAAAATGACGAGGATTAGGCACCCTCGCCGAAGGGCGTTCCGTTTGGGGCGCCCTTCTTTAGGCAAGAGCGATTATAGCACAGGCGCGCCCCTTAGAACGCCGCGTCGAAGGGCTCCGTCACGATGATTTCACTTTGGCCGCGGGTGAGCTCGGTGAGCTTTTCCAGGAAGGAGGCCTGGGTGCCGTCGAGCATGCGGAAGGTGAGCAGGACGTTCTCGGCGAAGTCGCTCTCGGCAAGCTTCGCGCCGCAGCCCTCGGCCACCCGGCACAGCTGCTCGTACAGACCGTAGGGAACTTCCAGAACGATGTCGACGCAGACCGACACCGTGACGATGTCCGCCGCTTCGATGGCCGCTTTCGTGGCGTCGGTGTAAGCGCGCACCAGGCCGCCGGTGCCGAGCAGAATGCCGCCGAAGTAGCGGGTGACCACCACCGCCACATCTTCCAAGCCCGCATGCTGAATAGCCTCGAGGGTGGGCATGCCCGCCGTCTTGGCCGGCTCCCCGTCGTCGGTGTAGCGCACGCGCCCGCCCCGCAGCACATAGGCATACACGTTGTGGCGCGCCATGCGGTGGGCCGCCTTCACCTCAGCGATGAACGCGAGCGCCTCTTCCTCGGTGGACACCGGCGCGATCTGCCCGATGAAGCGGCTCTTCTTCTCGACGATCTCCGCCTCGGCGGGAGCGGCTATGGTCTTGTACGCGGCCACTACTCCCCCAGTTTCTCGGCGGCTTCGAACCATTCCAGCTCGAGGGATTCTATCTGAGCCTCGAAGTCGGCGATCTCCTCTTGCATGGCGGTGAGCACCAGGTAGTCGGACTGGTCGGCGGCAGCCATTTCCAGCTGCTTCTTCTCGATCTTGCCCTTTAAGGTCTCGATCTTCTTCTCGTTGGAAGCCATGAGCTTGCGCAGGGCGCGCTGCTCGCCGCCGGAGAGGGCAGGGGTGGAAGGGGCGGCCGCATTCCCGGAATCATTGGACGCCGCGGACGAGGGGCGACCAAGGTCGCCCCCGACGGAGGAACCAGGACGGTTTGCGATGCCGTTTCCAGGACGAGTTCCAGAGCCATCCCCGCGGCCGCCCTCAGTGTTTTTCGCCGCTTCACGGTCGGCTTCCTCCGCGAGCTTCAGGTACTCGTCGACGCCGCCGGGCAGGTGGCGCACCTTGCCGTCGATGAGCGCGAACTGGTGGTCGGTCACGCGCTCCATGAGGTAGCGGTCGTGAGTGACGAGCAGAAGCGTGCCGGGCCAGCCATCGAGCAGGCTCTCCACCGCCGCCAGCATGTCGGTGTCCAAGTCGTTTCCCGGCTCGTCCAAGATGAGCACGTTGGGCTCGTCCAGCAAGATGAGCATGAGCGCCAACCGACGCTTCTGGCCACCGGACAGGTCGCACACCGGCTCGTTCTGGTCATCTTTGGTGAACCCGAGCCGTTCGAGCAGCTGCCCCGGTGTCATCTCCTTGCCGTCGAGCATCGTGCGCCGCGAGTAGCGCGAGATCACCTGGCGCACGCGGTCGTCGCCGAGCTTGCGCAGCTCGTCCAAATGCTGCGACAGCACGGCGAAACGCACGGTCTGGCCGATTTTCACGCGCCCGGAATCGAGCGGCTGCAGCCCTTGGATGATGCGCAGAAGCGTCGTCTTGCCGATGCCGTTGGCGCCCACGATGCCGTAGCGATCGCCGGGGCCGATGATCCAGTCGACATCGTCCAAGATGACGCGGTTCCCGAAGCGCAGCGATGCGCCTTTCAGATCGACCACCTGCTTGCCGAGGCGCGCCATGGCCATGCGCTTGAGCTCCAGCTCGTTGCGCAAGGGCGGCACGTCGGCAATGAGCGCCTGGGCGGCGGCCACGTGGAACTTGGGCTTGGTGGCCCGGGCGCGGGCGCCGCGGGATAGCCACGCCAGCTCGCGGCGCAGGGCGTTCTGGCGCTTCTGCTCGGCCAGAGCCTCCAGGCGATCCCGCTCCACCCGCTGCATGATGTAAGCGGAAAAGCCTCCCTCGAAGGGCCAGACACGGCGGCCGTGCACCTCCCACATCGCCTCGCAGACCTCGTCGAGAAACCAACGGTCGTGGGTCACCACGAGCAGCGCCCCTGCCCCGCGGCGCCAGCGGGTCTTCAGGTGCTCGGCGAGCCAGGTGATGGCGCGCACGTCCAGGTGGTTGGTGGGCTCGTCCAGCATGAGCACGTCCCAGTCACCGATGAGCAGCCGGGCCAGATCGACCCGTCGCCGCTGGCCGCCCGAAAGGGTGCCCACTGTCGCGTTCCAATCCACATCCTCGAGCAGCCCCGCGATGATGGCGCGAACCCGAGGGTCGCCGGCCCATTCGTATTCGGGACGGTCCCCCACGACGGCCCGTTCAACGGTGTCCCCATCGCGTAAGTCGTCGCTCTGGCCGAGCATGCCCACCGACACGCCGCGGGTGCGGATGACGCGGCCGTCGTCCACTTCCACGTCGCCGGAGAGCACTCGCAGAAGCGTGGACTTGCCATCGCCGTTCTGGCCCACAATACCGATGCGGGCCCCCTCGTCCACCCCGAGGGACAGTCCCTCGAACACCGTCTTCGTGGGGAATTCCACCCGCACCTTTTCACAACCGAGAAGAAACGCCACGAAGGCCGCCTTTCACATTGGAGACCGCGCCCAACCTCAGGATTGCCGGCCCCGTTCGTTTATCACATCTCGCGCCTCCACCAAGCCGCGAGGCACGCTTCGCAAGTCAATTCGATACGCCATCGATTATAAACCATGGCTCTTTCCAGCGGCTCCATCCCCTCAACGAAACGAGCACTGAAGCCCTTCGGGAGCAAAATGGCTTGGAAATGACGAAACATCGGCCAGGTTGATACCGTCCCGGGGAAAATGGCTTGGAAATCACGAAAGATCGGCCAGAACGGTGCTTTCTCGGGCGAAATGGCTTGGAAATCACGAAACATCGGCAAAACGGCACCCACCGCAGCGAAAAAGGAGTGATTTGTCTCGGAAAACCGCAGATGAAGGTTAGTTTATTCTAACTTTTAAGGGCCGCAAAACCGATGTTTCGTCATTTTTCTACCATTTCGAACCGTAAGCGGCGATGGAAAGCCACCGCCGAAGATCGTTCGAAAGGTAGATTCTCATGCTCGCGAAGGTCTGTTCTGTTTTCACCGGGTACTCCAAGGGCGATTTCGTCTCGGAGGACGGCGAGGTCATCGATTGGTGCAACGCCGCCTTCTCCGTCCCCGGCACCGCCGACATGCTCCTCCTCAAGGTCAACCAGAAGGAGGTCGAGCCTGACGAGCTGAAGCCCTACCGTGCCAACTTCCTGCTGGTGGACTTCCGCTTCGACAAGAAGTACAACACCTACAAGGGCTACATCGTCAAGGTGTTCCCCAGCGAGGCCGCCATGAACGCCGACCCCCTGGGCGTCCCCGACGAGCTGCGCGACGATCGCAAGGCCCCTGCTCCCGCCCCGGCGAGCAAGTAGGCCCGCCATGCCACGAATTCAAACGGACGTGAGGCTCGATCAGGCCACCGCCGAGTTCGGCCCCTACGTGGACTCCTACTGGCGCGACTATGACTCGGATCCGGTCTACGCCGCCTTCGTCCAGGCCTGGTACATCGACCAGACGGGGAACCTCCTCGGCATCTCGAACCACTGCGCCGCCCCGACCGCCGAGGTGGCCGGGTTCTTCCAGGACGTCACCCTCGCCATGTTCGACACTCCCATGACGGACGTCGAGGAGGTGGCTTGAGATGGCCTGGAACCGCAAGGGCGTGACCTACGTCGTGACCCCCGATTCCCGGTATGAGGTTGACGGTGATCTCCTGATCGATCTCCCCGTGTCCGGGAAGCCCATGGATGGCTTCCGCTTCAACGATTTAGCTGCCGCCGCCGAGATAGCGAGAACTACGGAGGGCTGCGTGGTCTCGATCTTCCAGGAGACCAAGACTCTGCACGGCGGCTACATGGCCCGTCTCCTTTGGCAGGAGGTGCGCGATGAGTAGGGTCTTCGAGGACGATTTCGGATGGCGCGCCCGCTTCGATGAGCGTCCCGACGGCACCGTCCACGGCGTGGTCGTTACCGCAGATCGCAAGATCATCTGGGACAGGGAGTTCCCCGACATGGATACGGCCCTCTCGCACTTCCGGCTGATCTACCCGAACTTCCAGGAGGTGGCTTGAGATGGCAGATTACCAGCAGTCCCTTTTGGAGTCCGCCGAGCTTTTGGAGGACATGGCGGGCAAGTTGAGACCGTCTCAGATGGCAGCGTTCGTGCTGTCCCTCTCGGCGACGGTCAGCAACGAGTGCAACGTCCGCCAGAAGAAGGTTCTGAAAGATCTGGACAAGCTGACCAAGGAGAGGGAGGTGCAACGTGGATGAGAACGCCGCCGCTTCGCTGGCGCTGGATGCTTACCAGGCTCTTGAGGGCATTGGCGAGGACGTGGCCCAGATAAAGGCCGGAAACTCGGACGTCCTCGCCGCCATCGAGTCTTTGCGCCAGACCGAGGTCGAGGGCTTCCGGCAGCTGATTGTCCGCGATGCAGAGCTGGCGATCGCGACCGACGCCCCCGACGATTCCGGCAACTGGGTGACCACGGTCACCTCCGAGACCGAGGTTCCCCCCGATTTCTTCTCCCACCTCATGGGCTTCCAGTACATGCAGACCGTGTTAATGGTCTTCCTGCTGGTCGCCTTTCTGCTCAACCTGGGCGCGACCCTCTGGCTCGCGTTCTCCGACAAATGGAGGTCTTAGATGGATGCCGTTCTTGACGTTCTGCTCGTTCTGTCTCTCGCTGGCGTGTTTGCTTACGCTTTCGCTGTCTATGAGGCGCTGAAGATCATGTGCGCCTGGGCCAAGGCCCGCTGGCGCGACGAGTGGGGCAAGCGCCCCCTCATCCTGAAGCTGCCGCCCTGGGCCTTGACCGCCGTCCTCGTCCTCTGCTTCCTGGCGGTGGCCCTGTGACGCCCGACATTCTCTCGGCCTACCAGGTGGAGGGGTTCCTCGAATGGGCCTCCTCCTTCTTCGGGGCCGTTCCGATTGGATTCCTGCTGGCTATGTTCCTAGGCTTGCTGGCTTTCGGAATAAGTGGGGCCTTCCGCCTCGCGCAACGTCTCTTCCGTTCGTAGTTACCAAGGAGAAAGGAAATGGAAATGGAGACCATCACCACCGCCATCGGCACCGCCATCACGTCCCTGTCCACCAACATCCAGACGATGATCGGCACCAACCTGCCCGCCCTGCTCGGCGTCGCCGCGATCTTCATCGCCATCCCCGCCGTCTGGGGCCTGGTGAAGCGCTTCTGCCGCTAGTCCGGCTCTGGCGTACCGTCCGGCTGGGGGAGGCTTCGGCCTCCCCCTTTTCCTTTTAGATTGGAGGTGTGAAGTATGGAAGTCCCCAGGTTCGCGGCGGTCGGCCTCTCCCTAATGCTGGCCGCTAACTGCTTCATGCCGTGCTATACTCTCGCCTATGCCGACGATTCGCAGGAGGTGGCCGATGTTCCTCAAGAAGAACAGGAAGAAATCGCTGGTGGCGCAGGAGGACTTGAATTCTCGTCTGGTGGCGTCGAATCAAACGCTGATGCGGCAGATGGAGGAGCAGCAGCAGAGGGACACGGCGCAGACGATGGAGCAGCAGCAGGAGCAGGGGAAGCTGCTTCGGAAGCTGATGAGGTCGGAGTAACTGATCTTTCTCCTGATGCTATTGTAAATTTGGGACTCTCTGACGCTCCTCTCTACTCGGCTCGCGCCGCTTCTGTTGGCGAGGCCACTATAACTGTTTGGTCTGATCTCCTGGCTTCCATTAAATCCGTTGTCGGTGGGTCGTGGAGTAGTACTGCTGATGCTGTGTCGCAGTTTTGGGGCTGGTTTCCTGGTTCTGCCAATGAGAAGATTTCTAAGGCTACATCTGCATCTTCTCTTGGAATTTATGGCGTTGTTAGTCAGATGCAGTACTGGCTTCAGGCCCTCCGTTCGCTTAATCTCGATATGAGGAACTATCAGACTACCTATCTTCCTATGGTCGAGACTATGCGCAACCTCTTGCAGTCTCAATGGGGTTATAATTACGGCGGTACTGCCATCATTCAGAAATCCTCTCCCGCCTGGTATCTACAGCTTTCCGCTAACCGCCTTAATTACAATGGTTCTCTTGTTGGCAGCGATCCCGATGATTACTCCGCTGCTCGCCTTCTGGCCCGCATCCACAATAGTCAGTACGGTAACATTACCTATACCGAGACGGGTAACACCGGGACGCGTTCCACTATCGGCGTTTTGGGTTACGTTGCTAATTTGCTC
>OLSN01002034.1_pt1 | contig 15676 bp, 25 predicted proteins | sample 1672411 | NCBI WGS metagenome assembly OLSN01 (sample SAMEA3136683, study PRJEB25190) | human gut metagenome | biome: human gut; feature: human-associated habitat; material: faeces | place: Austria | collected 2013 | reverse complement strand
GCTGTGTTCTGCGGTCTGGCAACAACTCGAATGCGAACAGCGGTCTCGCTTATGCGAACGCGAACAACGCTTCTTCGAACTCGAACACGAACTACGGTGGTCGGCTGAAATTCTTAGTGGTACTTAATCGGGGGACTCTGACGTGGCACGAGGATTGCCGCAAACAAACTCCGAGGGATTAGAGCCTCGGCAACAGCATGATAAACGAATTATGGAAAGCCGGAACACGACATTAACCACATGTGGGGAGTGCATCAACTCCCCACAGGACAGGAAGGCTGTCAATCAACAGGAAGACTTATTAGGACAGGTAGAAGCACCAACTTCTATCTGTTTTCCTTTATATAACCTCATCCCGGAAATCATTTCGGACGAAAACATGGAACGCTCGTTCAAGCGTGTCATGTCGAACCTTCATAACGCCGACACGCGAAGCGGAATAAAATGGAGGGAGAAGGTTGTTATAGATGGTGTGGAATGTACTCCACGCATGGTGCGCTATATGAAGCGCAAGAAAGAAATTATTGCCGAGCTGAAAGAACAAATAGGCAATGGCACATTTCGTGTTGAGCGTCTGTCTTCGTTTGAGGTGGACGATGGTCCGAAGAGAAGAATGGTTCAAGCGCCTCCTGTAGTGAAACGTATAGGCTGCAATGCCATCATGGAGATTGTGGAGAAACACCTTTCGCCATTGCTAATAGAAAACACGGCAGCTTCGATAGAAGGACGCGGCCCACACGGACTATTCCACAAGATGCAGGAAGTGAGAGCCGAGAACCCCGACCTTATATATTATTATCAAAGCGACTATAAAGGTTATTATGACCACATACTGCACGACAAGATGATTGACATCATCAAGCAGTATATAGCCGACCCGATATTACTCCCCATACTAATAGACTTCGTTAAGGTATTGCACCCGGATGGCAACGAAGGCATCAGTAAGGGACTACGCTCCTCACAGTTTTTCGGCAACCTGTATCACAATGACATTGACCATGCCATGATAGAGGAGTGTGGAAAGGATAACTACAACCGCTTTTGTGACGACATATACATACTTGGAGACGACAAAAAAGAGTTGTGGAAACACAGGGATACACTGCACAGACTAAGTAAACCCTACAATCTGATAATCAAGCCGAGCGAGAAGGTAGCTCCAGTGAGCGCAGGAATGGATGCACTGGGGTATATTGATTATGGTGACCACTCACGAATACGCAAGCGTACAAAGGTGAACGCTGCGAGAAAACTCGCCAAGATAAAATCAAGAAAGCGAAGACAACAAATTATAGGCTCGTTCAAAGGAATGGCATGTCATGCAGACTGCCAGCATTTATATTATACATTAACAGGTAGAAACATGAAGAAATTTTCAGAAATGGGCGTGACCTATACCCCTGCAGACGGCAAGAAGCGTTTTCCGGGCAAGGTTACACGCTTGGGAGACATCGTGAACATCCCGGTAGAAATTCACGACTACGAGACACTGGACACGAAGTTTGGCGAAGACCGCTACTTAGTGTCGTTCAAGAACCCTGCGACACAGGAATGGGGCAAGTTCTTCACCGCTTCGGACGAGATGAAAGGCATCCTTGATCAGATAAGCGACATCGAGGATGGCTTTCCGTTTGAGACCGTCATCAAGTGCGAACAGTTTGACGGCAGCAAGCGAAAGTATAACTTCACATAAAGCGACTCACTAAAGATAAAAGCGTGAATTGGGCTGCATACTATATCTTTGCCTCAACAAAATCATAGCGACAATGGAAAAGATATACGGCACAATCAAACGTCAGGACGGACTGCAACGAGTAGGCAAGAATAAATGGCTGCTCTATTTCGGTCTTTATGAAACAGAGAGCGGTACATACGAATACCGTCATACGTTCACGCACAAGCCCACGCTTGACGAGATAAAGAAACTTGTTTGGGCTACGATAGACGCGGAGACCAAAGACAAGATTGTTAATCAGTTTGAGTATGAGGGCATCAAGGTTTGGCTCACAGACGAGAAGCAGCGTAACTTTGCCTCTATTGAGAACAATGAAAGTGTTACATTCCCACTTACGTTGAAGCTCAACGAGAAAGCCGACGCTACACCAATCTATCATACCTTCCAGACGCGAGACGAGTTCAAGAAGTTCAGCGAGGCCGCTGCATGTTTCATTCTTGAAACCATCAGGAACGGATGGAAGGAGAAGGACAATGTAGATTGGAGCGTGTTTGACATGTAATCATAACATCATCAATAAGAGGAACAGGAGAAATCTTGCTCCTCTTTTTTTGTGCTACAATAGTTAAAACGACGTTCACCGGTTAAGTCGCTAAATTTGCCAAGAACATAAAATCATAATGGCAATGAAAAAGATTATTACATGGTTAAAATCCAGCAACCGCGGCAGACATATCGTAGGTGGCTTTCTCATCGGTTTGGGAGCTGATGATACCTACTGTGCGCTGTATGCCGGAGCTGGTGTAGCTGGAGCCTTGGAACTTAAAGACAAGTTATGGGGCGGCAAATGGGATTGGGTTGACTTCGGTTGTACGATGGCCGGAGTAGTTGTAGGACGCTTAATAAGAGTAACACTGACAGGGAAATGAACGATGTAAGTCAAATTACGCAGGTGGCTAAAGGTATTAGCGACTATGGCATGATGGCAATAACAGCAGCCTTTTTTCTTCTCCTTTCCGCAGCTATGATGGTGGCCCTCTTCCGTTGGTTCAAGAGCATCATCGAACAGATGATGCAAGACCAGAAGGACAGTATGCACAACCTTGCCGAAGAGACACGTAAGCAGAACGACATGCTGCAAGACATATCAGAGGGTCTTCGCCCAGAAACATTGTTACGCATCCGCAACCTTACAGGTTTTGCTTTCGACCTCAGCATTGAGCAGGTGTGCCGACTTATCAAGCGTGTAAGAGAAGAGAACCACATCATAGACCACGAAGCGACAGCAGCGAAGATACGCAAGTCGTTGCTCGTTATACACAACGACCGCAACTCGCGCTTCGACTCTTTCACATATCGAGGTAAATCCATTTCAGAGTTTTGCAGTTCGGAATGGGTGGAGGACGTGGCGAAGATTGTTGAAGGTGAGATTTATAATGAAGATGGCGCAAACAATGCTCGTGCTTATACTAATATAAAACTTGCGTATGATAATATCAAGACAGACTTTTACCAAAGGTTGAACGCATAAATACAACTTTTGCGTAAAATTATATGCAGATTTTTACAACTTTCTAAGCAAATTATATATTATGATTAAAATTCTAATCGACAATGGGCATGGGGTGAACACCCCCGGCAAATGCAGCCCGGACAAAAGGTTGCGTGAATATGCGTATGCAAGAGAGATTGCAACGCGAGTTGTGAACGAGCTTCGCGGCATGGGCTACAATGCAGAGCGTGTTGTGGAAGAGGAGCAGGACGTTGCACTGTCTGTACGCTGCAAGCGTGTGAACGACATCTGCAAGAAAGTAGGCACCAAGAACGTACTGCTTGTATCGATCCACAACAATGCAGCAGGAGGCGACGGCAAATGGCATGAGGCGCGAGGCTTTTCTGCCCATGTAGGCATGAACGCATCCGCAAAGAGCAAGGCTTTGGCGCAGTATCTTTGGAACGAAGCAATACTTCAAGGACTGAAAGGCAACCGTTGTGTGCCCTATGCCAAGTACATCGCCCAGAACCTTGCTATCTGTAGAGACACGAACTGCCCTGCAGTGTTGACGGAGAACCTTTTCCAAGACAACAAAGAAGACGTTGACCTGCTGTTGAGCGAGGAAGGCAAGGAGAAGGTGACAGCCGTGCATGTGAACGCTATTGTTGAATTTATCAAAGACTATTATGGATAAGAAGATTTTAGGCTTTTTGTGGGCAATGTTAGGTGTGGTTATTGGCATCGTCTGTCTGGTTGGCATCGTGCATTGCGGAGGCTACGGCAAAGATCATGAACCTGCAGAAGTGGTGCGTGACACTGTGATTGACACCATACCTTACTATAAGCCAGTACCCAAGGACAGTTTGGTGTTGACTTACAAGACCGTGACCCTTCCCAAGAGTGACAAGGCGCAGCCATCTATCCGTGCGGACACACAACCGGCAGAAAGCTGTACACAAAACAATGCGGCAGATGTGCGTGACAGTGCGGAGGTTACTATCCCCATCATCCAAAAGATGTATAAAAGCAGTGACTACACGGCATGGGTGAGCGGATATGACGTGCAGCTTGACAGCATCTATGTATATCCCAAGCATGAGTATGTAACGCGCAAGATTAAGCAGCCTCCTAAGAAATGGCATATCGGTGTGACGGCAGGTTACGGCTTCGGCAAACAAGGTATGCAGCCATATATAGGCATCGGACTAACGTATTCACTAATCTCATTCTGACATGGAGACAATCACCGTACAGATATTCAAGGACGACGTGTATGAAGAGGTGGCCAAGGCTACCGACTACACAGGCGCGAAGCTGATAGACGGCGACGAGGGAGCGCGAGACCGCATCCTCGCCACGGACAGCGACCTTTCAGACCTCGGCAGGTTTTGGGAGGAGTCGGTGCTTGCCACCAATGAGAGGCTGAAAGAGATGATCGTGAGTGGAGCTACGAAGCAGATACTTGTAACGATAACTCCTATTCCACCCATACAACAACCTAAAGATGTGGAGGCACAGAGCATCGTTGTTCCGTCGCTTGCGACGAGGACAGGCTACGAAGCCGTGCTGGAGGTGAGCAAGTCGTTTGACAAAGGGATGAAGGACAATGTACAGTCGGCCCTTCGCAATTTCTTCATTGCCTCAATCATCGCCCAGTGGTTCAAGCTGGCCAACAAGGGCGAAGCCGCTGACTACTTCAACCAAGCCGGAGAAATGATGGACGGTGCGGAACGTCTGCTATACAGCCGCAAGAGACCGACCCGTCCGAGTGACTAACAAATAATATTTTATTGACATGGAAGGACAAAAAAAGACATTAGGTGCCAAGAAGAGCGTGACGGCAACCATCAAAATTTCGTGGCTTCTTTTCGACATCATGAACGAGACCTTCTTGCGTGGCCGTACTATCCAAAACAAGGACAACCACAAGGAGGTGGCGAGCATGTTTGCCTCTGAGGACGAAGAAAACCGCGAGAAGATACTTCGCTCTATCAAGAAAGGCTTTGCCGAGGTGAAGACAGAACTGTCGGACTACCTCAACGAGGACGGCACAACCACAGACAACAGCCACTATGACGGCAGTACAGACCTGACGCTTAACCTCACAATGCCGAGCAACTTCAACGAGGCTGCAACTACCGGTGTGGGCGAGGCCATTCACGACTACCTGAAGAACTCTGCCATCGCCGAGTGGTACATGGTGACAAACAAGGCAGACGCTGAACAGTACATCGCCCTTGCACAGAGAAGTTTGCTGAGCATCCAACAGGCTGTGAGCAAGCGTAGCCGCCCGAAGCGTCCAACAGACTAAGGAGGAAGGCTTATGAGCTGCTGCATAGAGAATGAGGGAGCGAAGCTAAAGGTAAAGCTTACCTTCGAGCGAGAACAGCTACTCTATGACATCAAGAACAATGCCTATGTGGAGAGCCATGTAATGGCCCCGGAAACCGAGCACGCCAAGCACATGGTGGCTGACGTTGGCGAGGAGGGCAATGTGGACCGGGTGACAAGAGTGCTGGATTTGGGTATCTCCATGTGCCGGGAAATGCTTTACCCTTGGTCAAAGAAGGAAATCGTCAAGACAGAGTTTGACGACAAGCTAAAGGAGAGGGAGCAATATCATATAAACATGAGTGTGCCCAACACTATTTCGCAAACCACGCTGACCTATGTGGAAAGACTGATACATGAATACCTTGTGTGCCGAGGCGTGGCCGACTGGCTAAGCATAATTAATCCGTCGAAGTCGGAGACGTGGCTTGCCAAGGCTGCTGAGGCAGAGCAAGAAATACGCACGTCCATCCATTCGAGAATGGAACGGAAGCGTATCAGGCAACATTGGTTAGGATAATAAAGACAAGAGCCGAGGTGCATCACGCATCCCGGCTCTTTCGTTACCTAAAACAATCTAACCTTAATAAATAACTAAACCTAATAATATCTTCTTTATCTCGGCTTGTTGGTTTGTCGAGGTGTGAACTCGACTGACGCGCCGTAGATGTTTTCATCTGGTGAGAGTGTGGCTACACCGGCAATTCGGAAATACTTGTAAGGAGAGCCACGGAAGCCCTGTAGATAATGGTCTTTGCTTGACCATACAAGGTGCCAGTTCTGCAAGTCGCGCGAACCGTAGAGGGCCGTGGATACATTTCCTTTGCGGAACAGTCCACGCTGTATGACACTGGCGACAGTCTTCAATACGTTTGCCGCTTCAAGTTTGAGAGGGCGTGTGACGTACAGACTCTTGACGGTATCCGTTATGGGAATACTCTTGTCAGTATTCGTGATAGGTACCGAGAAATTGAGCACAGCATTTTTAGTGTCCATGGCCAGTGCATCCGGATATGAATTGAGGTGTGAGGCAATGTTGGAGAACATCATTCCCCACTGATTTGTCTTCAGCGAGAATACATAGGCGTATGTGATACCGGGAGCATAGACAATGACTCGCTGATGAACATAGTCGTATAGCATCCGGCACTGCTTCAAGAACTTGGTGAAGGACAGCGTAGGCAAGCACTTGTCTGTTGCAGGTTCATGTCCGAGCATGGTGTGCAGTTTGTCGAACCCGGGAAGCCGGAGTGCATCGAACGGATATTCGGAGTTGATGGCTTCGGATATGCAGTGCGTCTGCGAGCCGCTGATCAGCATTATACCGCGGTCTGTTGGGAAGAGAACAGCGGAGTCGAGCTGCGTTATGCCATCGGGGTTTATGCACACGTCGCGCGTGATGGGCTGCTTGGCAGAATAGGTGCCAGTGGACGAAACTTCTAACGCCCATACACCCTCAGAGGTGAAGGCATAGAGAGGGAACTGACCGAACTGTCCTTCCGAGAGAGCCTTTGCTGCAGAACAGATGCCCTTAATCTCTCCCGTGCCCACGGTGTTGATGCCAAGTACCGGGAAGTAGAAGGGGTTGTTGACTTCGGAGGTGTAGATTTTGTTGGCAATCTCAATGGGGAAGTTGTTGTCTTCGTGTGACGGATAGACAGACGGCAGCGAAGTGAAGTTCTTTTCACGTACCAGCTCGTAGTCGAGGACAGCAAAGGCACCATTCAGGAACTCATGCTGTTTGAGGTCGATGGCATAACATGCAGCACTGAAATTATAGATAACCATTTTGTAGGCATTCGGGTTTGGGTAGAAAACATAACACCCCCACGAATGCTTACTCTTTTTCGTCGTTTGCGTTGAACCGCTGGTAGATACCATTTCAGAGCTACAAAATAACTGCATACCCATTCCATAAAAACGGTCGTCGGAAGCCACAGCATATTCCTGTCCGTTTTCTTTGATGTAAACCATAATGGAATAATCATCAGTAGAGAATGCCGCCATTGATATGTTTAGTGTGGAACCGTTTGGTTGCCAGTTGTAACGTCCATTGCAATATGCGAACATAGACTGGGCCAAATAGCCGGTGAATGGCTTGCGTTTGAGTCCGGACAAGTTGAGGCGACTATTATAGACGAATGAGTAATCAGCATGCAGCTGGTCATGCGTCAGATAGTCATCGGTCATAACCTCGCGCGTAACAAGAGACTGTAGATATTCATCATCAACAATAATGTCCTTTCGCTTGTTGTCGGCAATGGCATCTGCAATTTCAAGTGAACACAACTTGTAAAACGTTGAAGTGTTCTTGATAGACTCTGACACCTTTCCTTCAGTGAACTCCGGCATGTGGAAAGCCGTAGAAGGATAAGAGCGGTCAGACGAATAGTACATAGCGTAGATCTTAGAATACTCCCACTCACAGTAGTAGTCAAGAAATTCCTTAGAAGAGAACTTCCAGAGTATTTTGTCTTCTGCCTTTGTCGATGTTACGGTGTCCTTATTGTCGGCATACAGACGGCCAATAAACTTTGTATTGTAGTTGTCAACATCTGACATGGAAGAAATCTTTCCTTCTTGATCGTATGTGTATATAGGCTTGGATATGAACACATCAATACTCTTGATAATGTCGGACCAGTCATTAAGATCGTACGAGTCGTCATTCCGTACAACTTTATAATCGAGCGATGTGGCCATAAGCATGATGTCACAGACAGCCTCTGTATAGCTATTCTTTCCCTTTGCCCTGTTCCACCATACAATGGGAGCTGCCTTAGTAGATGGGTTCATGAGAATGGGGGCGGAATGATAAACAAGTGAACCGTCGTATAGACGCAAGGCATAGCGGACAAAGAACGGAAAGCAGAACCGTCCTTTGTTGACAGTCTCCTGAGCAACGAACTTGTTGACTTTCGCCATTATCTGTTCTGTGATACGAGTCTTGTTGTTTTCTGTGAACTCGTTGTAGAGTGCTCCCTCGGAAATACCGTCAAAGTAAATGGTGAACGTACTCTTGCTGTCATCGGAAAGACTGAACAAACGAGGATGGCCGACAAGACCGAACGACACTTCAATATCCGGGATATGGTCGCCCAGTTTGACGTATTTGCCAGACTTCCACAAGTAATAGTAGAAGCTGCCGGACGTAAAGACGAGCAATGTATTACCTACAGCATTGAAATGAGAAACACTATATAGTGAGCCGACCTCTATGCGTTCTGTTGTGTCCTTGTCTATTGAGGCTATTTTCCCACTCTTCTCAGAATATACGATGTAATGCGTGAACGAGGAAGTCTTGTGTATAAACTTGACGACCTCACCATCTTGAAGCTGCATAACTTCTAATGGCGCGAGGATAGGCTTCAAGGCACCGTCTTCTGGCAGCATGTTGATGGACACGGCAAGAGAACCGTCGGAACATTCATAGTCGGACGGAACAGCGGAGAAGCCACTATATTTTATTTCTTGGTTCATAACGGATGCTTAAATATTATTGGTAAAACTGTTTCGCCGTCGCGTTTCTCTGCTTGGCCTATCATGAATGAGGCACGCTGCTCTTTTATGCCGCAGTTGTCGAGCATGAGCCGTGCGAGGAGGACGGAAGACGCACAGTAGTTGTTGGAACCTTTCTTTGTCGGGTGACACTGTGCGACATGCCGTCCTATCGCATTTTGGTGCCGGACAGCAAGCAGGTAGCACTCGCCAAGGTGGAAGGCTACGTTGATACTGTCGCCCGGCTGGAGCGAGAGTAACCGCACGACTCTTGCCGTAATGGAAATGCGGCCATTACGGGAAAATGTTATGTCGGGGCGGCGTGTTCGTTCCAAGAGTTTAATCATAATGCAAAGATATAGGGTTGTTGATGAAAGATGGTTTTAAGTTTAGAGGAACGTTCAATCCATCATGTGATGATGAATTGAACGTAGAAGTGAAACTCCCGGCACAACCTTGGTATTTGTGGGTAGTGCTTTAGATCCTCATTGTAGGGGAGGTATATGCACCGCTCCTTGGTGTTGCAGCGAATACCTCTCCTACGTAGCTTATAGAGCATGTTAGCCCTGCGTTTGGGATGGCGCATTGTTGCTCTGCTTCAAGTCATCAATACGTGTGTCAAGCATATCAAAGTATGCTTTCATAGCCATGCGTTGAGAGATAAGCATGGCTGCCTGTTTGTAACCAACCTTTTCTGCCACATGGTCAAAACCTCTTGAAAGGAATTCGTCAAGGCTGTCAAGACGTTCTGCCAATTCACTGAACTCTATCTGCAAGCGGTTGAGGAAGTTATCTGCACACTTGTAAGCTTGTTCGAACACCTGCTTAGGAGACCAAGAGTCGTAGGTGCTGCCGTCTGGGTTGGTGTACTGCACGTGATAACCTTCACGCCATTCGTGGTTGTCCTCGTTCTTGCGAGCGTAACCTTTCTCTACTGCGGCCAATTCGTTCATAGGTTCGGCCTTAACCTGTTTTGTTCCGATGTAAGTTTTCATTGTTTTGTTGATTAAAAATTATTCCAAAGGTAATATTTTCTTGGATGTCTAATGGGAAGTACTACCTTGTACGCTATTGGCTTTGTCGGTATCGGTGCATACCTTTTCTCATATTTGTATGCGATATTAAGAGCATGCTGCAAGCGTGGGTTCTTGCATGCGAAAAACGAACAAAGAGTAAATCCCTTGTAACCGTTCCAATAGTTCGGCTTGAATGAATAGAAAGCATTGAATATTTTTCTTGCAATTCTTCTTTTCATACGAATTTGTTTCTTGAAAGTTTTTCTTTGTAATAGAATGGCTTAACCTTGCCGTCCGCTACGCCATTCCAATAGTAGCGGAGAGCCTTTTTAATTTGCGGTTGGCGGTATGTTGCACACCACTGGAGAGCACGGTCGAACCATGTGCTGCTCATGCGGTCGATTGGGGTGTACTTTACCATGCGGACTATTTTTCGGGCTTGTCGTGAGCGCATCCTTTCTCCTCCTTTTTGTCGGAATAATCGACCTTTAATACAAATTTTCTGCCAATATATTCTTTTCTACCCCGAAGATCTTTTAGTGTCAGATCTTTTGGAACTTTAATATGCTTACACATATATAGTGACACTCTAAGGTTTTTGACATCGACATTTTTTGAACGATGGTCTGTAATTTCGATGCAGCGCATTGTCAGCTTATAAACTTTATTCATTGCTTATGACCACTAATTTATAACCATATTTTAGAGTTGTATCTTATTTTACAAGATAAAATTGTAAACGAAAACCCAAGGGTTGCTCTCCCATGTGCCCTTGCCGCTGATTTTGTCTATCAGGGCAGCGTAGGCTTCTTTCGCTGTTCTGAACGAGGAGTTGGCAAGACCGTGATACCAATACGTCGTGCCTTCAAGCCCTACGTTGTCGTCACGCCAAATGCCTTCTTTTAGGCAATCTTCTTCGCTGATGTCTTGCAGACGTTCTACGCGGATGTTGGTAATGCGAATATGATGGGGCATAAGGTCTGCACGGACAAACATCTTGTTGTTGCACCCTCTCTCGTATTTGATGCACTCCAAAGGCATTCCGTTTTTGCCACAAAGACGGTAAAATTCATCGTTCTTTATCAAATCTACGTATTTCTGGGCGATGGCTATGGTTTCGCCTATTTTATAGTGGGCGGTTTTAAACCTGTTGTTGCAAAGCGTAAGCAGAGCCTGCCCATTGTCGAGCTTTTTGAGTTGAAAATCTTCACCATCAAACACAACAAACCCGTTTTGCGTATAGACTATTCTTCTTGTCTGCGTCTTTCGACCTTCAAGTACGGCTTGTGTTAAGCCGCACTCGTCGTTGAACATTATCTTTTTCATAAAAATATTATTAATAAGTTTGAGTATTTAAATCTATCGTCCGAGCGGCTCTGGAGGTATCTGTGCCTTTCGGAAATTCGCAATCGCGGCTTACCATTACCAGGTCGCCTATTCTTAGGTCTTCTGCTTTAATCATTTGTCGCCTCCTTTGTTTTGGAATGGTTTATCTGGAAGCAAACACCAGTATTTCCACTTGTATTCAGCTTTGTTTGGTACAGGCAATCCCATTTCGTTATACATAGGTGACGGATTGTCAATGTTGGCAATTCGCTTACAAGCATTTCGTAACAAGGCTTGGAATTTATCTGTAGTTTCTTTTGTCTTGCGGAATGTTAAACGAGTGAAACCACGTTCGCTAAGAAGTACTATCTCTTTGTTGAACGGTGGCAATTCGTCTGAAAGTTTAATCCATTTCATACTGTACCTCCTTTCTTCACCATTTCGGGATTGTCGTAGATGTTTCCAACAACCTCAACATCGCCTTCATAATCGTTGACAACGACTCCGTATAACGACCATGTGCTTGTGCTTACTGGATCGGCATACACTACATCAAAACAGTAACCGCGAACACCATCAACAACATGACCGATAACTCTGCCATTGTGTGCGAGAATGTCACCGCCATAAATCTCATGGTTGTTCTTGTCTCTTAGCCCAGTATTCATGCCGAGTGTCTTTTCTTGTATTGTAACGCAGCCATTCTCAAAGTCTGCATACTCAAAAATAGCTGGTTGTCTACCCATCCAAACCAAGTCACCATGTACCCAACGGCCACTACCAACGGCTTTGCCGCGAAAATCAATTGTTCTCATTGTCTGTCTCTTTCTTTTTTAGTTCTTTGATAAGTGTATCTGCGAAGCGTATAGCTTCACGGCAGCAGCCTTCGAGAGTCTTATATTCAAAGCCGTTGATTGGTGAGTGGTCAGCCCTTGCCGCATTGCCATCATCGGTGTAGATGGCAGGGAGCATGGTTTTTGCTATCTCGTAGCGGCGTTGTTCCCAGTTGAGGATTTTGTCTTCAGCGATATATTCATAATCTCTGAACAGATTTACTTGCAAACCATAAATTTCTCCTTTGCAGTCTATACATTCTGCAAAATCGCCTCTCTCGTTGTGTCGGAGAACATTGATTATTTCTCCAGTCTTTCTATGTCTGTATTTCATATTTTACTTTTTTACAGAGAGTCAAGTCCTTTGATGTCCTCCACTCTGTGAATTTCTGTATCAACTTTTCTTTCCAACGCCATACTCTTTGTCAAAGCCTCATGTGAGCGTAGTCTGAAATAGTCTTTTTGTGCTTGTCGCATTTCACGCACAAGCATGAAGAAAGATTTAGGGTTCATTATCTTCTACTTTTTCCGGTTAAAGGAATTACGTTGTATGTTTTGAAGCGATCCACAAGTCGGCCGTAGCCGTCATTGCGCTTGAACCGCTTTTCAAGTTCCTTGTTGTCAAGGTTTGTAGTCAGGTGGGCGAACTTGCCGAACTGTGTCCAAATCTCATTGCGAGCGTGAAGGAACTCATCGGTGAGCAACCCGGTGTCCATGCCGAAGAACGTGCGGTCCTGTATGCCGATGTCGTTGAGGCACACATTTTCGGGTTTGCACTGGAAGCCCTTACTTTCCTCCTCAAAGTAAGTGAAGCGGTCGAGGTTGTTGTGGATGGTGTAGTAGTTGACCATCTGTGTGACCGACACGTTGTGAAAGAAGCGAGGGTTCTTAGTGCGCCGTAGATATTCGCTGAATATCTGCATGAGGAGCGTTTTGCCAACACCTACGCCGCCCTGTATAAGGAGGTTCTTGTGTAGCTTGTAGCCACGTTCGGGGAATACTTCTTCAGCCAGAGGGCAGTTGTTGAAGTATAGCAAGAGGAAGCGCAGCACCTGCTTGTTGTCGTCGTCAACGATGAACTTGCGGCGTTGAGGAGCCAGCACAACAGAGTTGGCGATATAGACAAGGAAGCTGGAGTGTGCACTATATACGTTAGGGTCGGCAAGGTTGTACGCCTGTGCTCTCGCCTTTTCGCTCTCTCGCCGTAGGTTGAGTGCGCATTTGTGCAGGGTGAGCCACGGTGCATCCTTCTCGCGTTCGTTCTTGCGAAGAACGGAAAGGACGGCAGCGTCCCAGTCTTTGTTGCCGGTAGGCTGACGGCCATACTTGGCAAGTTCTGCGATTAGGCATTGTGGATATTGAGCCATAGTTTCAGAGATTAAAGGTTAAACATCTTGCCCACCGAAGCCGCCATTGAACTCGTATGACGGAGGTGGCAGCTCTTGTGCATCTTCCGGCTCGGCATGTGAAGTGTACGCCTTGCGCATCCACGAACAGAAGTGACGTTTGGCATCATTGATATTGTCGTGAGGTTTACCCTCATACTCGCAACGGCAGTGGTTGAGGAAGGAGTCGAGGCGTTTGCCAAGCTCGTCCTCGCGTATGTGGAACTGCATACATACCGGTTCGTTCCAAGAACGATCGGCACGCATTTCTTCAATCTCCTGTTCCAGCGTGAGCGTGTAGCCGGGTGTTACGTTGGGCTTGTCAGAAATGGCAGACGAGACAGCTCTATCCTTAGCAGGGCGACCGCCAAGTTTGCCGAATTTCTTGCCCTTCTTGCCGCCCTCAGAGCGTGCGTTGTTGGCATCCATCACTGGCTTGATAAGGATAAAGACACCCTTGGCAATGTCGGATAGTCCTTTAGGCTCCTTTCCGTTAAGGGCATACTCCACGATAGCCGGGTATATCTCGGCCTGTACCTCGGAGGGCATACACTTGATAGCCTCAAGGAAACTGCGATAGAATATAAAACTGTCTCGTGCCATATAAATCAAACCTCTTTAATGCGGATGCCATGCACATGCAGCATGAGTTTCCGCTTGATGATATACTCCTTTGTTCTGACTCCCTTTGTGTCTTCCACGACGGTCTGCCCGGTAGCCTTGTCGGTATAAACGAAATCGGCTACATAAGAACAGGGGCGTTCGAGAAGAACACGTGTAGGACGATTTTTGAAATCTTTGCCACACTCGCCGTATTGTGCAGGTATCAACAGGTATGATACCTGCTCCCGAAGGTCGGAGATAAGTCCGGCACGCTGCATCATGCGTAGTTCGCCAGCTCGGTAGTGCTCTTTCTTGGATGCGTGGGAGCCTACGCGCTTGTTGCCGTACTTATTCCGGCCTTGGAAGGCATGATTATAGAACTTATCCATTAGCTGTGTTAGGCTTGTAACGGAAGATGTCCATAATCTTAGTCTCGTCGAGCGTAGCAATCTCGAAGTCAACCATTGACCCCTTCAAGCGGTCAATGACAACAGCGTGTGCGTTGTTGATGTCGGTGGCACGGACGATGAAGTGAGTGGCGGTCTTCTTCTCTCGGCCTTTGTCGTCGAGCGTGATATAGAGAAGCTTTGCGCGGAACCACTTGTCGCCCTTGTCGTTCTCGGCAATCTCGGAGTAGTTGGTGCGCTTGATTGTTACAACATCGAAGTCGCCCGAATAGAACGGCTCCATTTCTTTGGTGATACGTCCTTCAGCCTCGGTGAAAGAGAGGGCATCGACAAGGTACAACTCTGTTACTTTCTTGGTAATGCCGTTCGCCATCGTCCGCTCATAACGAACACCACATTCATATAGCATCATAATGCAGCCTCCTTTCCTTCGTTGATAGCCTTTACCAGTTCCTTGCTTGCACGGAGCTTTACAGACGTGTGTGCCGGGATAACCAGAGGCTTGCCGGTCTTGAAGTTGCGTGCTGTGCGCTCGGCTACCTCAACCGGGGTGAAGGTGCCGAAGCCACGGATAACAACCACTTCACCCTTGGCGAGTGCTTCCTTGATAACTCTGAGTGTGCCGTCGATGGCTTTCACTGTTGTTGAGAGGTGCAGTTTCTCTGATACTGATACCTCACGTGCCAATTCATTCTTTGTCATGATAGATAAAATTGAGTTTATAATGTTTTTGCTATATTGTTTTCGCCTGTCATAGGTATGCGCAGATCGAGAACGTCTTTGTCTGTTGCGAGTCGCCACCGGCACTCTGTCAATTCATTCTTCTGTTCGTCGATGAATTTTTCGCTTACCTCTACCTTCAGCGCATGGATGAATGGGAAGATCTTGATGATGGCGTAACGCCCGGTTAAATTTTGGCTTATAACCTGTCTCATTTTATTTTCTTTTTTAATTTTTGGGTGAGTTGTCTAATACACCATGCACGGCATGAATTGCGCAGACCGTGCTGTTTATCGTAGAGAGCGGCCGCATCATCGAGATACTTGATAATGCGCTGCAGGTCGGTCTTACATAGGTCAGCCATCGTCGTCCGGATTGAGGAAG
>OLSN01002033.1_pt1 | contig 15677 bp, 10 predicted proteins | sample 1672411 | NCBI WGS metagenome assembly OLSN01 (sample SAMEA3136683, study PRJEB25190) | human gut metagenome | biome: human gut; feature: human-associated habitat; material: faeces | place: Austria | collected 2013 | reverse complement strand
TCCCTGTTTCCGCCGCTGGCGGCGGTCGTCGCCGTTGCTCCTAACGAGGGGAGGCCTTGGCATTCCGCAAGGTTATCATCTCCAAATAGCAAAAAGCGCCCGACACCTCAATGAGATGCCGGGCGTTGCTTTTATGCGGTTATTTACAGCGTCTTGCAGAACTCTTTCAGGTAGGCGCGGAACGCCTCGCCGATCTCGGGGTGCTGCAGGGCCAGCTCTACCTGTGCCTCAGCGACTTTGAGCTTGTTGCCCATGTCGTAGTGCTTGCCGGTGAACTCCACAGCCGTCATACCGCCGTAGTTGCGGGCATACTCGGCCATGGCGTCGGTCAGCTGGATCTCGCCGCCGGCACCGGGCTTGGTCCTGGCGAGGATGTCATAGATCTCCGGGGTCAGCAGCACACGGCCCAGAATGGAGTAGTTGCTGAACTCCTGACCCTTCTTGGGCTTCTCGATCATGTCGTCCACAAAGAAGTAGTTGTCGTGGATGGGGGTGGTCTTGAGGCTGCAATAACGGCTCACGTCGGCCCAAGGCACGGCGGACACACCGGCAGCCGGGCGGCCAAACTCTTCGTAGGCACGGATGAGCTGAGCGCAGACCGGGTCTTCGCCCCAGATGACGTCGTCACCATAGATGACCACAAAGGGGTCGTCGCCGGTGAAGGGCTTAGCCATGCTGACAGCGTGGCCGAGGCCGAGGGTCTGCTGCTGGCGGACGAAGAAGATGTTGGCCAGATTGGAGATGCCGAGGCACTCTTCCAGCATCTTCTCCTTGCCGGGAGCAGCAAGTTTTGCTTCCAGCTCGGGGCTGCGGTCAAAGTGGTCCTGGATGATGTCCTGATTGCGGCTCACGATGATAAGGATGTCGGTGATGCCGGAACGGACAGCCTCCTCCACCAGATACTGGATGGCGGGTTTGTCCACGAGGGGGAGCATTCCTTTGGGCATCGCCTTGGTGGCGGGCAGCACGCGGGTGCCAAGACCAGCGGCGGGGATGACTGCCTTGGTGACTTTTTTCATGGTTCAAACTCCTTCACATTTATAGCAATTCGACTTTTTAATGCAACAGCGTTGAATTGCATATCGCAAATATGCTGTTTGGATGTTGCACTAATTTCTTGACTTGCGATAGATTCACGGCTGGGTGTATCAGCCATAGAAAGCGTTGAGGATGGCCTGCAGATCCGGGCCGAGCAGCAGGGTGAACGCACTGCCGCAGACACTCAGGAGCAGGACACAGAGAAAGACCGCGCCGAAGCTGACGCCGCCCTGGGCGCGGAGCACGGCCTGACGCTGCTGGGCATCGGGGAACTCAGACTGGATGCGGCGGATGTGGTCGGCGGCGCTCTTGCGGTAGAGCCACTTGCCGTACATACCGCGCACCAGCATCAGCACGAAGCTGAGGACAGAGCAGACGCGGGCAAATACCGTCAGAGCTGAAGCGCTCATGGCCGGGGCGAGGGCGCTGCCGGAGAGCTGGAGCATCTCGATAAAGGTGGGCGCTGCCAGCAGAAGTTCAGCGGCCAGAAAGCCAAAGGCCGGCTTCCACGCCTTGCGGTAGAAGAAGTAGAAGGGACCGAACAGCAGAGCCGAAAAGCTCATGGATACTTTGCTCTTCTGGAGCTGCATCCGGCTGTAAGCGGCGAGGTAAGCGGGAGCGGCAGGGCCGATATAGTCCAGCCAGTCCTGACGGTCGATGCCGTCCATCTTGGCCTCTTTGCCGAAGGCGTCCTCAAAAAACTCCTTCTCCGGGTCAGCGGAAGTGCCGAACTGACGGTACATCTGGGAGTAGTCGAAAGTCTCTTCACCGCTGCCGCGGGAAGAAGGAGGCTCCTGCCCCTCGGGGGGCAGCACAGCACCGCAGCAGCGGCACGTTTCCTCGTCCCGCAGGGTGCGCTCGCCGCAGGACGGACAGGTGCGGAGCTGGCTCTCCTCGTAGGGGAACTTCCACTCGTAGCCGGCGGCGTGGGCGGGGCGGTGGATGCACTGGCCCAGCTTCTCGTAGCAGACGCGGTGATAAGGCGCGCCGCAGTCGGGGCAGACCACGATGTCATCCTGAAGTGTGAGGGGCTTGCCGCAGCCCTCACACGGACAGCCATAGTATTTTGGCATAACATCCTCCAATGAATATGGTAGTTTATCAGTATTATACACTTAAAATGCGGAAAAGAAAAGGCGAAAATCTTCAAAATTCCAGCACAATGGTATTTTTTCCTCTTTACTTTATCATGGATTCTGGGTATACTAATGAAGTATCTGTGTATAAACTGTATCTTTTAGGAGTAAATCTCTCCGTCATTGGCCGAGTCCTCGGGCAGGCTTTCCTTCGTACAACCTCTCCGTCACGCCTACGGCGTGCCACCTCCCCTGGTAGGGGAGGCTTTGGCAGTCCCCGCAAAGTGAACGGTTTCGCCAGAGGCTCCCCTACTAGGGGAGCTGTCGAACGAAGTGAGACTGAGAGGTTGTACAGAGCAGCGCCTTTCCTCTACATCTCTCCGGGTTGCGGCTCCCAGCGTCTGCTTCGGCCCTTGGTGCGGGCCTCGCATCCTGCTGGCCGCGGCCCGAGCTTCGCCTCCCTGTTTCCGCCGCTGGCGGCGGTCGGCTCAGCTCCCACGTGATACTCCCAGCACCACCCCCATCTCCCCCAGCAGCATCATGAGGCTGGTGCCGCCGGAGGAGAAAAAGGGCAGCGAGATGCCGGTGTTGGGGATGGTGTTGGTGACGACAGCCACGTTCAGCACCGCCTGCAGGGCCACCTGCACCACGAATCCCACCACCAGCAGCGCTCCGAACCGGTCGGGCGCGTGGGCTGCGATGGTGATGCCCCGGCAGAGCAGCAGCACGAACAGCCCCACCACTGCGCAGGCCCCCACGAAGCCCAGTTCCTCGCAGACGATGGAGAAAATGAAGTCGTTCTGAGGCTCGGGGACGAAAAGATGCTTCTGGCGGCTTTCCCCCAGACCGAGGCCGGTGGCCCCGCCGGAGCCGATGGCATAGAGGCTCTGGATGGTCTGGTGGCCGTCGCCCAGCGGGTCGGCGAAGGGATCGAGCCAGGAGCGGAGCCGGTCGGCGGCGTAGGGGACGAGGTCGGGCATGACGGCCACCGCCGCACCAATGGCCCCGACGCCTCCCACGCCCGCCAGCAAAAACCACCGCAGCCCCGTACCACCCACGAACATCAGCACCGCGCCGATGCCAAGGATGAGGACGGTGCCGGACAGGTGCGGCTCCAGCAGCATCAGGGCCGCCACCACCCCCAGCACCAGCGCAAAGGGCAGGACGCCCACGCTGAAATCCTTCATCCGGTCGTGGTTCAGTGCGATGATGTGGGAAAACACCAGCACCACCGCAAACTTTGCGATCTCGCTGGGCTGCAGGGTGCCGAACCCCGGGATGACCAGCCACCGCTTGCAGCCGTTGTACTCGGGCATGAAGAGCACCGCCGCCAGCAATATCAGTGACAGCCCCAGCAGCGGCCACGCCAGCTTATGGAAGATATGGTAATCTACCCGGCTGGCCAGCCACATCCCGCAGAGCCCCAGCGCCGCGTAGAGCAGCTGAGGCCGCAGATAGGCCCAGGCGTCGCCCCGCCGGTAGAGCGCCACGGCGCTGGACGCGCTGGCCAGCATCACCAGCCCGAAGCCCACCAGCGTGAGCACAAGTATCAGAAACGGCAGGTCCATGCCGGGCAGCGGACGCAGGATCCTCTTCTTCATCCTCTCCCCCCTTCCCTTTAGTGTACGCACCGGGGCGGACGGCTAGTCACGGGGTCTCGCGCATATGATTGCAGGAAGGGAGGTGCTGTCTCATGTCCGAATCGCCAAAACCCGCCGACGCCCTGCGCACCCTGCCGGAACGGGCGTTCCGCGCCCGGGCAAGGCTGGTGGCGGGGGTGTTCTGTCTGGTCTGCTGCGGGCTGGCGGTGCGGCTTTTATTTTTGCAGGTGCTGGGCGGCGGCTGGTACACCGACCGCGCCCTGGGCCAGCAGCTGCGGGACACCGTCGTCCCCGCCGACCGGGGCCGCATTTATAGTGCCGACGGCGTTCTTCTGGCGGCCAACAGCAGCTGCTGGACCCTCCGGGCCTCGCCCCGGGAGATGCCGGAAGATAAACTCGCCCTCGCGGCCAAGGGGCTGGCGGAGATCCTGGAGCTGGACGAAGGGAAGCTTCTCGAGAAATTCAGCGACCGCCGCTCCAACGACTGCCTCCTGCGCTACCGGGTAGACCGGGTCATGGCCGACGCCGTGCGGGACTTCTGCGAGGCAAACGGCATCACCGGCATCCGTATCGATCAGGACTCGAAGCGCTGGTACCCGCAGGGGGAGTTTCTGGCCTCGGTGCTGGGGTTCACCAATGTGGACAACGCAGGCGTCTCGGGCCTCGAACTGAAGTATGACGACCTGCTCACCGGCGAAAACGGCGTCGTCCTCACGGCGGTGAACGCCTGGGGCTACACCCTCGAGCAGAGCTATGAGACCGAGCGTTTTCCCACCGAGGGGGACGGCCTGCGGCTCACCATCGACGCCAACATCCAGCACTACCTCGAGAACGCGCTGGGCTACGCGGTAAAGGAACACCACGTCGCAGCCCGTGCCGTGGGCATCGTCATGGACGTGAACACCGGGGCCGTGCTGGCCATGTCCACCACCCCCGCCTACGACCCCAACCAGCCCCGTGTGCTGGCCGACAAGGCCGCCCGGGAGGCCGTAGAGGGGCTTTCCGGCGACGAGCGGGCGGCGGCATTGCAGCTGGCCCAGCAGACCCAGTGGCGGAACAAGGCCGTCAGCGACCTCTACGAGCCGGGCAGCGTCTTCAAGCTCATCACCTGCGCGGCGGCGCTGGACACCGGGGCTGTGAGCAAAAATTCCAGCTTCTACTGCGGCGAGAGCATCTCGGTGGCCGGCACCCGCTTCCACTGCGCCAACCACAAGCGCCACGGCGCGCAGACCGTCACTCAGGCCCTTGAGAACTCCTGCAACCAGAGCTTCATCCAAATCGGCGCAAGGCTGGGCAAAGAGGCGTTCTGCGACTACTTTGCGGCCTTCGGCCTCCGCGCGCCCACCGGCATCGACCTGCCCGCCGAGCCGAAAAAGAGCCTCTACTACACCGCCGACCGGATGGGGCCGGTGGAGCTGGCGTCCTGCGCCTTCGGGCAGAGCAGCAAGATCTCTTACCTCGAGATGGCGTCGGCGGTCTGCGCCGTGGTCAACGGCGGGCGGCTGATGCAGCCCTACGTCGTCTCGGACATCCTCGGCCCGGAGGGCGAAGTCATCGACCACCTCTCCCCCGTCTGCAAGCGGCAGGTGCTGAAAGAGGAGACCTCCCGCACCATGCGGGAGATGATGGAAGCCGTCGTCCTCTACGGCGGCGGCCGGAACGCCCAGATCGCGGGCTACCGGGTAGGCGGCAAGAGCGGCACCAGCCAGAAGCTGGACAGCGCCGACGAGAAGGCCCGCATCGCCAGCTTTGTGGCCGTGGCTCCCATCGACAACCCCCAGTTTTTGTGCCTCGTCTGCCTCGACGAGCCCCACAGCTGGACGACAGCGGGCGGCAGCCTCTCGGCCCCGGTCTGCGCCGAGGTCCTCGAGCAGACGCTGGTCTATAAAGGCGTCCCCCGTGCCGCTGTGCCTGACGCGCCTACTTCCGATGCTGAGACTTCCGCCGACCTTCCCGAGGACGGCGACAGCTTCGACGGGGCGTAAAAATGGGCAAAAGAAAAGACCGCTGGACGGCGGTCTTGGAAGGTCGATATTTTTCAGCTCTGCTGCGGCTGGTCGCGGAACACGATCTCGCCGGTGGCGCCGTCCATGGACTCGACGATAGCGAGGCTCTCCAGCTGGATGCCCTTGCTGCGGATGAGGTCGCCGCCCTGCTGGAAGCCCTTCTCGACGGCGATGCCGATGCCCTCGACAGTGGCACCAGCCTTCTCGGTCAGCTCCAGCAGACCCAGCAGGGCGCAGCCGTTGGCCAGGAAGTCGTCGATGATGAGAACGTGGTCCTCGGGGGTGAGGAACTTCTTGGAGACGATGACATTATAAATTTTCTTGTGGGTGAAGGACTGGATCTTCGTCTCGTAGTTGTCGTAGTCCAGGTTGATGCTCATAGACTTTTTGGCGAACACCACCGGCACGTTGAACTCGCTGGCCACCACAGCCGCGATGCCGATGCCGCTGGCCTCGATGGTGAGCACCTTGTTGATGGGCTTGCCATCGAACAGGCGCTTCCACTCCTTTGCCATCTCGCGGAACAGCGGAATGTCCATCTGATGGTTGATGAAGCTGTCCACTTTGAGCACGTTGCCCTCACGGACGATGCCGTCTTTACGGATGCGGTCTTCCAGCATTTTCATAGTTCGTCTCTTCCTCCCAATTTTCCTGTCACAAAACGGTCAATATTTCATATCAGTATACCGGATACTTTCCCGGTTGGCAAGGCTTTTTCTGCCCAAATTTGACTCGTTCTCTCCGGTTTTTTCAGCCCTTTCGATTATAAGTACGACTTTTGTGGTACGGTCTGTGTCTCAGGGCGGGCGATTTGTGCAGTTGTCTCTTGTTTTCTGCGCAAAATCGAGTATACTGGTAGCAACCGGAAACGGCTTGCTGCGGCCGACGAGGGCCGCACCGGGAAAAGGAGTCAGTATATGAAGACAGGGTTAGTATTAGAGGGCGGTGCCATGCGGGGGATGTTCACCGCAGGCGTTCTGGATGTCCTGATGGAGCACGGCCTCACCACCGATGGCACCATCGGCGTGTCGGCGGGCGCGGTGTTCGGCTGCAACTTCAAGTCGCACCAGATCGGCCGTGTCATCCGCTACAACACCGAATATTGCAACGACAAGCGCTACGCCAGCTTCCGCAATCTGCTGCGCACCGGCAACCTCTACAGCGAGGATTTCTGCTACCACGAGGTGCCGGAAAAGCTGGACCCCTTTGATGAAGAGGCATTCCGCGCTTCGCCCATGGACTTCTTTGTCGTCTGCACCGACCTGCATACCGGCGACCCTATCTACCACAAGTGCCGCAGCGGCGACGCCGAGGACGTGCGCTGGATGGAGGCTTCGGCGTCCATGCCGCTGGCGGCGAAGGCCGTCAGGATCGGCCACTACTCCCTGCTGGACGGCGGCGTGGCCGACTCCATCCCCGTCCGCTTCTTCGAGAGCCTGGGTTACAAGCGGAACCTCATTATCCTGACCCAGCCCAAGGGCTTTGTGAAAAAGAAGAACCCCATGCTGCCCGCCATCCGTGCGCGGTATCTGCGCTATCCGGCCTTCGTGGCAGCGGTGGCCGACCGTCACGAGCGATACAACGAGGCCCTCTCCTACATCGCCATGCAGGAGGCATCGGGCAAGGACTATGTCATCCGCCCGCCCATCCCGCTGGAGATCGGCGCTATGGAGCGCGACCCCGCCCAGCTGCGCCGGGTCTACGAGACGGGCCGCGCCGTGGCGGAGAACCAGATTGATAAGATAGAGGCGTTCCTGAACGATGTGAAGGAGACGGAGGAATAACCTCTCCGTCACGGCTGACGCCGTGCCACTGCCCGGGTTGCGGCACCCAGCAGCCGCAGCGCTTTGCTTGCGTCTTGCTGGCCGCGGCCCCAACAGCGACTCCCTGTTTCCGCCACTGGCGGCGGTCGTCGTTGTTGCTCCTAACGAGGGGAGGCTTTGGCATTTCGTGAAGCCTCGCCTCTTCGCCAGAGGCTCCCCTACTAGGGGAGCTGTCGAGCGGCAGCGAGACTGAGAGGTTGTACGAAGACGAGCCTAACCTACAAACAAAGCAGGAGCCCCATCCATTCGGATGGAGCTCCTGCTTTTCTTATAACTTACTGCATATCCGTCTCAGAGATGGGGGTATCCAGCTCATCGGCGGGGGTGTCCGCCATTTCGGGCTGTTTGCCCTTCTTCTCCTTGAGGGGCTTTTCGCCCTTGGGGCCGCGCTTCGACTTGATGCGCTTTGCCAGCAGAAGGAGCAGCACCAGCAGGGCTGCGCCGCCGGCGCAGAAGGCCCAGATGGGGAGCTTTGCAGGGACGAAAGCCACTTCGACCTCGGTGCCAGTAGTGGTGAAGGTGGTGTAGCTGCCGAAGCTGCCCGTCTCCACCTTATGCCAGCTGCCGTCGGCCTGCTTGACGTAGACCTTGCCCTTGGCCTTGCCGGGGGTCAGATAACGGATCTGGTGGGTCTCATTGCCGTCATCGGTGAACTCCAGCAGCCACTGCTCTGTCACACCGTGGACATCGGCTGTGATGTCCTGCTGGGTGACCTGCACGGCGTTGGAACCGCCGAAGAAGCCGTCCACGAAGAAAACGGGACGTCCGTTCTCGCGGGTGACGCTGCTGCTCAGAGACGGGATGTAGGGCGTGTACTCCACATTGACCACGGTGTCGGTGTGGAGCTGGTCGAGGACGGGTGTGCTCCACTCGGCGTAGTATCCATTCTTCTGGGGGATCTCGGGGTAGTCGTCCAGCGTGAAGGACGCACCGTAGTCAAAGCTGATCTTCTTGATGATGTGGCCGTCGGCCTTGAAGGTCAGGGTCAGCTTGCGGAAGGAGTCCGGCACATTCTCCTGAGCCAGCAGGGTCTCATAGGTGACCGGCTCTGCCTGACCGACGCGGCTCAGGCGGTCGATGCCCTGCAGGTCGTCGGAGACGAAGAGGTTGCCATAGAAGTCGCCGTCCTGTCCGCCGGAGACAGCACCCACGTACTGCTGGCCTTCCAGCACAGAGACGATGGCGCGGTTGTTGATGGCGATGAGGCTGCCGTCGGTGAGGTCGCTGTCGATACCCTGACCGACGATGCCGCCGATGTACTTTTTACCGCTGAGGGCGCATTTTGCCCAGTTGCTGCGGAGCTTGGCGCTGGCCGCACCGGCAATGCCGCCCACCTGATTGACGCCGGTGACGTCGCCGTAGGACTCGCAGGCCGTCACAAGGCCCAGTTCCTCCTGACCGACGATGCCGCCGACCATGTCCTTCTTGGCGGTGATGCTGCCCTCGTTGATGTTGCCGATGAGGACGGCGCTGACGGTATAGGAGGTGCGCAGCAGCGAGGTGCCCTCGTCCTTGTTGTCCTCCTCGGGGTCCAGCAAGTTCTCGACGCCCATGGTACCGGCGATGCCGCCCACGTTCATGTCGGCGTCGATGCTGCCGCGGTTGATGCTGTTCTCGATCTTGCCGTCGGACTGGGAAGCGATGAGGTCTTCCGACTCATCCTCGTAGATGGTCTTGCTGCCCGGGTCGCTGATCTCTTCCACGGCGTCCAGCATCAGGTTGGACACGACGCTGACCTGTGCGGTCACGGCGCGCATCTTGTCGGTCAGCTGGTTGCTGGCGGTGCGCATGGTGCTGTTGATGTCGTTCATCTTGTCGTTGATGGAGCTGACAGCATCAAAGAGGGAGTCCTTGGTGTTAGTCAGCTCTGCCGAGGGACGAGGCACCTTGATGGGGTCCTGCTGGTTGAGCCAGTGGAGGATGTCGCGGGTCTGGCCCATCATATCGGTCAGGCCGCCGAGGCCGTCCTGCATCTGGCCCATGGCCACGGAGGTATGCGCCAGCGTTGCACTGGTGAGGGCGGCGTCGGTCTTGAGCAGGTCGAGGGAGTCGCTCAGGTCATCCATGGCGTCTCTCAGCTTGTCGGAAGCATCGCTCAGCTGATCGAGACCATCCTTGATGCTGCCGCCGCCGTTATTGCCGACCCAGTCCTTGATGTTGTCCATGATGCCGTCGGTGATGCTGCCCATGCCGTCCAGCGCGTCAGAGGCTTTGGTCAGAGCCGCAGCCAGCTCGGGGTGGTCGGAGGCCGAGACGGACTTGGCAGCGCTGCCCACGATGCCGCCCATCTGGGTGGCAATGGTAGAGATGGTGCCGATGGCACTTGCGATTTGGGAAGTAGCACGGGCAATGTCACTGTCGTTGGACAGGAGGGACGCCGTGCGCAGCAGGCCCATGCCTGCGGTGACGGCCTTCATTGCCGGGGCCATGCCGCTGCCCAGCGTGAAGACGCTGGCCACGGAGTTGGCCACCTTCAGCAGCTCAATGCCGGTCTTGAGGTTCTTGTCGGACTTCTTGTCCGAGGACAGGGAGTCGTATGCGGAGAGGATGCCGGAGATGGCCTGCGAGGCAGCGCTGTCATCGCCGGTATCAACAGACTCCAACAGCTGTTTGATACCCTCAGAGATAGCCGACATACCGTCACGGCCATCCTCGGCCGCGTCGCTCACCTTGCCCAGACCGTCGCTGGTCTTGCTGAGGGCGCTGGATGCCATCAGCATCTCAGCGGCCATCTCGCGCATGGCCCACTTGAGGTTTCCGGTGGCATCGGTCAGCTTGGTCATGGCATCTTCGCCGGTGTCCATGACGGGTTCGAGTTTGGTGAGGGTATCGGCCAGCAGAGTGGAGGCGCGGTCGATCTCGTCGGCCACCTCGTCGCCGTAGTCGCTGGCCTGATCGTCCAGCTGGCGTGCCGCTGCAATGGCGGTGTCCATCTGGCTGGTCATGGCGCTGAAGGAATTGGAGATGCTGGTGGTGGAGTTCTCGACGACGCCGGTGGTGTCATCGACAAGGCCGCGCAGAACATCCAGCTCCGAACGGAGACGCTTGATGGTGTCCTTGGAGAGGTCGAGTTCGCGATAGGGTTCCGCCTGACCGGCGATGCCGCCCACGTCCTTGCGGCCCAGAACATGGCCCTGATTGACACAGCCGGATACGAGGCCGTCGGTGCGGCCCACGATGCCGCCCACGTTGTAGCCAACATGCTCGTAGCCGACAGTTCCGGTGTTGACGCTGGTCAGGATCATGCCGGAGGAGCGGCCTGCGATGCCGCCGGTGTCGGTGGCGACGTTGGTGACGGAATTGGTGGTGTCGTCATCGGCGGCGGCCATCTTGTTATTGATGTAGTCCACCATCTTGGCCGTGAAGCCGTCGGTGTCGAGAGAGGCTTCCTGATATTCGGTGTTGATGCTGCCCACATTGGTGCAGCCGGTGATGGCGCCGAGGTTGTAGCCTGCGATGCCGCCGGTGGAAGATTTGCCGGTGACGATGGCGCGGGCAGTGCTGTGGTCGATGGTGCCTTCGGACTCGTTGCGGCCTACGATGCCGCCCACCTCGCTGTCGCCGGTGACGACGCCGGTGAACTGGCAGTTGATGAGGGTACCGTGGTTGATGCCTACGATGCCGCCGGTGGTGGTGTCGGCAGAGTCAGAGACAGACACGACACCGCGGACGCTCAGGGACTCGATGGAGCCCTGTTCCTCCACGATGCCGAAGAGGCCCGCCGGGGAATACTGGCCCGTAATGGTCAGGTCCGAGATGGTGTGGCCATTGCCCTTGAACTGTCCGCTGAAGGACGGGATGGGCTCCCACAGCATCCCCTCGAGGGAGAGGTCTTTCTGTAGAATAACCGTCTTGCCCACCGACCACTGGTCGTAGGCACAGCTCTTGGCCAGCGAAAGCAGGTCCGAGACGCTGTTGATGTAAATGGTATCGCCGTCGTCAGACGCGAACACCGGCAGTGCGATGCTCAGCGCCAGCACAGCGGCCAGAAGCGCAGCCGTCAGGCGGCGCAGCAGATGGTTACTGGTCTTCATTCTGCACCTCCTGTTGTTTATTGTCGTCCAGTTCCTGAGAGACGTTGCCCGAGATGACGGTCAGCTGGACGTCGCCGTCCACGATGGCGTTCATCGTACCGGCCACAGAACCGTGGATCTCGCCCTGCACGATGCCATTGACGCGCATACGGCCATTGCCGCTGCTGCGGGCCACCAGCTTCGGCACAGCAAAGGAGGTGCGGTCCACGATGCGGGTGCCGATGAGCAGGATCTGAGGCAGGACGAAGAGGACGAGGATGATGGAGATGATGGTGCCTCGGCCCAGACACTGGCCGATGCCCACGATGCAGGCGTCGGAAGTCATCTGGCCGATGAGGATGCCGGACACGGTCATGATGGTGCCGGAAGTCAGGATGGTCGGGAACGCGAAGTTGATGGTCTCTATCATGGCCTGCTTGTGCTCCATCTTATCCTTCAGCTCGTTGAAACGGGTAGCGATGACGATCGCGTAGTCGATGTTCGCGCCCATCTGGATGGAGCTGACGATGAGGTAGCCCATGAAGTAGAGGTTGGTCCCCATGAAATACGGGAACGAGAAGTTGATCCAGATAGCGCCCTGGATGACCACGATGAGCAGGATGGGCATACCGACGGACTGGAAGGTGAACAGCAGCACCAGCAGGACGATGAAGATGGACACGACGTTGACGACGACATTGTCGATGGCGAAGGACTTCTGGAAATCGTACTCGTTGGTGGCGTCACCAGCCATGTACAGCTCGCCGTCCGGGTAATACTTCCGGGCGATAGAGCGGATGGTGTCGGTGAACTCATAAGTAGTCTGGCCGGGTTCCAGAGAGGGGCTCAGGTAGATGAGGACGCGGTTGTAGTCGTCGCCCTGCAGCTGGGCCAGTGCGCTCTCCATCTGGTCGCGGGCGTCGTGGAGGTCGTTCAGGTCTTCCTGAGAGAGGGAGACGATGCCGGTGTCGGCCTCGTCGCAGACGTAGAGGAACATATCCACGAGCGGCACTTTATAGGAGGCGAAGTTGCCGATGACCTGGCCGTACTCCTCGTTCTCGATGGCGTAGGCGGTGTAGATCATCTGGGCGGCCTCGTAGTCCAGATCGGCCATCTCGGAGAACTGGCGGGCGGTGAGCTTGTCTTCCAGCATATAGCCGTCCTGGGCCTCGATGTTGGACAGACCCTTGGTGGAGTCTATTTCATCATAGCTTTCCAGCTCCTCCAGCATCTTTTTCTCGATGCTGTAATCGTCGTTCTTGGGGTAGACGAGTGCCACGAGGTTCGACTTGGTGAAGTTTTCTTCGATCATCTGGTCCGCGATGAGGGATTCGTTCATCTTCGGCACCTTGATGACATCGTAGCCGTAGGCGTAGGGACAAAGGTTCGAGAAGTGGTAACCGATGAGGATGACCACCAGGAAGATGACAGGGATGACCTTGCGGGTGCGCCATGCAAAGCGGCCCACGAAGGGGATCTCCGGCACGAAGTTCCTGTGCTTGGTCTTATCCATGTAGGGTCCGAAGAGCATCAGCAGGCCGGGCATGACCACGAACACCGAGAGCATCGCAAAGAGGATGGACTTGATGAGGCAGATGGCCATATCGGAGCCGATGCGGAACTGCATGAACAGCATAGCCACAAGGCCGCCGACGGTGGTCAGGGAGCTGGAGCTGATCTCGGGGATGCTCTTGCTCAGGGACTCGATGACGGCCTCCTTCAGAGGCATGGTCTGGTGTTCTTCCTTGAAGTGGTTGCAGAAGATGATGGCGTAGTCCAGCGACAGCGCCAGCTGCAGGATGTTCGTGACCGAGTTGGATACGAAGGAGATGGTGCCGAGCATGAAGTTTGTACCCATGTTCAGGATCATGCCCACCACGAAGGTGAGGATGAGGACGGGCACCTCGGCGTAGGTCTGGGACGTCAGGAGCAGGACGATGACGATGATGACGGCAACGTACACCATGATGACCCGTACCTCGGCATCAATGGTCTCCTGCTGGGTGTTGCCCAGCGAGGTGGAGACGTAGATGTCGTAGTCGGCGAGGTATTCCTTCACCCGGTCAAGGGCCTCGAGGCACTGGTCATCGTCCTCGGGGTAGTCGAAGGTGATGGAGTAAAGGGCTGACACTGCGTCCTTATTATAATGGTCGGTCGTGTCGTCGTAGTCCAGCATCTGGACGCCCTTGAGCTCGGTGAGCCGGTCGGAAAGCTCATCGGCCTCAGCGGGCGTGATGTTGGCCACCATGACGTCGGCAGAGCCGTAGGTCGTGAACTGCTCGTCCATGATGTCAAGGCCCATGCGGGTCTCCGAGGTCTTGGGCAGGTAGGTGGTCATGTCGGTCTCGACCTTGACCCACCGCACCGAGAACACCGTGAAGATGGCAGCCAGAATGACAAACAGGAACACAAGGTTGCGGCGTTCCACGATCTGGCGCGCAAGCTTGTGCATGAAGTCTATCTGCGGTTTTTCGTGTTCGTTCAAAGCGTCCGTCCTCCTTTGTCGTGATTTTTTTGCAGTTTCATCCCCGGGGATGGGCTGCGCAGTCGTCTCATAAACAACCTCCGTCCTATAAACTACATTTGGTGATTTTGTTAAAATTCGAAGGGAAATATTTGTACAAATGATATAATAGAGCGCTGCCCATCAAAAAGCAAGCGGCAAAACCACCCGAATGATAAAATTTGCTTGTTCTTAGCCGCCCTCTCAGTCATCGCTGCGCCTGAGAGGGCTAGTGTTTCCGTTTCCTGCGCGGCCCCGCATTGACGTAGCCGAACACTGTGCCACAGACGCCGCCGACGATGTGCATGAAGTTGGCCACGTTGTCCCGCACAAAGATGATGTCATAGACCTGCTGGCCCAGATAGAGCGCCGCCACCAGCAGCATGGTGACGGGGATGCCGCCTGAGAAGCCGGACAGGGATGCCAGCATGATGAGCATGAAGACGATGCCCGACGCGCCCAGCAGCGCCGTGCGGGGGAACAACGCACACTGCAGAATGCCCGAGATGAGGGCCGTGAGCAGGATGCCTTTGAGCAGAGGCAGGCTGCCGTACTTTTCTTCCATCGGCGGGCCGACGACGAGGAGAAGCAGCATATTGTTCAGGAAATGGTCCCAGCTGCCGTGGCCCAGCACATGGCCGAAGAGCCGGATGTAAAACAGCGGGTCTTTCAGCGAGGAACGGTAGACGCTGAACAGATGGGTGGTCGTCCAGCCGCCGGTGTACTGGCCGAGGAACAGCACCCCCAGTGAGAGGAGGAAAAATGTCAGGATGACCGGCGAATTGTACTGCACAGACAGCGTGAATTTGGGTCGTTTCGTAGTTGTTTCCTTCTTTCCCGGCCCGTCCGGGGCCGCAGTATGAGTGATACGACCATCATATCATAATCTTCAAGGTTTTTCCACAGCTTTCGTCGGTTCAACCCCGGGTCTGCTCCCAATAGGCCCCCATGCTCTGGCCGGGCTGGTCGGTGACTTCGTCGTTCAGGTAGTCCGCGAGGCCCACGGCGGCGGGCTGCCAGCTGCGTGCTGCCTCTACCGTGGGGTACTCCACCTCGGCGTACCAGAACTCCGTCGGCTGGCCCTCGTCCACATGATTCACTTCCAGCACCGCACCGTCCGGCAGCAGGTAGCTGCGGCGGAGCTTCGGGATAAGGGGCCTGCCGATGATCTTCGTCTCGAGGTCATTGAAAAGCGCAGGGTCGATGTCCCGCTCGATCTCTTCCCTCGCCAGCCCGTTGCCCGACTTAAAGCAGAGGACGTAGTGGGTCTTGCCGCCCGTCAGGGCCTCTTCCCGGATGCGGACGGTGGGCCGCACGCTGATGTAGCCCTGCCGCATGGCAAACTCCTCTTTCAGCGGCAGCCCCTCCGGCCAGCCGTTCACCATCCACTTGCGCTCGATCTCCATGATGTTTTCCTTCCTTTCGGTGGTTTTTGTATTTATTCTAACATATTTTTATGGTATTATAAATGGTGAGTTAGAAGAACAACCTCTCAGTCTCGCTATCGTTCGACAGCTCCCCTACCGAGGGGAGCCTCTGGCGAAGAGATTAAGTTTTCCGACATGCCAAAGCCTCCCCTCGTTAGGAGCAACAACGACGACCGCCGCCAGTGGCGGA
>OLSN01002032.1_pt1 | contig 15693 bp, 13 predicted proteins | sample 1672411 | NCBI WGS metagenome assembly OLSN01 (sample SAMEA3136683, study PRJEB25190) | human gut metagenome | biome: human gut; feature: human-associated habitat; material: faeces | place: Austria | collected 2013 | reverse complement strand
CTAGCAAAGATGCTGCAGAGTCAATGGCGAAACTTTCTTCACAGTTTGCTGCTATTTCTCCAGGAATGGATGTAGATACTGCTACTGATGGCTTAGTATCTATTATGAAAGCATATGACGTAGATGTTGATGACGTACTTGATGGCGTAATGTCAAAAATCAATATTATTGGTAATACTGCTGCCACATCTAATGCTGACATTGTAAATATGCTTACAAGATCATCTTCTGCTATGGCAGAGGCTAACAACTCTCTGGAAGAAACAATTGCATTGGAAACTGCCGCTGTTGAGATCACCCAAGATCCTGATTCTGTAGGAACTGCTTTCAAGACAATCTCCATGAGAATACGTGGCTATGACGAAGAGACAGAATCTTACACAAATGATGTAGAAGTATTAAATGGTAAAATTGCAGATCTTACAAAAACTGCCTCTACTCCTGGTGGAATTAGTCTTTTTACAGATGAAACTAAGACTGAATACAAGTCAACATATCAGTTACTTGAAGAAATCAGTGAAATATACGACGAACTGACAGACAAACAGCAAGCGCAGCTTCTTGAGACGTTAGCCGGAAAGCGACAGGGACAAATTGTAGCCGCAACTATTAAGAACTTTGATGCAGCTCGTAAAGCAATGGATAACATGACACATTCTGCTGGAGATGCTGACAAAGAAATGAATACCATTAAAGAGTCTCTTGAATATAAGGTTAATGCTTTAAAAGAAACTGGTGTTGGTATTGCACAGAATCTCTTCCAAAGAGATGATATGAAATCTTTTGTTGACGGTCTTACAAGTGTACTTGAAGTTGTTGATAAACTTACCGAAAAGCTTGGTTTGTTTAAGACCGTTGCCATTAGTGGTGGTTTAATCGCAGGTATAAAGAGTATTGTTTCTGCTATTAAGGGAATAGAAGGAGCGAAAACATTTAGCTCTATAATGTATGCGCTTGGAGATGTCAAATGGATTAGCAACATCTCAAAAGTTGCATCTGCATTTAAGGAAATTCCAATTGCTTTATCGACAGCATTCAGGAATATGGGAACTGCACTTACTTTTGGCGCACAACCACTTGAAGCGTTAAGTATAGGTCTTAGTTCTTTAAGTGGAACTATTCTTCCACTGGTTGCTGCTACTGCTGGCATTTCTGCTTTGGCTGTTGCTTTACATGCAGTATTTACTGCCGGAGACAGAGCTAATGAAAGAATGGAAAGTTCTGTTGAAGCATATTCTAATGCTAAAAATGATTTGGAAAGTGTAAATCAAGAGCTTGAAGAAACACAATCCAAAATGGATGCATTGACTTCAAAGGGTGGTTTGACTTTTGTAGAACAAGGTCAATTAGAAGATTTAAGAGCTGCCACCGAAGAACTGAGAGTACAGCAAAAGTTAAAAGAAAAAGAAGTTGAACGTACTGCAAAACAGGCGGCAAAGGATTCATACAATGCGTATGAAAAGAATTATGCTGGATATGGAAAAGTAAATGACGATGCGGTTACTAAAGCTAAAGAAGTTGCCGCTATGTTTGCCAATGATAATGAAGAATATTATCTTGGCGATGAAAAAGATATTCCACAACTTATTGCCGGATTAAAGGAGTATCGTCAGGAGAGCCAAAAAGCATTTAATGAAAATAAAACTGATGCTAAAGAGTATTACGATGAAATGGCTTCCGAAGCAGAAGATTCTATTATGACACAAATTGGGAAACTTCAAGAGTATAAAGCAAACTTGGAAGAAATCCCAGTGGGACAGCGAACAGTAAGTGAAAATAAAGCTTTAAAAGATATTACAGATACCATTGAATATGCTTGGAAACAAGTTGACGAAAACGAATGGAATCAGCTTCAATTTGATAAAATATTCGATGATAGCGATATGTCTAAAGCTAAATTAGAGCTTGTAGATTTAGCAAAAGCTACTAACAATGTCGGAATAACTGTTGACGATGTAAAAAATAAATATCCAGAGTTAGCGTCTGCCGTAGAAGCTTCCGGATTTAAAGTAGAGGATTTGGTAAATCAGATTAATTCTGAAGCCGGAGTAATGAATCTTGACGAAATCCGTAATCAGCTCAAAGATATCGAAGATATTGAAATTGATGGTGACTACAGTAAAAAAATAAAGGATGACTGGGATTCATTTATTGATGGACTGTCAAACGATGAAATTGAAATAATGTACTCCATCAAAAATTCTCAAGATACTGATGGTTGGTCTGTAGATCAGTGGAAACAGGCGATTTACGATGCGCAAAACGATGTGCAATCTAGCGTAGATGATACGGCAAATGCTATTGATGCGCTTACTCAGTCTACATCAACTACAATTGCTGGCATCCAAAAAGCTACATCTGTTCTCACATCACAATCAACTGGTAAATCTATTTCCATAGACGATTTTAATTCAGACGAATTAAAAGATTATACCTCTGCTCTGGAATACAATAACGGTGTTTTACAGTTAAATGCTGAAAAAGTACAGGAACTTCAAAAGGCGAAAGCTGAAGAAGCAATTCAGACAAACGAAAATCAGAAGCTTGAAAAGCAATCTCAGTATATGGAGAATATCGCTCAGATTGAGCAACTCCAAGATAAATTACGTGGTTTATCTGATGCAAAAAGTACAGAGGCACAAAGCATTCAAAATAGTATTAATGCCCTTTTGAGTGATAATGATGCAATTGTAAGTCAATGTAATCAACTGGATTTACTGTCTGCGTCATTAAGAGAGGCTACAGGTGCTTATCAGAACTGGCTTAACAAACAAAATGGTTCTGAATCTGGTGATATGTTTGACGACGCTATGGGCGCACTTTCTCATATTGAGGATGTAACACAAAACACAGAATCAGATGATTATGGAAGAATTGGCAAAGAATCATACAAAGCCGCTGTTGAATTTCTCATTCCAGACAAAATAGACAGTCAAGATGCAGAAGCAGTTTCTTCTTATATAGATAGTATTGAGCATTATTTTAACCATGATTCAGACGGGAACAGGACAGGATTGGATGTTGCGGAGTTCTGTGCGAAGGCGACAAAAGCCGGACTGATGGAACTGGATGAAGCAAGTGGTGAGTATAAGATTGCAGGTCAGCGTACTATGCAGGACTTTGCAGACGGATTAAATTTGTCACTTCCGATGGTGCAGGCAATGTTCGGAGAGATGGAAGAGTTCGGCGGTGAATTTGACTGGGCTGACGAAGCTGTCAAGACATTGGGAGATCTGGGTATGGCAGCAGGTGAAGCCAAGGGCAGGATTGAAGAACTGTCCGGGGACAAAGATCTTGATATTCAGATCGACGTTTCGGATATTGAGAGTACAGAAGATAAGATCAAGACTCAGGCAAATATCGCTTCTGGAAATCGTGGATCAGGTACAGGTAACGGTTCTGCATCAACAGCGAATACGGCTGCCGTTAATAATAATACAAAAGCAGTACAAAGTTCAGGCAAAGCTGCCAGTGAAGCTGCGGATAAAGTAGACGAAGCTCTTCAGAATGCCATTAAGAAACTGAATGACAATGCAATGGATTGGATAGAAACAACCATGAACCGTCTGGATCGGGCGACTTCCAAATATACGGACTATGCGGAAAGCGATACCAGTCATTATACGAAGGCTCAGAAGAACTATGACAAAGCAATTAAAAGTACACAGGAAGAGATTGATGCTTCTAAGCAGGCAATGCAGAAATACTGGAGTTATGCACAGAAAGTAGCAGCAGACTCTACGGTCAGTCAGTATCTTACTCCAGCTCTGAAGAAAAAGATTGACGAAGGCAAGACGATTGATGTTGAGTCTTTATCTGCCAGCCAGAAAGCTGCGGTTGATGCTTATAAAGAATGGATGGACAAGTATCTGGATGCTAAAGATACGAACCGGGAGAAGAGAGCGCAGAAATTAAAACTTGCTAGGGCAAAAGTTGACAATACATATGATTCTTACGATGTGATTATCGGTAAGAGAGAAGCGAAAGAAGATTATTATGCAGCTTTGGCAGAGAATAGAATTGCACATGGCAAGTCCCAGAAGATCGGCTCTGTTTATTATCAGGATATTGAGAAACAGCGTGATTATGCACAGTATCAGAAGGACTGGACTGCAAAGGAGATGAAGGCTGTCCAGAAGAGAATGGCAGAATATCTCAAGACGAATGGCAATAACCGTAAGGATAAAGCATATCAGGAGATGTTAAAACAGTATACAGAACTGAAGACAACCTATGCAAAAGCAGATACACATATTCAGGAACTGACACAGGCGATTCAGAACGCAAGAGAAGACGTAAAGCAATGGTCAGTGGATCGCTGGGACCGTGCAGGTTCCAAGCAGGATGCAGCTATTAATTATAAAATCGTATCAGATAACCCGGATCGTCAGATAGCTGAGAAAGATTATACCGAACGTATCAAGACGAATAACCGACAGATTCTGGCATTGCAAAAGCTGAGACAGGAAAAAGCGGAATATTATGATACACATTTTAGCAGTTGGAACAATGAAGAAGCGCAGAAGTATCTCGATTCGATCACTAAGATTGACGAACAGATACGAAAATCTTCAGAAGGATGCAGAGAATGCATTGGATAATACACTGGATGCACTGAAGAAGAATACCAGTTTTCAAGAAGCTGTTATCAATAATATGCTTTCAAATGTAAGAACAAATTACGACAGCACATACAAACATCTGGGTGAGGTAATGGATCAGTATGGCATGAAAGTTTCTCAGACATTCGATCAGATGATTACAAAAGCAGCTGACTTTAATACTGCTGCCGTAAATGCAACGAAAGCATGGGAAGGCGTTTATAAGATGGACACTTCCAAAGTACCGGGAGCCAGCAATGGACAGGGAGGTACCAATGGATCAGCAGATAAAGTATTGGATGATACTTTAAAGAAGAATGATACTTCAGATGGTGCTGGAAATGTAACACCGGGTACAATGACTGGTAAGAACTATACTCTGAAGCTGAGTGATACAGATATTTATCTGACATACAGTCATATCAAGAAACAGCTTAAAGCAACATGGTCACCAAAGAAACCAGAACACTCTGATATCGAGTGGAAAAGTTCTGATGAATCTATTGCAAAGGTATCTTCTGACGGTACAGTTCGTGGTGTGTCTTCAGGCGTTGATAAAAATAACTTGATGAAACGTGATGAGTCTAAGACAAGAAAATGTATCATTACCGCTATTGGCGGAGGTGGTCTTGCTAAGGCTACTTGTACTGTTCATGTAATGCCGGATTCTCATTATGAGAAGATCAAGGATTACGCAGATAAAGCTGGCATTAAAGATACTTCAGGCAATAATCTGAGAGATGCTATGGAATATGCTTATAAAAACGGCGCAAACCATAGCGATCAATCATATACCGCAGTTGAGGGATTTAAGAAAGCATATCTGAAAGACTGGACAAATTCTCTGAGTAATCGTCCAGATGGTGCAACAGACGTTCCTGCCGGAGTGAGTCCTTTGATAGGATATTTTAATGCTAAAGGTAAGAAAGTCGGACCAAAAGAAATGCAACAGCTTGCAGATATTCTTCAGATCAATACTCCGGGCGTTAAGAACTATGATTCTTGGGGATCTACTCTGAAAAATAAAATCCTGAAGGCATATAAATCCTACGGATTCTCTAAAGGTGGTGTTGTACGGAAAGGTATTCCTGCCAGCATACTTGATATGATCGGTGCGGATGCTTTAATACCGCGTGGAGATTCTATGCTGATCGGTGCAAATCCGGGTGAAACTGTTCTGACAAAAGAATTCACAGATCAACTGAAACCTACAGTTGCTACTCTGAATGAATTTAATGCTAGAATGGCGAAACCAATTACAGAGCCAAGTGCTGCTGTACAGAATCAGACTACAGAAGTGGCGAATGAATATCATTTCACCTTTAATAATCCAGTCATAAAGAGTGAAGAAGATGTTCGGAAACTGATTGAGAAGGCAATGGATGACCGTACAAAACGGAATAAACGTGACTGGAAAAAAGTGATATAAGGAATAAACAGAGGAAGTCTGTACTTTACTGATGGACAGTGAGGTACAGACTTATTTTATTGGAAAAATCAAGGAATACAAGGAGAAAAAACGCATGAAACATTCATGGGTAATTGAAAAGATGAAAGGAGCGTGCCGTGCTGGCAGTGCTTATAAGTGACGAAATAATGAGAATTTACTGGTTGTTATGTTTGTATCTGATATGTGTGTGTCTGCTATGGTGGCGGCACAGCAAAGTGGATATGGTGAATTATAAGAAACCGAGTAAAGAACAGAAATATAATCTAAAGAGTAATATGAAGACAAGATGTTATAACGAAAATTATCATAAGACAAGACCAGATTATGAAGAATGTACGGTATGTGATGAATGGCTTGACGATAAGAAGTTATTTTATGAATGGGTAGACCATAACTTTTATGAAATCGAGGGTGAACCAACAGTGGAGCTGGATAAGGACATTCTGGTTCCGGGGAATAAAGTATACAGTCCTGATACCTGTATCTTTGTGCCAAAACGGATCAATGATCTGTTTGTACATATTCATGGAAGAAAAAAGAATGGACTACCGACAGGAGTAATTTATTCAAAGAAGACCGGAAAGTATCAGGCTACGGTCAGAGAAAGCTGCAAAGATGATGAAGTCGGGAAAAAGAAGAAGTCTGTCAAACTTGGATTTTTCGATACGCCAGAAGAAGCTTATGAAGTATACAAGGCACATAAAATGGCTGAAATCATATACATAGCAGACTGTTATAAAGATGTGATTCCAGATAAGCTGTATCAGGCTATGATTAACTGGAAGTTTGACGAAATTTAAAGAAAGGCTAAGATTATTTATACATATGAAATACGAGAAATATTGAAGGCGGATGCGCTAAAAATGATCCAGAAATATCATTATTCAAATATATTACCACGTCTGAATAAACATTTCTTAGGATTTTATCTGGATGAAAGATTGGTCGGAGTTGTCACTTTGGGCTGGGGGACTAGACCATTACATACAATACAAAAGATATTCCCGTCATTAAAAACAGAGGATTATTACGAGATTGGCAGGATGTGTATGTCGGAAGATATGCCAAGAAACAGTGAATCACAAATGTTATCACAAACCATTAAATGGATAAAAAGTAATTGCCCGGATATAAAAGTGTTGTTCACTTGGGCGGATGGAATGGTTGGAAAGCCCGGATATGTATACCAGGGAAGTAATTTTTATTATTTGGGATATATCTGGACAGATATGTATATGAAAAATGGAATAAAGTTACATCCAAGACAGACAAAACAGTTTTTTTCACAGGATTCCAAAGACAAAAGATTAACTTGTAGACCGACTTTTGAGCAGCAGCAAGAAGCAGGAATCCAACATTATAAAGGTAAACAGTTTAAATATCTCTTCTTTACTTGCAACAAACGAGAGAAAAAACGGCTTATGAAAGAATGTAATGAAATGTTATCCAGAAAATATCCCAAAGAGGATGATCTTGAATGGAAGATTCAGGTGGGTAAAGGTAAGTGGGAAAAATGTGAAAGACCGCCGTACTTAACGGACATGAATTCAGAAAGTGAAAATCTGATTGGTCTGGTAAAAAAAACAGAAGAACCTGTGCAGGCAGCAGGATGATTTATATAGAAAGAAATGATACGGGAGAGTCAGTTTTGGCTCTCCTTTTTGATATATGGAAGAAATGGAGAAATAAAAATAGATGAGAAAAAATAATAAAGACATTAAAACTAACATACGTGAGACAACAAAAAACGAGATAAAATTAACATCACAGGAACTTGAAGCATTGCAGTATATGAAAAAATGCGGTAAACTGGATATGGTGAATGTGCAGAAACAAGCCGATATGATAAAACGAAACGAATATTTAAGCATGAATCCATGGAAAATCAGTGAACCAAAATCCGATAAATTCTGGAGAGGATATGTTCCTGACAAATCTAAGCCAAACGGCAGACGACAGATCAAGAGATCAACTCGAAAGGGAGTCGAAGATGCAATCATTGATTACTGGGAAAAAGAAGCTGACCGCATTTATTTTTCAGATGCGTTCCAAGAATGGAAAAATATTCAGGAATTGATTGGCGTATCTGGAAATACTTTACTCAAGTATAAAAGTGATTATAAACGTTTCTTTTCCGGTACAGATTTTGAAAAAATGGATATTCGAGATATTACAAGCCAAACAATCTCTGTATTCATGGTACAAACAATAAAACGTTTAAACTTAAAGCCCAAATCCGGTGCTGCCTTATGGGGACTTATTAATGGTGTAATGAAAAATGCTAAGATTAACCGACAAATTCCTGAAAATCCCTGTGAGTACATAAACACAAGGCTCTTTCAAAGGCACTATGACAAAAGTAAAAAAACTGCGGCAGAACGAACTCTTAGTACAATAGAAGCAAGAAAACTCTATCAGGTATTGTTAGAATCAGAGCAAAAGAAACCGACTCATATGCAGGTATATGCTGTTGAACTTGCTATGATGACTGGTATGCGCGTCGGAGAATTAGCAGGTTTATATTGGTCAGATATCGACTATGAAAATGGTATACTGAATATCAGTAAATCTGAAAAGCATGATCGAGTCACTAATGAATATCATATTTCAGAAACTAAGAATGAAAAAGAAAGATTTGTACCATTAACAGATCAGATGATAGACCTTTTTAAACGACTGGAACAGGTGCGTACAAAATATAACATAACCAGTGAGTATTTATTTGCTACTGTCACAGGTCATTGTACACCAGAATCTATTTCTGAATGTGCTCGTTATAAATGTGAACAGGCAAAAATTCCGGTTAAAAGTATACATGCTATTCGCAGGACTTTAAATTCACGTATGCGTGTAAATGGTGCAGATTCAGTGACAACTGCTGTCCTGATTGGAAACACACCAGAAGTAAATGAAAATTTCTACACATATGATGTAAGCGAATCAGACTATAAAAAAGAGCTTATCCGTAAAGTATCACTTTGTGGATAAACTCTTTATTATACCTTGATTACATTTGCTTACTTCCTGCTTACTTTAAAAAAACCAAGAGATAAAACCCTTATAAAATCAAGGAATTTTTATGGACCTGGCGGGAATTGAACCCGCGTCCGAAAGCCTATTCATTGAGGCATCTCCCATCACAGTCGCTGTTTTAACATTCCCTTGGATGTACGCCCACCGACAGGCTTACAACCTTAGTAGCTTCATGATACATCTACCGGGGCAAAGCTTACCCGGCAAGGTTTCTCACATAGTCGACACCAGATTCCTGATGTGTGAGTGCATCAGGGCTGATGAGCAGCACTTAGGCTGCTAACGCGTACTGTTCGTCTGCGTTTATATTTAGTTTCCCGGTTGGTACGCAGTCTGGGAGTCTGCGGATGGCTTCCCCAACTTCAAAGCCCCCGTCGAAACCAGTACAAGCCCTGAAAATGAGTCTGCAACGCTGTTTTTCATAAAACAGCACTGGTGATGAGACGAAAGCATTTTTTAATATTGATATATCATTCATTATATAAGATATATCGACTGATTAACAGTATAGAAATAAAAACAGAATTTGTCAAGAAGATTTTTATATTTGAGGCTATTTGGTGTTGTGAACAGCAATACTTATAATTTTTCTGTCTATAGCGCATATCATAACTTAGGCGGCAATGATGTAGCAACAGAATTATATCATAAGCTTCTGGCGATGCCGGAAGAACAGGAAAGCGAGGAATGAACATGGAACAGATTACAAACTATGTAAAACCGGAACTTATTGTAGTAGCAATTGTCTTATATTTCGTAGGCATGGCGCTCAAGCAGGCACAGGCAGTAAAAGATAAGTATATCCCGCTTATCCTTGGCGGAATCAGCATTGCAATCTGCGCGATCTATGTGTTTGCCACCTGCACCTGCGGTACCAGACAGGATATTGCAATGGCAATCTTTACAGCAATCACACAGGGAATTCTGATTGCTGGTCTTTCTACATATGTGAACCAGATCGTAAAACAGGCAAACAAAGACGAATGATTCAGGGGATTGAGAAATCATCCCTTTTGGAGGAAATGCTTATGGAGAAGCAAAAGAACTACTGCACCGGATCCAGAGAGCCAATCCGAAACTATTTAAGGATATGGACAATGCCGGGATGGAATCCGACCTCCTGACGAAGAACTGGGATACATATGCTGTGACAGCAGAATCCGCGAAAGGTCAGTGTATTATTAGTATCATCAGCACTGACTTGGGGAAGAAATGCCAGGATCAGTACAAGGAAGACCAGATACAAGCGTATATTCCAATCATTGAAAAAGCATATGGAACCATGGAAGACTCTACCATGATGGAATGTATCTGTCAGGATCTCACAGACCCGACTCCGAATCAGGTAGGAGATTACACAGACAGGCAGAATGCTGTCATAAACATGATTCATACATATGCTGATAGCATAGAGAAAGAAGGTGTTGTAATGACAAAGACAGAAAAAGCAATAAGACAGATGGAGACATGGGCGAAAGATGATTCTCATGGCTACGATCAGGACTACCGCTGGGGAGAAAAGGGAGATTACGACTGTTCCTCTGCTGTAATCCAGGCATGGCAGAACGCCGGAATTCCGGTTAAGTCTGGTGGTGCTACATACACTGGAGATATGAAAAATGTGTTCCTAAAGAACGGATTCAAAGACATTACCGCCTCTGTCAACAGAAGAACCGGAACAGGGTTAAAGCGTGGTGATGTGCTGCTGAATGAAGCTCATCATGTTGCGATGTATTGTGGAGCTGGTAAAGAGGTAGAAGCCTCGATCAACGAAAAAGGCACCGCACATGGCGGACAGCCGGGAGATCAGACCGGAAAAGAGTTTCTGATTCGCAGCTATAGAAATTACCCTTGGAATTGCATTTTGCGCTATGCCGGAGATACGGTCACATCTGATGTGGAGAAGAAACAGAACACAGTAGCCTATGTAGCCAGATTCACAAAGGATTGCAAGTGCTATAGTGCAGCTGGCAAAACTCAAGCTAAAATGTTCCCGGCGGTTAAAAAGAATGCAGTTGTAGATGTGATGAAATACACTGAAATCGTAAAGGGCAAGAAGTGGTACTTCATCCGGATTCCGCATCCGACAGAAGGGTTTGTATTTGAATTTGTTCCATCTGGGTATTTCACTAGAATTACAGAAATTTCCAGATGAGTTTCCCGGGGAAAATACCCCCGGGAGCCTTGCTCATAAACTAGAATTGTATCATTTCGGAATGATTTACGCTGTATTTGTTAGTCACAATGAAGAAATTTATTTTTTAATGGAAAAAGCTCACAAAGCCCATAAAATCAAGCGTTCTTTTTAAAAATTCCCCTTTAATGTTCACAAATCTTACATAAATCTCTGCTATAGTAACCATATGAAAGATAAAATCTGTTGCTGAGGGCGATTTTCCCGGATTTTGCGCTGTGGCTGTAAAGGCGCTGAACAGTCGTGGATTTTAACAATACTCGGAAAACAGTATAAATAAAAAGTAAAAACTGTTTCGGAAAATAATGAAGAAAAACGGAGGGGATAAAATGGATGCATTAAAAATCCTGGTGGTGGATGATGAGAGCCGCATGAGAAAGCTGGTAAAGGATTTCCTGACAAAGAAGAATTTCCAGGTACTGGAAGCCGGTAATGGTGAAGAAGCCATGGATATCTTTTATGAGGAGAAGGACATCGCACTGATCATTTTGGATGTCATGATGCCGAAGATGGATGGATGGGAAGTTTGCCGTGAGATTCGCAAGAACTCAAAAGTTCCGATTATTATGCTGACTGCAAGAAGTGATGAGAGAGATGAGCTTCTTGGATTTGATCTGGGGGTAGATGAATACATCTCTAAACCATTCAGTCCGAAAATCCTTGTTGCAAGAGTGGAGGCAATTCTGAGACGTACAGGTCAGAATAATCCGGAAGATGTGATTTCAGCAGGCGGCATTGTTATAGATAAAGCAGCACATCTGGCTACTGTGGATGGTAAGCCTATGGAACTGAGCTTTAAGGAATTTGAACTTCTGACATATTTTCTGGAGAATCAGGGAATCGCACTTTCCAGAGAAAAGATCCTGAATTCTGTATGGAATTATGACTACTTTGGAGATGCCCGTACGATTGATACCCATGTTAAGAAGCTCAGAAGTAAAATGGGAGATAAAGGTGAATATATAAAGACTGTATGGGGTATGGGATACAAGTTTGAGGTAGACGAATGACAGGAAACGGAAAAACAGATAAAAAATTTCATACTCTGCAACATCAGATTTCAGTAGTGTTTATATGTCTGTTACTGCTTTCGATCTTTACCATTACTCTGATCAATGGTCTTTTTCTTGAAAAATATTATGTATCCAAAAAAGTAGAAGTGCTGGAGGAGGCAAAAGAAGTGTTGTCTCAGATGAATCTGGATGACATCCTGCAGTATGATACAGATATAGAAGAGGACAAAAAAGGGGCAACAGATGAGATTTCGGATGAGATTGAGAGGAGCAGTTCCAGAAATAACCTTACCTGGATCATAGTAAATGAGGAAAACAGCGGTTATTATTACTGGGGAGAGAATAATATGGCAAAAATGCTCCGCAGTAAGCTGTTTGGGTATATTAATAATCTGGATCAGGATATGCAGCACAGTCGTGTGCTCAAAAAGACAGATACCTGTACCATGTGGCAGGTGCATGATCGCTTTGCAGGCATGGAATATGTGGAATGCTGGGGACAGTTTGATAATGGTTACTATTTCCTGATCCGTTCTCCTCTGGAAAGTATTAAGGAAAGTGCATCTATTTCCAACAGTTTTTACTTCATTGTAGGAATAATCATAATTGTGGTCAGCGGTATTGTGATTCTTGTGATGACAAATCGTATTACCCGCCCGATCAGTGAACTGACCAAATTATCAGAGAAGATGTCTGATCTGGATTTTGATGCCAGATATCAAAGCAGGGCAGGTAATGAGATTGATGTACTTGGCGATAACTTTAACAAAATGTCCAGAAAACTTGAGAGCACGATCTCAGAGTTGAAATCGGCTAATAACAAGCTTCAGAAAGACATAGAAGATAAGATTAAAATTGATGAGATGCGTAAGGAATTTCTTGATAATGTTTCTCATGAGCTGAAAACTCCTATTGCATTGATCCAGGGATATGCAGAGGGGCTGAATGAAAATATTTCCGATGATCCGGAAAGCAGGGAATTTTACTGTGAAGTTATTATGGATGAGGCTTCAAAGATGAACAAGCTGGTCAAAAACCTGCTGACGCTGAATCAGCTGGAATCCGGTAAAGATGCCCCGGTGATGGAAAGATTTGACATTGTATCTCTGATCAGGGGTGTACTTGGTTCCATGCATATTATGATCGAACAGAAAGAAGCAACTGTGATTTTTGAAGAAACAGAACCTGTATATGTATGGGCGGATGAGTTTAAGATTGAAGAGGTTGTGACCAATTATACAAGCAATGCACTGAACCATCTGGACGGAGAACGAAAAGTAGAAATTAAGGTTCTTCAGGAAGAGGACTGTGTGAAAGTAACCGTATTTAATACAGGTACTCCGATTCCGGAAGAGGATATCCCAAATCTCTGGAATAAATTCTACAAAGTAGATAAGGCCCGGACAAGAGAATATGGCGGAAGTGGTATCGGACTTTCAATTGTTAAGGCAATCATTGAGAGTATGAACCAGAAATATGGGGTATGCAATTATGATAATGGCGTGGAGTTCTGGTTCACTCTGGATTGCAGGCAGTGATAAGATATCCGGGTATTGTGAACGGAGTGAACAGTAACCGGTAGTATGACCGGAATAAAAACAGACAGAAGCAAAGAAAGCACTTTGCAACTGTCTGTTTTTGGGTTATACTGTATTGGAGCGTTTTGATCGGATATTTTATTCCGGTCTGACATGTGATCCGGAAAGCCTTCGGATTACCATAATGAGGAAAACAGATAATGACATCAGGAGGATAACATGATTGCAATAATTGACTATGATGCCGGAAATATTAAAAGTGTAGAAAAAGCACTTCATTATCTTGGGGAAGAAACAACAGTAACCCGCGATCCGCAGACTTTGTTAAATGCGGATAAAGTAATCCTGCCGGGCGTGGGAAGCTTTGGACAGGCGATGGAGAATCTTCATACATACGGACTTGTACCTGTGATCCATGAGATTGTAGAGAAGAAGACGCCATTTCTTGGAATCTGCCTGGGACTTCAGCTCCTTTTTGAAAGCAGCGAGGAGACACCGGGGGTGGAAGGCCTTGGAATCCTGAAAGGGAAAATTGTTAAGATTCCGCCTGCGCCCGGGCTTAAGATTCCACATATGGGATGGAATTCCCTGCATTTTCAGAATAATGGCAGACTGTTTCAGGGAATCCCGGAACAGACCTATGTATATTTTGTGCATTCTTATTATCTGCAGGCAGAGGAGCCTGAGATTGTAAAGGCTACTACAGAATACAGCACCTGTATTCATGCTTCCGTAGAAAAGGACAATGTATTTGCCTGCCAGTTTCATCCGGAAAAGAGCAGCAAATGGGGACTGAAGATACTTGAAAATTTTGCTGCTGTGGGAAAAGACGGCAATACTGAGAAGGAGGGAAAATAAAATGTTTACAAAGAGAATTATTCCCTGCCTGGATGTAAATAACGGACGTGTGGTAAAGGGCGTAAATTTTGTGCAGCTTCGCGATGCGGGTGATCCGGTGGAGATTGCCAAAGCCTATGATGCAGCAGGAGCAGATGAACTGGTGTTTCTCGATATTACAGCATCCTGCGAACAGAGAGATACGGTAGTTGACATGGTAAGACGGGTTGCTGCCAATGTATTTATCCCGTTTACAGTAGGCGGCGGTATCCGTACAGTAGATGATTTCCGCGCGGTTTTGCGGGAAGGTGCAGATAAGGTTTCTGTTAATTCAGCGGCCATTGACCGTCCGGAGCTGATCCATGAGGCGGCGGAGAAGTTCGGCAGCCAGTGTGTGGTAGTGGCCATTGATGCCAAGAAAAGAACCAACGGCGAAGGCTGGACAATTTATAAACATGGCGGTAGAATAGATACAGGTATTGATGCTGTTGAATGGGCGAAGAGAGTCTGTGATCTCGGTGCAGGTGAAATCCTTCTCACCAGTATGGACTGCGATGGCACAAAGGCCGGATATGATATTGAACTGACAAGGGCTGTAGCAGAAGCGGTTTCAGTTCCTGTCATTGCTTCCGGTGGTGCAGGTACAATGGCGCATTTTTATGATGCGTTGACGGAGGGAAAGGCAGATGCTGCACTGGCGGCTTCACTGTTTCATTATAAAGAGCTTGAAATCCGGGATTTGAAAGAATATCTTGCCTCCCGTTCAGTCAGTGTCCGATTATAAACAGTTACTATTATAATAGAGATAGTAAAAATTGCAAAGAAAACCGCAAAGATCCAAAAAGAAAGCGGCTGGAAGAAGGAATAAAGATCATGACTGAAAAAACAGAAAATAATACCATAAACCTAACCACCAACGAACGCACCCAGCAGGCGATCACCATCTCCGGCAACCCCGGGAAACCGGTCGGGGAGGATGGGGAGAAGATGCTGCGCCGCATGAACGAAAGCCACTACGCAGTGACCG
>OLSN01002031.1_pt1 | contig 15696 bp, 10 predicted proteins | sample 1672411 | NCBI WGS metagenome assembly OLSN01 (sample SAMEA3136683, study PRJEB25190) | human gut metagenome | biome: human gut; feature: human-associated habitat; material: faeces | place: Austria | collected 2013 | reverse complement strand
TGCCATGGATACCTCCACCAGACTGAAATTGGGCTTTGCGGCGCTGATGATCCTGTCGGGCATCGGCGTGGCGTCCTACCCGGTCATCAGCAACATGGTGGCCCAGCGCCACGCCAGTACGGCTATCCAAAACTACGACGAGACCGTGCATAGCATGGACACCGAAAAGCTGGACGCCGCCAAAGAGGCCGCCCGCCGTTACAATGAACAGCTGGGCAGCGCGCTGGACCGCGATGCCGCCGGAGAAGCCGAGGACACCGGCACCAGCTATGTGGACCTGATCGACGTGGGGGAGAGCCTTGGCTACATCACTATCCCGAAAATCGACGTCAACCTGCCCATTTACGAGGGCACCAGCGACGACGTCCTGCTGAAAGGCGTCGGCCATCTGGAAGGCTCCAGCTACCCGATGGGCGGAGAAAGCACCCACAGCGTGCTGACCGGGCATCGCGGCCTGGCCGAGGCTGTGCTGTTTACCGACCTGGACAAATTACAAGAGGGCGACAAATTTTACCTGCACATCATGGACGAGGTGCTGGCCTACCAGGTCGACCAGGTCAAGGTCGTTCTGCCCGAGGAGACCGATGACCTTACGATCGTGCAGGGGCAGGACTACTGCACCCTGGTGACCTGCACGCCCTACGCCATAAATACCCACCGCATGCTTGTGCGCGGCATCCGCGTGCCATATAATGGAGAGGAAGAAACCGGCGATACCCCGCAGGTCGTGCAATATCAGGCCCTGCACACCGGCACGGTGGTCAAGCGCATCGTGGATGCCTGGCCGTGGATCTCGGTGACCGGCAGCGTGATTATTGGCGGCGAAGCACTGCTGCTGCTTTTGCTGCTGCATCGCTGCAAAAAACGGGAGGAGGACGACTAAATGCGGCGTCTGCTTGTAAAAATCGGCGCGTGGCTGGCCATTCTGCTGGGCCTTGCCATGATGCTGCAGCCTACCGCCGCTGATTGGCTGACCCGCCAGCGCAACAGCAAAACGGCACAGCAGTTTGCCGCCAACACAGCCACCGCTGCCGATGCGGCAAACACTGACAGCGCCAGCCAAACCGCCGAGGAAAGCCGCCCCTACCCGGAACTGTACGCCGCCATGCAGGCCTACAACGCGCAGATTTACGCCGACGGCCAAAGCGGCCTGACCGACGCCTTCGCCTACGAGAACCCGCCGCTGGATCTGACCGATTACGGCTATGACGAGGAGGTCCTCGCCATGCTGTGGATCCCGCGGCTGGATCTGGAACTGCCCGTTTACCTGGGCGCCAGCCGGGAGAATATGGCCAAGGGCGCGGCGCTGCTGGGGCAGACCTCGATGCCGCTGGGCGGCGAAAACAGCAACACCGTGCTGGCCGCCCACCGCGGCTATTATGGCGCGGAAATGCTGCGCAACGTGCAGCAGATCCAGGTGGGGGACAAGATCCAGCTGACCACCCCGTGGGACACTTTAATTTACCGCGTGGCAGAGCTGAAGATCATCGACCCTGCGGATATTTCCTCGGTGCTGATCCAGCCGGGGCGGGATCTGCTGACGCTTTCCACCTGCCACCCCTACACCCAGAATTACCAGCGCTACCTTGTGATAGCCGAACGCGACCCTGATGCCGCCGTGACCGATAAGGACACCGACCTGCAGGAAAGCGAGGCCACCTGGGATGCCTCGCCCCGGCAGGTGACGATGGAAACAGACGGTACAACGTCTATCGCTGAGGTGGAACCCCAAAGCATCACCCCGCTGCCGCAGGAGGGCAGCACAGAATCCGAAGGCAGCGCGGTCTCCAACCTGATGATCTGGCTGGAAAACAACGCCCTTTGGGCCGGGTTCGTCTTTATTGCCGCCTGTGTCGGCGTGCTGGCGATCTGGCAAAAACACCGGGAGGAATGACCATGCAATACAACCAAAAGGCCGCTGACGTAGCGGCGGAAGTTTCCAAAGCCGTGTTTGGCAAGCCGCAGACCATCCGCACCATCTGGATGGCCATGCTGGCGGGCGGCCATGTGCTGATCGAGGACATCCCCGGTGTGGGCAAAACGACGCTGGCGCTGGCTTTTGCCCGCGCGCTGGAGCTGAACGAGAGCCGCGTGCAGTTTACCCCGGACGTGCTGCCCTCGGACATTGTGGGCTTTACCGTGTTCCAGAAGGAGACCGGGCGGCTGGTGTACCACCCCGGCAGCGTAATGTGCAACCTGTTTTTGGGTGATGAGATCAACCGTACCTCGAGCCGTACCCAATCGGCGCTGTTGGAGGTCATGGAAGAAGGCAACGTGACGGTGGACGGCGTGACCCACCCCGTGCCCGCGCCCTTTACCGTTATTGCCACCGAAAACCCCGTGGGTGCCGCCGGTACCCAGATGCTGCCGCAGTCCCAGTTGGACCGTTTTACCGTGTGCGTTGTCATGGGCTACCCGGACACCGAGGCCGAGATGCAGATGCTGGCGGGCCGCGGCCAGCGCACCCTGCTGGAACAGGTACACCCCGTGGCCAACCAGGCCGACCTGCTGGCTATGCAAAAAGAGGTGGCAGGAGTGTTTATCCATGAGCTGATGTATCGCTATATCGTCGATCTGGCACAGGCCAGCCGCAAGGAACCGCGCCTGGCGCTGGGGCTCAGCCCCCGTGCGTCGCTGGCGCTGGCCGGCATGGCGCGGGCAGCGGCCTACCTGGCCGGGCGGGATTTTGTGGCCCCGCAGGATGTGACCGCCGTGTTTGCCGATGTGGCCCGCCACCGCCTGATGCTGACCGACCAGGCCAAGGCGGGCGGCGAGACGGTGGATGTGGTCATCGACGATCTGCTGCGCACCGTGCCGCGTCCCCGCCCGGAAAAGGCCGACCGCCATGGCAGGTAAACTGTGCTGGGCGCTGGGCCTGGTGCTGCTGTTTGCCGCTGCGGTGCTGACGCAGGCGCCGCTGGCCGTAGGGCTGCTGGGATTTTTCCTGTTGCTGACCCTGCTGCTGGTGCTGGAAGTGCAGTACTTGCGCGGCAAGGTGGAGGCCGAACTGATCGTGCCCGACCAGCCTGCCGTGCAGGGCCGGCCCTTTGTGCTGACCGTGCGGCTGACCAACCACAGCCCGCTGCCCATCCCCCAATTGCTGACACTGGTGCAGGGCACCGATGAATGGGGCGGCAATACCATAACTTTACGCTGCAGCGGCATGTTGGGCAGCAAGGCACGCGCTGAGCAGCGGTTGACGCTGCAGGCTAACAAAAGCGGCGTGTGGCAATTACGGCTGCAAAGCGTGACGCTGTGGGACCATCTGGGGCTGTTCAAAGCTCAATGCGGCCTGCCGCAGACCGCACAAAGCCTGTGCGTGCTGCCCCAAAGTGCCCGCCTGGGCAGCGACACCCAGCCCGACCCTGACGCCGACGGCATGCAGGAGAGCGACCGCAGTGTGCTGGGCGGCAACTACGATGTGCGAGAGTACCGCGAAGGGGACTCGCTGAAACAAGTCCACTGGAAGTTGAGTGCCAAGCTGAACCGGCTGTTGATCCGTGAACCGCTGGCCGCCGGTACGATGGCGGGGCAGGGGAGCGGTGACGGCCCCGGTGAAGGTGAGGGTAACATGTGGGGGGATTTCCCCGCCGAAGCCGCCCTGCACCGGGAAGCACCGCCCACCAAGAAAAAAGCAGTGGCGCTTTCCAAACGCGGCGGCACCGATGCCGACAGCGGCCTGGTGTTTCTGGACCGTGTGCTCATCAGCCCCGCCGTACCCGCGCGGGATACCCTGTGGCTGGTGGTGGATCTCTGCCTGCTGCTGGCGCTGGCCTTTGGGCTGGTGTCCGCCGCCGTGACGGCCTTTGCCGTGCACTCGCCCGTTTGGGTGTGGCTGGCGCTGGCCGCGTGGTGTGCCGGGTGGTGCCTGTTTGGACGGCTGCCCCGGCGTGTGCAGCGGCTGGGCCTGCTGGCTGGCAGCCTTGTCTATTTGGTGGGGCTGTTTTTGTGCCAGCGCAGCTTTTTGGCCGGGGCACGCCAGTTTGGCGCTGCCGTGGCCGCAAGCTTAAATGAACGTTTTAACGCAAATCTGGCCGCCACAGCGGGCGGCACCCCGGCCCAGCTGGGGTTGTTTCTGGCGCTGGCCGCCCTGCCTTTGGCGGGCCTGCTGGCGCTGGCCGCGCTGCGCCGGGCCGACATTTTGCTGTTGAATCTGCTCCTGCTGCCAGCGGCGGTGTTCCTGCTGCTGGCGGGCAGCAACGTCTCCACGCCCTGCTGGCTGCTGCTGGCCGTGGGTTGGCTGGGGGCGCTGGCTGCCTCCCGCGCCGTGCGCCGCCGTGCCCTGTGGGGGGCGGCAGAGTCAGAAACCTGCCGCCGCAATCAGGCACAGCACAGGGCCATCCAAAAAGGCTCGTCGGCGGCCACTGTGCTGGTATGCGCTGCGCTGTTGGTGCCCGCTTTTGTGCTGCGGCCTGTGGTAGGTTTGCCCTTGCAGGCATTGCAGCCCGCGGCCCAGGTGATGGAATCTGCGGCCATAAGCGCCGCTGTGACCTGGCTGCCCCGCGTCAGCGGCGGGCGGCTGAACCTGCATGTAGAAGCTGTCGCCGGCGGTGTGGCCGATGGTGCCTTAGCCCAGGGCGGCGGCTTGCAGCTGCGTGGGGTCGAGGACCTGGCCCTGACCGCCAGTGACCAGCCTGAGGAAACCGTCTACCTGCGGGGGTTTATCGGTGGCAGCTACGACGGCACCGCCTGGCAGGCCCCCGATGCAAACGCCTTTGACAGCGCCGCCATGAACTGGAAGACCGAGGACGACGCCCGCCTGACTATTGCCAGCCTGCCGTTTTTGCGTGCCGCCTACGATGGCGCCGCCGAGCCGCAATCCCTTACGGTGGAGCGGCTGAACGCGGGGGACGCCTACACCTACGCCCCCTACAACGCCTACTGGAATGACTACTACACCCTAAACGGCGACGGCGCGGCGGACGGCCAGACCGCACAGGATGATGTGTTTTTGTATTATCCGCGCAGCATCGCCAAAGAACTGTTGGCCGCCCGCGCCGAGGGTGACCCCAGCGTGCTGGACCGCATGGAGAGCTCCTACGCGGCCTACGCCAACAGCCACTACACCGCCGTGCCCGATGGCTACGACGACTTGCAGGCCCAGTGCGAAACGGCTGCCAAAGAGCAAAAGCTGACCGACGCGGATGACATCACAGCCTACATCCGCACCTGGCTGAACACCAACTGCCGGTATGACACCAACGCCTCCCAGGCACCGGACGGCAACGACCCGATCCACTACTTTTTGTACGAGTCCAAGTCCGGCTACAGCGTGCAGTTTGCCTCGGCGGCCACGCTGATGTTCCGCATGTTCGGCCTGCCCGCCCGCTATGTGGTAGGGTATGCTGCGCCGCAAAGCTTGTTCACCCAGCAGGCGGACGGCAGTTGGCACGCCGTTTTGCAGGACGATAATGCCCATGCCTGGGCCGAGGTCTACATCGACGGCCAGGGCTGGACCCCCATGGAGATGACCCCCGGTGTGCTGGTAACAGCTGAAAAGGCCGACTACAAGAGCAGCCTGCCGGAGACCACCCCTGCCGAGAGTGGGGCAGCAGCCAACACCGACAGCGCCGATACCCGGCAGGACTTGCAGCTTTCCACCGCCCCGCGCCGTGCCCTGTGGCTGCTGGCCGTGCCGGTGGTGATGCTGGCTGCAGCTACAGCTGCTTTTATCCTGCACCGCCGCCGTGTGCTGGGGCTGGATACCCGCCGCCCCTGTGCAGAGCGGGTGCTGGCGATCTTTGCTGCAATCTACGCGCAGCTGGTGCGCCGCGGCCTGCCTGCGGGTACGTCCTCGGACGAGCAGGCGTTCTCCCAGTTTTTGCTGAAAGAGGTACATGAGCTTTCGGGCGGGGAAATCGAGGCGATGGTATCGCTTGCGCAGCGTGCCGCCTTTGCCGCCGATACCCTGACCGAAGAAGACGTAGCCGCTATGCGCGGCTGGTACAACCGCATCAAAAACAACAAAAAGACATAATTCCACATAAAAATTGCGAAATTTTTTCCCAAAACACCCCAAAACCGTTGAAACCTACGCACTGCGTATGTTATACTAACCTAAACACCATTGAACAAGGAGTCGATTCTGAGATGCCGCGTCGCAAAAAATCGGATGAAGGCATTATGGATATCACCCGCATGGCAGAGGATCTGGGCGTATCAAAAACGACGGTATCCCGTGCTTTGTCCGGCAATGGCCGTGTAAGCGAAGCAACCCGCCAGCGTGTGGTGGACTATGCCCGTGAGAAAAATTATGTCCCGAACATGATGGCGAAAAGCCTCGTCACCAAAAAGTCGTATAATGTTGCGCTGGTGTTTTCGCGCCAGTTTTCTAACTTCGAGGGTCAATTCCTGCGCAAAACTATCACCGCCGTCTGCGATGTGATGGCCCGCAACGATTACGATGTGTTGCTGGCCATGGTGGGTGAGCAGGAGGCCCAGCCCATGCAGCGCCTGCTGGTCAACCACAAGATCGATGGCGTCATCCTGGCCCGCTCGCTGGAGCGTGACCCCCTGATCCCATTGCTGCAGCAAAGCAAACTGCCCTTTATCGCCATCGGCCGCCCGGCCGACCCCACGGTGCTTTACGTCGACCACGACCAGGTGGGCGGCTGCCGTGAGATGACCAACCTGCTGCTGATGAAAGGTCTGCACCGCATCGCCCTGTTGGGCGGTTCCATGCTGTACACCGTCAATCAGACCCGTCTCGAGGGCTTCCGCCAGGCACACGAGCACAGCCGTTGTAAGATCGATGAAACCCTGCTTTTTTTGGAGTTGGAGACCGACGATCTGCGCATCGACGCCATCCAACAGGCTGTGGCACGCAAGGCGGACTGCCTGCTGTGCATGGACGACCACGTGGCCATGCTGGCACTGAACACCGTGCGCCAGATGGGCCTGAAAGTGCCCGGTGACATCCGTATTGCTTCGCTGTATGACGGCGAGGCCCTGCTGGATTGCACGCCGCAGATCACGGCGGTGTCTTTCGACCCCGAACTGCTGGGCAAACGCGCCGCACAGCAATTGTTGGCCGTCACCCGCCGCCAGCCCGTCGAGACCGGCGCCCTGCTTGGCTACCAGGTGGGCCTGCGCACCTCGACACAGACCTGATTTTGCCCCATTATTCAATAATAAACAAAGCCGCCCGGCCTGAAATTTTCTTCAGGCTGGGCGGCATTTTCTATGGATGCCTAAATTTATTCAGCGTTGTTCAGATAAATACGTGCCTCATACGGGCGGAAATGTGCCGCATCCGCAGGGGTGCCATAGTTGCCCAGCAGCAGGGTATCCAACGGCAAGGGAGCCACTGCGTCGGCGGGCAGGGTGAGCGGCTCCTCGTAGAAATTGCACAGCACGGTCATCACCTGGTCACCCAGGCGGCGCTGGTAGGCAAACAGAGCCGGGTGGTCTGCAAACAGCAGGGTAAAGTCGCCCTCACTGAAAATGGGATACTGTTTGCGCAGACGAATGAGCGCCTGGTAATAGTGGAACACCGAGCCGGCATCCGCCACCTCGTCCGCCGCATTGATGGCGGTATAGTTGGGGTTCACCTGCAGCCAGGGCGTGCCATCGGTAAAGCCCGCATTGGTAGTGGCGTCCCACTGCATGGGGGTGCGGGCGTTGTCGCGGCTCTTGGCGTGGAGAGAGCGCAGGATATCTGCCTCGCTGTACCCGGCCTGGGTACGCTCACTGTACATGTTCAGCGTTTCAATATCGCGGTAGTCGTCGATGGTGGGGAAGGCGACGTTCGTCATGCCCAGTTCCTCGCCCTGGTAGATGTAGGGCGTGCCCTGCATGCCGTGCAGCAGGGTGGCCAGCATCTTGGCGGATTCCTGCCGGTAAGCGCCATCGTTGCCCCAGCGGGAGACGATGCGCGGCAGGTCGTGGTTGTTCCAGAACAGGCTGTTCCAGCCTTTGCCGTGCAGGCCCACCTGCCACTTGGTCAGCACCTCTTTCAGCGCCGAAAGCTGCAGCGGAGCCAAGTCCCACTTCGCCTTGCCGGGAATCTGGTCCAGGCCGATGTGCTCAAACTGGAACACCATCGAGAATTCCTTGCCCCGCGGGTCGCTGAAGATGGGGGCGTTCTGCACATTGGCGCCCCAGGCCTCACCCACGGTCACCAGATCGGTGCTGCCAAAGGTGTTGGCGTTCAACTCCCGGATATAGGCATGCAGCATCGGACCGTTGGAGGTAATTCCCAGGTCCGGGTCCTTGGCGATCTGGTCGATGACATCCAGTCGGAAACCGCCCACGCCCTTGTCCATCCAAAAGCGGATAGCCTTGTACAACTCCTGCCGCAGGGCGGGGTTGTCCCAGTTCAGGTCAGGCTGTTTGATGGAAAACTGGTGGAAATAATACTGCCCCACCTCGGGCACCCAGGTCCAGGCCGAGCCGCCAAAGGTGGCCCGCATCTTGTTGGGCGGCGTGCCCTCCACGCCGTCGCGCCAGACGTAATAGTCGTGGTAGGGGTTGTCGCGGCTCTTTTTTGCCTCCTGGAACCAGCGGTGCTCGTCCGAGGAGTGGTTCAGCACCAGATCCATGATGATGCGGATGTGGTGTTTTTTGGCTTCGGTGATGAGGTTGTCCATGTCGGCCAGCGTGCCGAACATGGGGTCAATATCGCAGTAGTCGGAAATGTCGTAGCCGTTGTCATCCTGCGGGCTGCGGTAGACGGGGCTGAGCCAAATGGCGTCGATGCCCAAACTCTCCAGATAGCCAAGCCGCGGGATGATGCCGGCCAGGTCGCCAATGCCGTCGCCGTTGCTGTCCTGAAAGCTGCGGGGATAGATCTGGTAGATCACAGCGTTTTTCCACCAGGGCTGCGGGTTTGCCATAGTTTTTCTCCTTATTGGTACCTTAGGTAAATGTCGGAATTTGAAATCGTTTGCGCCGTTACAATCATAACCGAATCAAACCCAATTTGCAAGATGCCGGGGCTGCTGATGCCCTACGATTTTTGCGGGGTGGAAGATGTAAATTTTGTATCTTCTGCAAAATACGTCACGCGCCCCTCGTTATAGTAAGTAGAGATTACCAATAACTGGGAGGCAACGACCATGAAAATACTGCTTACGACCGATACTTGGGGCCCTGCCATAAACGGCGTTGTAACGTCGACTTCCACCCTGCGCGCCGCACTGACGGCCCAGGGGCACGAGGTGCGAGTGCTGACCCTTTCCGGCGACTGCCATACCTATACAAAGGACGGTGTGACCAGCCTCGGCTCACTGGATGCCGGGCTGGTCTACCCCGGGGCCCGGCTGCGCGCCCCGGCATTGAATCGTGCCATCCGTGATCTGATCGACTGGCGCCCGGATATTGTACACTCCCAGTGCGAGTTCAGCACTTTTGCCCCGGCACGCCGGATTGCGCACGCTGCGGGCGCACCGCTTATCCACACCTATCACACGGTGTACGAGGATTACACCCACTACTTTTCCCCCAGCCGCAGCATGGGGCGTAAGATGGCGGCGCTGTTCACCCGCATGATCTGCGCCGACTGCGACGCAGTCATCGCACCCACGCCAAAGATCAGCCGCCTGTTGGCGGGCTACGGCGTGCACTGCCCGGTGCGTATCATCCCCACGGGGCTGGACCTGCAGCGCTTTGCTGTGCCCCGGGATGATGCCCTGCGCAGCCGCCTGGGTCTGCCGCCGAAAGAGGCAAACAAGACGGTCTTGCTCAGCCTGGGACGGCTGGCCAAGGAAAAAAACACAACAGAACTTGTCGATTCTATGCAGAATTTGCCGGACGCCGTTCTGCTCATCGTCGGCGACGGCCCGGAGCGCGCCGCGCTGGAACAGCAGGCGCAAAGCCTCGGCGTGGCTGACCGCGTGATTTTCGTAGGGGCCGTCCCGCCTGCCGAGGTGCCCCGCTACTACGCGCTGGGGGATGTATTTGTCAGTGCCTCCACCAGCGAGGCCCAGGGCTTGACCTACATCGAGGCTATGGCCGCAGGATTGCCGCTGCTTTGCCATGCGGACCCCTGTCTGGACGCGCTGGTGCGGGAAGGGGAGACCGGCTGGGCCTACCACACGCCTGCCGAGCTGGCTGCCCGTGCCGCTGCTCTGCCCAAAGGCCACCAACTGGCTGCCATGAGGCAAAACGCCCGCCGCGCCGTGCAGCCTTACACGAAGGAGCAGTTTGGTCTTAGCGTAGTGCGGCTTTACGCGGCGGCGCTGGGCCGTAAACACGCCGCCCGCAGTGCGGCAGGGGGGAATGTGGCATGATCAAAAAAATCAACCAGGCAGCGTCTATCCTGGGGCTGGTGCTCTGCGCCGTGCTGGCATATGTCTTTTGGAAAGCCGGGCTGTTTGACTCCAAAGAAGCGCTGACCAGCTGCATCAGCCGGTTCGGCTGGGCAGGTCCGGCGGTGTTCATCACATTCCAGGCCGTGCAGGTGGTCATCCCCATCCTGCCCGGCGGGCTGGGGTGTCTGGCCGGGGTCATTCTGTTCGGCGCGTGGAAAGGCTTCTGGTACAACTATATCGGCATCTGCGCCGGGTCGCTGGCAGCGTTTGCCATCGCCCGCGCCTGCGGCCGCCCGCTGCTGGAAAGCGTTTTCCCCGCCAAAATGATTGAAAAATATGACCGCTGGATGGGCAGCGGCAGCCGGTTTGCCAAGTGGTTCGCATTCCTTATTTTCATCCCGGTTGCGCCTGATGACTATCTCTGCTTTCTTGCAGGCACCACGCGCATCGGCTGGCGGCTATACGCGGCCATCATCCTGCTGTGCAAACCGGCGTCCATTGCGCTGTACAGCCTGGGCTTGACCGTAGTTGCGCAAAATTTGCTGGGGCTTTGGAGGTGAACGCCATGCGCACCGTACATATTTATAGCGGCTCGCTGGCGCTGGTCAGCAAAAGCGGGGTAGGGCAGGCAGCCAAACACCAGCGGGCGGCGCTGGAAAGCGTCGGCGTACACGTCGTCACCGATTGGGACTGTCGTGCCGAGGTGGTACACATCAACACCGTGCTGCCGGTATCACTTTGGGCGGCACGCCATGCCCGCCGCCGGGGGCAAAAGGTCATCTGGTATGGCCATTCTACCGAGAAGGACTTCCGCAACTCCTTCACCGGCTCCAACTTGCTGGCGCCGCTTTTCAAACAATGGCTGCGGCTGTGCTATAACCAGGCGGACCTCATCATTACACCCACGCCCTACTCAGCCAAAGAACTGGCAGGTTACTGTTTGCGCCCGACAATCGTGCCGCTTTCCAACGGCGTGGATACCCGGTTTTTTGCCCCCAACCCCGCCAGCCGGTCCATCCTGCGGGAAAAGTACCGCCTGGCGGCGGATAAGCCCGTGGTCATCAGCGTAGGGCATTATATGCAGCGCAAAGGGATACTGGATTTTATTGCGCTGGCTCGTAAAATGCCGCAGGTGCAGTTTTTGTGGTTCGGCTACACCGACCCGCACCTTGTGCCGCATAACGTCAAAGCCGCCATGGCGGATGCACCGGAAAACCTTCGGTTTCCGGGCTTTCTCTCCCAGGCAGAGCTGCGCACGGCCTACTGCGGGGCGGACGCCTTTTTGTTTTGCAGCTATGAGGAGACCGAGGGCATCGTGATATTAGAAGCCCTGGCCTGCGCAACGCCTACGCTGGTGCGGGACATCCCGGCCTATCGCGGCTGGCTGCGGGACAGTGTAAACGTCCACACCTACCGCACCACGCAGGACCTGCCCACCCGCTTGCAGGCACTTTTGCAGCACAAACTCCCCGATACTGCCGCAGCCACCCGCCAAACCGCAGAGGAGCGGGCATTACCCCGTATTGGAGCACAATTATTGGAATTACATAAAACATTATAGATCCTTTTTCCGCCCCGGAACAGCATCGATCTCGGCTGCTCCGGGAATTTTGTACCTGTCGAAACCTGCCGCACGCGCAACTTGCGCAATGGCCTATGACAAAAAATGCGCAAATATGGAGTAAATGTGCACAATTGTGGCGCGCCAGTTTCATAACAACTTACAAACTTGGGCAATATCGACAAAAACGGGTTGATTTTTGAAAAGACACCATGTATAATATAGGCAATCCGAACGGAAAATGTATTCGAATTGCGCAAACGAATTCACTCACTTGGATCTAACTTGTTTTCTTAAGGAGGAAAACGACCATGAATGCAAAAAAGACCCTTTCGTTAAGCCTGGCCTCCGCCATGGCCCTCGGCCTGCTGGCAGGCTGCGGCAGCAGCGCTTCTTCCGCCGCTGCTTCCACTGCTGACAGCACCGCATCCGCTGCTGACTCCACCTCTACCGCTGCTACTTCTGATGCAGCCGGCAAGGTCTACTACCTGAACTTCAAGCCCGAGCAGGATGAAGCCTGGCAGGATCTGGCCGCCAAGTACACCGAGGAGACCGGCGTTCCCGTCACCGTCGTGACCGCCGCTTCCGGCCAGTACGAGACCACCCTGATGAGCGAGATGGCCAAGAGCGACGCACCTACCCTGTTCCAGGTCAACGGTCCTGTCGGTCTTGCCAGCTGGAAAGACTACTGCTACGACCTGTCCGGCACTCCCCTCGCCGGTGAGCTGACCAGCGACACCTACTCCCTGAAGGACGGCGACGCCACCCTGGGCATCGGCTACGTTATCGAGAGCTACGGTCTGATCACCAACAAGACCCTGCTGGAAAAGGCTGGTTACAGCGTGGACGACATCAAGAGCTTTGCCGACCTGAAGAAGGTTGCCGAGGACATCACCGCCCGCAAGGACGAGCTTGGCTTCGCTGCATTCACCTCCGCCGGCATGGATGGTTCTTCTGACTGGCGCTTCAAGACCCACTTGGCCAACCTGCCCATCTACTTCGAGTATCAGGCAGACGGCATCAATAACACCGACGCCATCAAGGGCACCTACCTCGACAACTACAAAGACATCTTTGATCTGTACATCAACAACTCCACCTGCGATCCCACTGAACTGGCTGGCAAGACCGGCGACGACAGCCGCAACGAGTTCCTGAACGAAGAGGCCGTTTTCTACCAGAACGGTTCCTGGGAGTACACCAACCTCGTCGGCGACGGCAAGCCCTTCACCGATGACGACCTGACCATGCTGCCCATCTACATTGGCGTCGGCGACGAAGCCAACCAGGGCCTGTGCACCGGCACCGAGAACTACTGGTGCGTCAACAAGGAAGCTAGCGCCGAGGACATTCAGGCTACGCTGGACTTCATGTACTGGTGCGTCACCTCTGAGGAAGGCACCACTGCCATGGCGAACGATATGGGCTTTGTTATCCCCTTCAAGAAGGCTATCGAGTCCCCGAACGTCTTCGTCAAGGCCGACAACGAAATGACCGCTGAGGGCAAGACCCCCGTGGCCTGGAACTTCTCCACCATGCCTTCCGAGAACTGGAAGAACGGCGTTGGTTCTGCTCTGACCGCTTACGCCGCCGGTACCGGCAGCTGGGATGATGTTGTTACTGCCTTCGTGGATGGCTGGGCAACCGAGGCTGCTTTGAACGCTGCTGCATAATCTAAGCAAACCTAAAACGCAATACCTGTGGGGCGGGCGGAAATCGCCCGCCCCGCTTTTTTTAACGAAACGAAGCAAGAAAGAGAATCTGAAAAGGGGGCTTTCCTATGGAAAAAGCCATAAAACGCTACTGGCCCGTCTTTGTGCTGCCAACGCTGATCGCCTTTATCATCGGCTTTGTGTGGCCTTTCATCTGGGGTACGGGGCTGTCCTTCTGCAAGTTCACTACCGTTAAAAACGTGCAGTTCGCTGGCCTTAGCAACTACAAAATGATCTGGATCGATGATACCTTCACCCATGCGTTCTGGTTCACGGCGGCTTTCACCATCGTGTCCACCGTGCTTATCAATGTGCTGGCTTTCAGCATCGCACTGCTGCTTACCCGCGGCATGCGCGGCACCAACGCCTTCCGCACGATCTTCTTCCTGCCGAACCTGATCGGCGGTATCGTGCTGGGCTACATCTGGCAGATTTTGCTCAACGGCATCCTTTCTGCCCTGGGCAAGCCGCTGCTCGCGCTGAACGCCACCTACGGCTTCTGGGGCCTCATCATCCTGATGTGCTGGCAGCAGATCGGCTACATGATGATCATCTACATTGCCGGTTTGCAGAACGTGCCCACCGATTTGATCGAAGCGGCCCGCATCGACGGCGCTACCTCCCGCCAGATCCTCCTTAAGATCAAGGTTCCCATGGTCATGCCCAGCGTGACGATCTGCACCTTCCTGACGCTGACCAACTCCTTCAAGCTGTTCGACCAGAACCTCTCTCTGACGGCTGGCGAACCGGCCAAGCAGTCCATGATGCTGGCGTACAACATTTATGATACGTTCTACGCCCGCTCGGGACCCCAGTGGAAGGGCATCGGCCAGGCCAAGGCTGTGGTCTTTTTCCTCTTCGTGGTCGTTTTCTCTCTGATCCAGCTCCATTTCACCCGCTCTAAGGAGGTGCAGCAATAATGGGCAAAACTGCTAAGGATCGCCGCATCAACTCGGTGCTGTCGGTCGTGCTTACCATCGTCTGCATCCTCTGGATGTACCCGGTGTTCATGATTTTGATGAACTCGCTCAAGACCGAGCGTGCCATCACCACCACTCACGCCTTCGAGCTGCCCACCGCCGAGACCTTCGTGGGTCTGAAAAACTACATCTACGGCATCACGGAGATGGACTTCCTCTCCTCGCTGTGGTACAGCTTCATCATCACGATCTCCTCCGTCGCGCTGATCTTGCTCTGCTGCTCGATGTGCGCATGGTACATCACCCGTGTGCAGGGCGTGCTCTCCAAGGGCATGTATTACCTGTGTGTCTTCAGCATGATCGTGCCGTTCCAGATGGTCATGTTCACCCTGGCCAAAACGGCAGATACCCTCAAACTGAACAACCCCTACAACATCTGCATCATCTATCTGGGCTTCGGCGCCGGTCTGGCGGTGTTCATGTTCACCGGCTTTGTCAAGTCGATGCCCATCGCCATTGAGGAAGCCGCCATGATCGACGGCTGCAACCCGCTGCAGATCTTCTTCAAAGTGGTTTGCCCCATCCTGAAGCCGACGATGATCTCCACTGCCATCCTGGAAACCATGTGGGTCTGGAATGACTATCTGCTGCCCACCCTGGTGCTGGACATCAAGCAGTTCCGTACCATTCCCATGGCCATCCAGTATTTCCGCGGCAGTTACGGCAAGGTCGAGATGGCCCCCATGATGGCCTGCATTATGATCACGGTCATCCCCGTCATTGTGCTGTACCTGGCCTGCCAGAAGTACATCATCGACGGTGTTGTGGCCGGTGCGGTTAAGGGTTGATAGAGGGCCCGAAAGTATATTCCATTAGAAAGAGGTCAGTATTTTTATGAGAACCAGCGGTATTTTACTGCCGATTTCCAGCCTGCCGTCCCCCGGCGGTATCGGTACCATGGGGGCTGCGGCCCGTGAATTTGTGGACTTCCTGCATGCGGCAGGGCAGCATTACTGGCAGATTTTGCCGGTTTGTCCTACCAGCTACGGCGACAGCCCCTATCAATCCTTCTCCACCTTCGCGGGCAACCCCTACTTTATCGATCTTGACCAGCTGGCCGAGGCCGGGCTGCTTACGCCCGAGGAGTACCGCACAATCGATTGGGAGAGCGCGCCCGACTGCATCAACTATGGTGTACTGTACGAGAAGCGCTACCCCGTCCTACGCCGCGCCTGCGCCCGTCTGCTGGCCAA
>OLSN01002023.1_pt1 | contig 15752 bp, 10 predicted proteins | sample 1672411 | NCBI WGS metagenome assembly OLSN01 (sample SAMEA3136683, study PRJEB25190) | human gut metagenome | biome: human gut; feature: human-associated habitat; material: faeces | place: Austria | collected 2013 | reverse complement strand
GCATGCCGCAGATGGCGGAAAAGACATCGCCAGACGCGCCGCCGAATTGTGCGGTAGTGCCTTAGCGGATGCCCGACCAGAGCGCGTCATTTTCCGCTTGAAACGCTTCCCTCAGCGCATTTTCATCTTCAGTAGATACATCCTGCTCAAAAATCAGGATGCCGTCCATATCCGGGTCATGTTCCCAAACCTGCAGGGTCAGCACATCATTGTAGTGCCGGACGGTATAACCATCCGCGTCGAACGTCCAGTCCTCTTTCTCCTCGCCAACCGCCCAGCGCAGCAGTACCGCCTCCGTCCCCTCAAAACGGTACAGCGTTTCTCTGTGAATGCCGCCCGCCAAGCCGCCGTTCACAGAACTCCTTACAATTTTGTGTTCTGCATCAAGGTCGTAATTCGTGAACGTCAGCGGACAGAGAACATACTGTTCGCCATCAAAAATGAAAAACTGGTAGACGAAATTGCTCGCGCCGCGCTGTGTCAGTATCACCACATCGTTGATGCCGTCGAAGTTGACATCCGCATAGGAAAGGCACGGGTCTTTCTCGCCGGACACGAAGCAGAGTTCCTGCCCGTTGTCCGCAATCAGGCGGTGGATGTACTCGTTCTCCGTCGTCTGCCCGATAATTTCCGCGCGGACAGGGGCGATGGTCATCAGGAGAAGCAAGGCAAGCAGGCAGAAACGGGAAATACAGTTCTTCATAAAGAATACTCCTTTCGCATGGGTGTGCTAATGAAAGAACGAATACGGGGCGGCAATTCATCCGCAGAAAAAAAGGAAATTTCTTCATCGTCTGAAATGGAAATGCTTGCAAATTACTGATGTTTGCGTTATAATGAAAATGGTAATTTATGATTCATACTATTTCCAGATAAGAATGCGCCAAGATGCGCGGCGAATTTTTCATTCTGGCTAACGTGAATGGAACGCAGCGTAGCAGCGCTACGCTAAGTGGAATGAGCGGACGCCAGAAGGGAAAAGGCGCAAGCAGATGGCGCAGGTGAATCCGGAAATAGTATCAAGGTTTCTTGCTGGGAAAGCGGGGAAAGGGGTGTTTGCCACGGCGCACGAAGGAGCAGCGCAGTACTGCCGCAAAGTGGACAAGCGTGAAATTCCGGTCTGTCCGATTTTAGGGGTCAATATTGCAGTCATCAACATGAATTGGCTGCTGAAATATTTGGCGCAGAATATTCATCAATTGCAGGGAGATTACATCTGCGTATCGAATGTACATACAACCGTCGTCAGTTACGAGGACGCGGACTACCGTGCCGTGCAGAACGGCGGTTTGATGGCGATTCCGGATGGCAATCCGCTGGCGCAGGAGGCGCGGCGGCGCGGGTATCCGCAGATTCAGCGGACAACCGGGCCTGACCTGATGATGGAGGTCTTTCGGCAGTCCACGGCACACGGCTGGCGGCATTATTTCTACGGCAGCACGCAGGAAGTGCAGGAGAAAATGATCGCGCGCCTGCAGAAGGAGTATCCGGGGCTGGTAATTGCGGGCACAGACGCGCCGCCCTTCCGCGAACTGACACCGGAGGAAGATGCGCTTGCCGTGGCGCGCATCAATCAGGCGCAGCCGGATTTTGTGTGGGTCGGACTGGGGGCGCCGAAGCAGGAGCGCTGGATGGCGGCGCACCAAGGGCGTGTGCATGGGGTGATGATTGGCGTTGGCGCGGGCTTTGATTTCTTTTCGGGCAACGTGAGGCGCGCCCCGTTATGGATGCAGAAGCACAGCCTGGAATGGCTCTATCGCCTGATGCAAGACCCGAAGCGGCTATTCCAGCGCTACTGGAGCACGAACCTGAAATTCATCTGGAACGCGACCATCAGGAGAAAGTAAATGCAGCAAGCGACAAAACAGCCCGCTGTACTGCTGGTACACGACTATTATCAGGTTCCCGGCGGCGAGGATGTCGTTGTGGCGAACGAGAAGCACCTGCTGGAAACGCACGGTCACGCTGCGGCGCTGTATGCGCGGCGGAACGAGGAAATTTCGCGCATGGGAGCGCTGGAGAAAATCCGCAGTGCGCTGGGGATGTTTTTCAGCATCCGTACATACCGCGAGGTTCGGCGGAGCATCCGCGAAAACCGGATTTCGCTGGTGCATGTGCACAACACGCTGCCGCTGATTGGCCCGGCAGTGTATTACGCGGCATTGCGCGAGAGCGTTCCCGTGGTGCAGACGGTGCACAACTTCCGTCTGCTCTGCCCGAACGCGCTTTTCTACCGCGACGGCCATATCTGCGAGGACTGCACGAAAAAGGGGCTGCACTGCGCGGTGAAGCACCGCTGCTACCGCGGCAGCCGCCTGCAGACGGTGCTCTGCGTGCTCAGCACACGTTTGCACCGTGCCCTCAAAACGTACAGCCGCCTGCATTACATCACCCTGACGGACTTCAACCGGCAGAAGCTGCTGGCGCTTAAGCAGATTCCGCCGGAAAACGTGTCCGTAAAGCCGAACTTTGTGGAACCGCCGGAGACGATTGTGCCATACGCGGCGCGCGAAAATCAGGTGGTGTACATCGGTCGGCTGGATGCGCTCAAGGGCATTCGGCTGCTGCTGGAAGCGTGGGCGCGCTACGAGCGTTCAGGCGGGGGCATGAAGCTAATCATCTGCGGTACAGGGCCGGAGGAAGCATGGTGCCGCGAATATCTGACGCGGGAAAAGCTGAAGCAGGTGGAACTGCGCGGCTTTGTGCCAAATTCGGCGGCACGGGCGCAGATGGGGCAGTCCAAGGCGCTGATTCTGCCGACACAGTGGTACGAAGGCTTCCCAATGACGATTGTGGAAGCCTTCAGCGCCGCCACGCCGGTGATTTGCTCGGATTTAGGCAACGCGGGTTCCCTGATTTCGGACGGCGTGACGGGCTTCAAGTTTCCGGCGGACTCGGCGGAGCAGCTGGCGCAGACGCTCAACCGGCTGCAGCACGCGGAATCCGTCAGCGAAGGCGCGCTGAAAACGTATCAGGAGAATTTCACGGCGGAAGCAAATTATCGTCAGCTGATGGCGATTTACAGCAAGGCGATGCAGAAAAGCGGCGAAAGGGGCAAACCACCATGCGGCTGATTGTGGCGGATGTACGGAGCACCAGCACGGACGGCATTGCCGCTGGGCATTATTTCACCGTCGCGCAGAATTATCTTGACCTGTTCGGCGCGGAGATGGATGTGCGCATTGCGGGCGGGCCGGTGTACGGCGACCGCTTCGGGGACAAGCTGATTCGTCTGCCGCATGATTACATCGTGGGCAGTTCGGCAGTGCGCAACAAACTCGCCGTGTTCCAGAACGTGCGCGCGCTGCTGCGGGAAGCGCAGGATGACGTGATTGTCCTCCAGTGCAGCGCCGTCGCAACAGCGTATCTGGGGCTTGCGCTGTTCAAGAAGAAAGAAACGCGGGTCTACGCCATCCAGTACAGCACCGACGGCGTAAATTCGGTGCTGAAGCGGGGGCTGTATGCGCTGTGCAGGCGGAAAATCAGCGGCGTTATCTGCCCCAATGCAGCCATTGGCGCGGCGTACGGGCGGCCGATGTGCGTCGTATCCGATTACATCAGCACAGGAACGATGCAGCCGCCTGTGCCGTATGCGCAGAAGCGCTATGATTTCGGCATGGTCGGGCTGATTACGTCGGACAAGGGCGTCGTTGAGGCGGCAAAACAGCTGCGGAACACGCCGTATCGGGTGCTGATTGCGGGTCGGGTGCAGGAAGCGCCGCTGGAAACGGAGCTGCGGGCAGTCTGCGCGGGGGCGAAGAACATCGAGCTGCGGCTGGAATACCTGTCCGAAGCGGCGTATGACGAGGCGATTCGCCAATGCCGTTACTGCATCCTAAACTATTCGGAGAATTACTCCCTGCACAGCAGCGGCGTTGTATTCGATATTCTCTTCCGGGGCGTGCCGATTGTGGGCAGCCGCTGCGGGACGCTGCAAATGGTGGAAGCAAACGAATTGGGCAAAACGGTATCCAGCATGGCGGATTTTGCGCCGGAAAGGCTGCTGGATGAAGCCGTGCACGACCGCTATGTGCGCAACATTGCGCGCTACTGCCAATCGCAGGCGCAGGAGCGGGAAAAGCTGCGGGATTTTCTGACGCGGGGCGCGGTGGAATAACCATGCCGCACAGCGCAGAGTGAAAGGAGGGGCTGAAGCGTGAAGGTCATATGGATGGGGAATATTATCCTCCCTGCCATTGCGGAAAAAGAATCGCTTCCCCCGGTGTATATCGTGGGCTGGCTGGTCGGGCTGTCGCGGCGGCTGACGCAGCTGCCGGATGTGGCGCTGACGTATGTGTTTGACGCGCCGAAAGCGCTGACGGGCGAAGTGGACGGCTACCGCTATTACGGGCTTGTCAACCCCACACGCCCTACGCAGCGGTGCGGCGAAGCCTACACCCGACAGCTGGAGGAAATTCTGCGCAAAGAGCAGCCGGATGTCATTCACCTCTGGGGCACGGAAAATCAGCACACGCTGGCCATGGTTGACGCGGCGGAACACATGGGGATGCGCGAGCGGATTGTAATTTCCATTCAGGGACTTCTGTCCATATACGCGGAGCATTATCGCGCTTATCTGCCGGAACACGTCTGCCACGGGCACACGCTGAAGGATTTGGTGAAGGGCAATATCGTCCGGCAGGAAGCAATCTACCGCCGCGTCGGGCAGTATGAACAGGAAGCCCTGCGCAGGGTGCAACACGTTATCGGGCGCACCGACTGGGATGCTGCCTGCATGGCGGAGTTTGCCCCGCAGGCGGCCTATCATTTCAACAACGAAACGCTGCGGGACGAGTTCTACACCGGCGAATGGTCGCTGGACAGCTGCGAGCCGCACAGTCTCTTCTGCAGTCAGGCGCATGTGCCACTCAAGGGGCTGCATCTGCTATTGCAGGCGCTGGCGATTGTCCGCAAGCGCTATCCCGATGTCAAGCTCTATGTGGGGCGCAAGGACTATGGGCGCATTCCGCCGCTTGCGCGCAATGCCTATGAACGGTACATCCACCGCCTGCTGCGCGAAAACGACCTCTACGACCATGTTGTTTTTACCGGAAGCCTGAATGCACAGCAAATGAAGGAGCGGTATCTAAAAAGTCAGGTGTTTGTGCTGCCGTCGAGCATTGAAAACTCCCCCAATTCGCTGGGCGAGGCGATGCTGCTTGGCGTACCGTGCATTGCGTCGGATGTCGGCGGCGTGCGCTGTCTGATGACGCACGGCGTGGAAGGGCTGATTTATCCGGCAGACGACCCGCATTTGCTGGCATATGATATCTGCGAGATGTTCGCGCATCCGGAAAAAGCGGCGCAGATGGCGCGCGCCGGGCGAGAACACGCTGGAAAAACGCATGATGCGCAGAAGAATCTGGAGATACTGCATCAGATTTATACGGAGATTGCACGATGAAAATCCGAATCACAAAGAACCATGTGGATGCACTCTGTGTGCTGATTGGCGTGCTGGGCATGGGCTCGCTGTATTTTCAGGTGCTGCGGATGCCGCTGATGGCAGCCATGCTGATTGCGTCGATTCTGCTGCTGACGCGGGCGCATCATCCGAAAATCAGCGTCCAGAATGTACGCCTGACGCTGCTGCTGACGGCGGCGCTGCTGCTGACGAGCTTCGTCAACCCGCAGAACGGCATCCGCATCAATGATATTGTCATTTGGCTTTGCAACATCAGCTATGTGCTGGTTCTGCAAAGCTGCATCGGGTATCAGACGTATATGCGGCTGTATACCAAAGTCATGCTGGCAGAGGCGGCCATCAGCCTGATTTCCTTCGTCATCGGTGATTTGCTGTCGCTGCCGCTGCCGCTGCTGCACTACGAAGCTTCCAGCGTCAACGGATTTTATCTGACGCCTTATTTTACCTTAGGCTGGCTGAACATCCCGGTTTTCCACCGCAATGCGGGTATGTTCAACGAGCCGGGCAGCCACCAGATTTTCCTGAACTTCGCGCTGCTGTTCCTGATGAGCGACGAAACGCGCATGGGCATGAGCAAGAAGAAATACTGCTGGGCAATTGCGCTGCTGATCGTTACCATCCTCAGCACGCTGTCCACAACAGGCTTTATTTGTCTGGGCGTTGTGCTGCTGACGGTGGCATTCCGCAAAAAGGGCGGGAAAATGGCGCGCAGCATCAAGATGGCGGCGTTCATTGGGCTGATTTTGCTGTTTGTCATCGAGTCTGCCACGGGCGTGGTGGAACGCAAGATTGTCGGACGAAATTCCGGCGGTTCATTCTACACGCGGTGGAACGACACCTTCAGCGGCTTTGAAATCGGGCTGGAATCCCCCATTGCGGGACAGGGCATTTTCTCAGAGCGGAAGGCGGAAATCCTGCTGGAACACAGGGTGCAGAACATTTCCAACGGCTTTGCCGCCTTCGTCATGGATACAGGGTTGATTCTCCCGGCAGTTTGGCTGTGGCTGACGTACCGCGGTATCCGCACCAAATTTGCCAAGGCGCGGCTGCTGTATGTGCTGGGCGTTTTCCTGCTGTATTTCCTGTGCATCAACACGGAGGGCGTTTTCCTGAACATACTGTTTTTGGGGCTGCTGGGCAAGTGGCAGCCGGACGCGGAGGAAGCGCCTGATCTGCCGGCAAATGCGCGCAGCCAGAAGAAGCGCAGGAGGCGCTGCACTGTGCCGCCGGAAAAACTGCGCCTGACGTTTAACACGCAGCCGGAGGACGCGGCGCAGGAGCAGACAGGCAAAACGGGCGGAGAGGAATCATGAACACAGCATCAAGGAGCGAAAACACAGCGCGCAACATCGGTGTAGGCGCAGTGCGGCAGGTGCTCACGCTGCTGCTGGCTTTTGCCGTGCGAACGGTGTTTGTGCGCCGGCTGGGCGCGGATTATACGGGTGTCAACGGGCTGTACAGCAACATTCTGGCCATGCTGTCACTGGCGGAACTGGGCGTGGGCAACGTGCTGGTGTACAGCCTGTACGTACCGCTGCACCGGGGCGACACGGGCGAAATCCAGCACCTGCTGGGCTATTATCGTCGCATTTACCGCCTGATTGCGCTGGCGGTAGTGCTGCTGGGCGCGGCGGTAATCCCCTTCCTGCCGCTCATCATCAGCAGTGAGCTGCCGATGGCGCAGCTGATCGTCTACTATGTGCTATACCTGGCGAACTCCGTGGCATCCTATCTGGTCATCTACAAAACGACGCTGATTCAGGCTGACCAGAAGGCATATTTGCAAAACATGGTTTCCGCCGCGGCGCTGGTGTTGCAGTATGCGGCGCAGATGGCGTGCCTGCTGATTTGGGGCAGCTATCTGGGCTATTTGCTGATTCAGATCGCCTGCACCCTCCTGCAGAATGCGGTGCTGAGCCATTTAGCGGACAAGATGTACCCCTTCCTGCGGAAAAAGCAGAAATGTGCGCCGATGCACCGCAAGCAGGAGCTGAACGACAACATCCGCTCCATGTTTCTCTACAAGCTGGCAACGATTCTTATCAACAACACGGACAACATCCTGATTTCCATCATGCTGGGCACAGTGTTCGTCGGCTACTACTCCAACTACGCGTCGCTGACGACGTATGTGACGACGTTCGTTTCCATCGTGATTACCGGCATTTCCGCCAGCTTGGGAAATCTGAATGCCGAGAAGAATTCGGAAAAGTCATACGCCATGTTCCGCAACCTGATTGTCTTCTTCGGGGCGATTACAGGCTTCTGCGTCGCCGCGTACGGCGCGATTGTACAGGACTTCATCCCCATCTGGGTGGGCGAAGAATACCTGATGGACACAGGGACGGTAGCAGCGGTGCTGTTCACATTCTACCTGAGCACCATCGTCGCGCCTGTGTGGATGTACCGCGAAACGCTGGGGCTTTTTCGGCAAATGAAGTATGTTATGTTTATGACGGCGCTGGTCAACATCCTGCTGTCCATCCTGCTGGGGCACTTCTTCGGCGTGGCGGGCATCATCGGCGCAACAGGGCTGGCGCGGCTATGCACCATCTTCTGGTATGAGCCGAAAGTGCTGTTCCATCGCACCTTCGGGCGCAGCGCTGCCGCGTATTTCAAGGCGCAGGGCGGCTTGCTGCTGCTCAACGGCGCGGTGATGTTGCTGTCGCTGCTGCTGTGCGCGCGGATGGGGCATACGCTGATGTGGATTATCATCAAGGGCATCACCTGCGCGGCGGTGACGGCGCTCCTGTACACGCTGGCGCTGGGGCGGACGGCAGAATATCGCTGGATGCTTGAAAAAGGGCGGAGTTTCTTGCGCAAATGGAGGAAGAAGGCATGATCGATCAGGAAATGCAGCACTGCCGCAAAATTGTGCGTTTCGACCCTACTATCTCAACAGCGAATCAGGGAGATTTCATCATCCGCAACGCCTGCGAGCATGTGCTGCACGACTGCTTTCCTGTGCAGCTGTCCGTCGCCGTGCCGGTTCGGGACAGGCTGTCGAAAGTGTCGATGAAGCACGTCGGCAGTGCGGATTTCGCATTTGTCTGCGGGACGAATCTGCTTTCCTCGGACATGCGCCGCCAAAGGATGTGGAATATCCGCCTGCGGGACGCGGTGATGATGCGCTGCGGCGATTTGCACAAGCGGGAGCTGCTGAATTTCCGCCTGATTCGTGAGAAATTTCAGCGCACGCATATCATTTTGCTGGGTGCGGGGTGGTATCAATATCAGGACGAGCCGACAGGATACACGAAGCGGATTCTAAAAACGCTGCTGGATGGGCAGTACCTGCACGCGGTGCGCGACGAATACACGCGCCAGCGCCTGCTGAAGCTGGGCATCACGAACGTGCTGAATACGGCGTGCCCGACAATGTGGGGGTTGACAGACGACAAATGCGCGCAGATCCCGACGCACAAGGCGGAGCGCGTCGTGACAACGCTGACGGACTACCGCAGCAGCCCGGAGCAGGATGCGCAGATGCTGACCATGCTGCAAAAGCACTATCGCGAGGTGTATGTGTGGCTGCAGGCAGTTGAGGACTACGCCTGTCTGCGCCAAATGGATGCGCGCGTGACGCAGAATTTGCACCTGATTCAGCCGAATCTGCGAGATTACACGGCGCTTTTGGCATCAGGCGGGATTGACTACGTTGGCACGCGGCTGCACGGCGGCATCCACGCAATGAACATGGGCTGCCGAAGCCTGATTCTGGCGGTAGACAACCGCGCAAGTGAAATCGCGAAGGACACGAATCTGCCCGTCCTGCCCCGCGGCGGAAATTTGGATGTGCTGGAGGAGCGCATCTGTTCCGCATGGGAGACGCAAATTGATTTGCCGACCACGGCAATTCGGCAATGGAAAAATCAGTTCCGCGAGACAGATGCAGAGAAAGTGCCTTGATTTTCGTATAAAATGCGGCTTTCTGCGCGGTAAGTATTGACAGCCGACTTGTAATTTGTTACAATATAGCTGGAATTGGGAAAGAGATTGCTATATCCACCGGGAGCACTGCGGCTCGCCGCGAAAAGAAAGATGGAAAGCAGCAATCGCTTGCCATTGGCACAACCATACGTCGTGCCGGAAGATTGCACAGAACAAGGAGTGAGGACGATGAAGGACAAAAAGTGGATGCGAAAGGCATTGTCTTTCCTGCTGGCTGTATTCATGGTAACGGGCAGTATGGGAACAGTGCTGACGGCGGCTGCAGAAGAGCCGGAAACTCCGCCGGCGGAAACGGTTGATGTCGCGCCGACGGAAGCACCGGAAGCGACGGATGTTCCTGAAGCAACGGAAATCCCCGAAGCGACGGATGTTCCTGAAACAACGGAAATCCCCGAAGTGACGGATGTTCCCGAAGCAACGGAAGCGCCCGAAGCGACGGATGTTCCCGAAGCAACGGAAATCCCCGAAACAACGGAAGCGCCCGAAATCGTGGACGAAGCAGCCGTAGATTACAGCCGCTCCGTGCTGGATAACGAGTTCTTTGACTCCGGCTTTGCCGCGACGTTCAGCAGCGCACAGCTGTACCTGAATCCGACGGACGATGAGCTGGTTGGCCGGGTAACTGGCGTAGTGTATGTGACGCATCGTCCGCAGAAGGGTCAGCTGAATGAACGGATTTCCGTCTGCGTGTATGACAAGACGGCTGGCGTTGCATATGGCTATCTGGCGGCGGATGCAGTGCATCCTGTGCCGGAAGAGGGCATTGAGAATCAGCGTCACACCGGTGTTTTCGCGAGCGGCGTGGAAATGCCCTGTGCCCTGCTGGTGCTTGCGGCTGCGACGGAAGAACCCGTGCCGACCCCTGCACCCACGCCCGTGCCGACGGAAGAGCCTGTAGTTGAGCCGACGGAAGAGCCTGCTGTCGTGCCGACCGAAGAGCCTGTTGTCGTCCCAACCGAAGAACCCGTTGTTGAGCCGACCAAAGAGCCCGCTGTCGTGCCGACGGAGGAACCCGTTGTCGTGCCGACCGAGGAACCCGTTGTTGAGCCGACGGAAGATCCTGCTGTCGTGCCGACCGAAGAACCCGTTGTTGAGCCGACCGAAGAACCCGCTGTTGAGCCGACCGAAGAGCCCGCGTCGACCCCCGCGCCTACGGACGTGCCGGATGACCTCGAAAACATCGACCGCGCGGATGTGATTATTCCGGGCAAACCGACGTTCGAAATGGACAAGGCGACGGCGGAGCTGGGCGAGAATATCACCTTCACCATCCACACGAAGAACGCCACCAAGATTTTGATGTACATTGACGGCAGCGTCAACCGCTACATCTACGACGTGCCCACCGACACATCGACGCTTACCATGTCCTTCTCCTCGATGGGGAGCAACGGGGGCAAGCGCACCATCGCGTTCCAAGCCTACAACGGCAATACACCCGGCGAAAAGTCCGCTGAACAGACGATTACGCTGACAAAGCCGTCTGTCAAGCCGCAGGTAACGGTAAAGAATATCGACAAGACGACCGTGGGTCTGGGCGAGAACATCACCTTCACCCTGAGCGTCAAGAACGCCACGAAGGTGCTGATGTACATCGACGGCAGTGTCAACCGCCGCTTCGAGGACATCACCCCCGACATGACGGAATACACCTTCACCATGTCCTTCTCGTCGCTGGGAAGCAATGGGGGCAAGCGCGCCATTGCGTTCCAAGCCTATAACGGCACGACGGCGGGCGAAAAGACCTCCGAACGTGTTGTGACTGTCGCAAACGAAAGCCCGAACAAGCCGACCGTGACCAGCTGGAGTTTGGACAAATCCACAGTTGATTTGAACGAAACCATCACCTTCACCATCAACACCAAGAACGCGACGAAGATGCGTGTCTACATTGATGGCAAGCTGAACCGCTACATCTACGACGTGAAGGACGGCGCGACGACATTCCAGATGTCCTTCTCGACGCTCGGTTCAAACGGCGGCGTGCGCACGGTGGCGTTCCAGCCCTACAATGGCAACACGCCCGGCGCTATGTCCGACACCAAGACGATTACCATCAGCGTGGCGAACAAGCCGCGGGTTGAGCTGCTGAAAATCAGCAATCCGAACGCGACGCTGGGCGAAAATATCACCTTCACCCTGCGCATCAAGAACGCCACGAAGGTGCTGATGTACATCGACGGCAGTGTCAACCGCCGCTTCGAGAACATCACCCCTGATATGACGGAATACACCTTCACCATGGCGTTCTCTTCGCTGGGGAACAACGGGGGCAAGCGCACCATTGCGTTCCAAGCCTACAACGGCGCAGTCGGTGGCGACAAGACCTCCGCAACCACCATTTCCCTGACGAGCGGTTCGTCTGCTGCCCCCGTGATTGCGAATGTCAAGATTGACAAGACGACCGCGGTGCTGGGCGAGCAGATTAAATTCACTGTTTATCTGGACAACGCGACGAAGCTGCTGATGTATGTCGACGGGCAGGTGAACCGCCGCTTTGAGGACGTAACGACCAGCATGTCGAAGTACGAATTCACGATGTCGTTCTCGTCGCTGGGGAATAATGGCGGCGTCCGTACGATTCAGTTCCAGCCTTACAACGGCACGACCGCGGGCGAAAAGTTTAAGGCGTACACGATTACACTGACGACGACCGTGGTCAACAAGCCGGAAGTCGTCAACTTCACCATGAATCCCAGCCGCGTGAAGCTGAATGTGCCGGTGACGTTCACGGTCAACACCAAGAACGCGACGAAAGTCGTCCTGTATGTGGACGGCAAGGCAAATACCAGCTATCCGACGACTGGCGATGTGACGGTTATCGAGCGTGCTTTCGCCTCTCTGGGCAGCGGCAACGGTGTCCGCACGATTCAGTTCAAGCCCTACTACGGAACGACCGCTGGCGAACTTTCCCCGGCGCAGTCCCTGACGCTGTATGTGACCGACGATCCGCTGACTGTGACCGTTCCTGCCGCGAAGCAGGGCGACGACCTGACGGTGACGTGGACGGCTGCTGGCGGCGCAGCGAAGTATCAGCTGCTGCTGACCACGCCGGATGGCACGGCTGCGCTGCTGGGCGAAACGGCGGCGCTGAACTACACGGTGCCGGGTCTGAAGCTGCTGCAGCCGGGCGACTACAACATCACGATTAAGGCGCTGTCCGGCAATACGGAGCTCGAATCTGTCAACAAGGCATTCACCGTGACAGGCGACTTCGTGTTCGCGGTTCGTGACGACTCGACGGGCATTGTGGTCGTCAAGTACAACGGCACGGCATCGACGCTGACCGTTCCGAACACGGTGGCGGGTCTGCCGGTGGTGGAAATCGGCGCGCAGGCGTTCGAGGGCAACACGAAGCTCAAGAGCGTAACCCTGCCCGCGACGATTGAAATCATTGGCCGCCGTGCGTTCGCGGAATGCAAGAACCTGCTGGAAGTCAAGTAAGGGTTCATTGGGATTACGAAAGCCGGGGATTGCTGGCAAAGCAGTCCCCGGCTGTTTTGTGCTTCATACGATTTTTTCAATTCACCTGCGTTATCTGCTTGCCCTTTTTCCCTTCTCCTTTTTCCACAATTCTTCCACCGAAAACTCCGCATGGCAGTTCGGGCAGGAAAAATACGGATTGCGGAAGTCAACTGTGCCAATCATCCTGCCGTCTTCCGTGGAAAAATCGTAGTTCTTTGCTTCTTCGGAACGGGAGTTCACCAAATGATGCGCCGTTTCCACTGTGAGTGCTGCCTTGCAATGCGGGCAGAAATGCTTCTTCATGAACACAAAGATAGGATGCGTGACGGTGTACTTGATATTTTTCATCAGGACAGTCTCCTTCCCCCTTGATTGTAGCAAAAGCAGCAGATTTTCTATTCCCCTGGAAATAATAACGCCAAAATCCCCCCGGAAGCCCATACTTCCGGGGGACAAACTATCTTATTCCGCCTTTGCGCTCTCTCTTGTATAATTCAGCAGCCCGCCATAGAGGATGCAGCCCTGCTGGCGCGCGGTCAGCGGCATCAGCACAATGTAATCCTCATCCTTCGTGTCATTATGCAGCACGAACGTGTCGCTGCCGCTTTCCACCGTCTCGCGGACGTTCGGCAGGCTCAGCGTGTCGCCCTGCGCGATGCGGTCGTAATCCGCCTCATTCTGGAACGTCAGCGGGAGAATGCCATTGTTGATGAGGTTCGCCTGATGGATGCGGGCAAAGGACTTCGCGACGACGGCGCGGATACCCAGATACAGCGGGACAAGCGCGGCGTGTTCGCGGCTCGACCCTTGCCCGTAGTTCATGCCCGCAACGAGGATGCCGCCGCCTTCCTTCTTCGCGCGCGCCGGGAACGTCGCGTCCACGGGGGTCAGGCAGAAGTCCGACAGGTACGGCACATTCGAGCGGAACGGCAGGAGCTTCGCGTCCGACGGCGCAATGTGGTCGGTGGTGATGTTGTCCTCCATCTTCAGCAGCACCTTGCCGGAAATCGCGTCTGCCAGCGGCTTGCCCAACGGGAAGGGCTGAATGTTCGGGCCGCGGACGACCTCCACCGTGTCCTCTTCGCCCGGCGCGACCGGAGGGATGACCAGATTGTCGTTGACGGTGTACGTCTCCGGCATCGGGATGTCGAGGTCAATGTCAAGGCAGCGCGGATCCGTCAGCACGCCAGTCAGCGCCGTGACAGCCGCCGTCTCGCAGGAGACCAGGTAAATGCCGGCGGATTTGGTGCCGCTGCGGCCGTAGAAATTGCGGTTGTTCGTGCGAACGGAGACGGCGTTCGTGCGCGGCGACTGTCCCATACCGATGCACGGCCCGCAAGCGGATTCCAGAATGCGCGCGCCCGCCGCAATCATGTCCGCCAAAGCGCCGTTGCGTGCCAGCATCGTCAGCACCTGCTTCGATCCGGGGCCGATGACAAGGCTCACGTCCGGGTGCACAGTTTTGCCCTTCAAAATCCGGGCGACGCGCATCATGTCGGTATAGGAAGAGTTCGTGCAGGAACCGATAAACACCTGATCGACCTTAATCGGGCCGCACTGCTTGACGGTTTCCACGATGTCAGGCATATGGGGCTTCGCGACGAGCGGCTCAAGCGCGGTCAAATCAATGTCGAGGATTTCGTCATACGCCGCATCCGGGTCTGCGGACAGCGGCACGAAGTCCTGCTCGCGCTGCTGCGCTTTGAGGAACGCATGGGTCACTTCATCCGACGGGAAGATGGAGGTCGTCGCGCCGAGTTCCGCGCCCATGTTCGTAATCGTCGCACGCTCCGGGACACTCAACGTTTTCACGCCGTCGCCGATGTACTCCATCACCTTGCCGACGCCGCCCTTGACGGTCAGCCGGCGCAGGACTTCCAGAATAATGTCCTTCGCCGCAACGCCGTAGGACAGCTTGCCATGCAGGCGCACGCCGACGACACGCGGGCACGCCAGATAATACGCGCCGCCGCCCATCGCGACCGCAACGTCCAGTCCGCCCGCGCCGATGGCAAGCATCCCAATGCCGCCACCCGTGGGCGTATGGCTGTCCGAGCCGAGCAGCGTGTAGCCCGGCACGCCGAAGCGCTCCAGCTGTACCTGATGGCAGATACCGTTGCCGGGCTTAGAGCAGTAAATGCCATGCTTTTTCGTCACCGTTTGGATGTAATAGTGGTCATCCGCATTTTCAAAGCCAGTTTGCAGCGTGTTATGGTCAATGTACGCCACGGACTTCTTTGTCTTGACGCGCTTGACGCCCATCGCCTCGAACTGCAGGTACGCCATCGTGCCGGTGGAATCCTGCGTCAGCGTCTGGTCAATGCGGATGGAGATTTCCGAGCCGGGAATCAGTTCACCGCTGAGCAGGTGCGCCGACAGGATTTTCTGGGTCAGATTCATCGCCATGAGGAAAGGACTCCTTTCATAATATGCACAATGCCCAAACGGGCAGAAACAGCCGAATGAACAGCTTCATGATACAGGATTCGGCGCGGTGCGTCAATGCTTTGGGGCGGAAAGAACACAAAAAGCGCAGGCTATGAAAAACTCGCCGGATGTTTTAGACATACAGCCTCTTGACAGCAAAGCTCCTATATGGTATTATTTGAAGTAAACTACTATATAGGAGCATTTGCATGAAAATGAACGGCGGATTTCTTGTTACCAAAATAAAACAGCTTGGAGACCGAATCTTTGAGAAGATTCTCAGCGAAAAGAATATTGATGCGTTCAATGGAGCCCAGGGGCGCATTCTTTATGTGCTGTGGCAGGAGGATGGAATCTCAATCAGGTCACTCTCGGTCAAATGCGGATTAGCGATAACATCTCTTACGACGATGCTGGAAAGAATGGAACATCAAGGGCTGATAAGCCGTGTTCAGTCTGAAACGGACAAAAGGAAAACACTCCT